>Ga0164297_10002145_pt1 | contig 19894 bp, 19 predicted proteins | sample GEODES058metaG_FD_113539 | JGI IMG/M metagenome (GOLD analysis project Ga0164297, IMG submission 113539) | Dystrophic lake water microbial communities from Trout Bog Lake, Wisconsin, USA - GEODES058 metaG | ecosystem: Environmental > Aquatic > Freshwater > Lake | place: USA: Trout Bog Lake... | reverse complement strand
ATTAAATATGCAATTAAAAATAATGAGCATGCCAAAGCGTATTGGAATCAACCCATTTTAGGTGCGCGTCTGCGGGAATGCTTTGATTTAGTAGAACAAAGTGGCAAGAAGCCAATTGAGATTTTTGGAGATATTGACACCAAGAAATATAACAGTTGTAAAAAACTATTCAAGCAATTCACTAACAACTAAAACTTTCCATAAAAAAAGGCCTATTGAAAAATAGGCCTTTTAAAATTTACTAATTTAGATTAATAAGTTTTGTAGGATAAATATTTACCAGATAACACCACTTGTACGCGATCACCTTTTGGATCGGGTTCACGTTGAATATCCATTGAAAAATCAATCGCGCTCATAATGCCATCACCAAACTCTTCATGGATGAGCTCTTTAATCGTTGTACCGTAAACACTCACAATTTCATACCAGCGGTAAATGAGCGGATCAGTTGGTACGGCAGTTGGTAAAGAGCCCTTATACGGCACGATTTGTAACCAAGCCATTTCTTCATCTGTCAGTTCAAATAACTTCCCTGCTTCTTCAGCTTGCGCTTTAGTAAAAGTCATTTGACCAAGGCAAGCCGCAGTGACCCACTCCTTAGACTCACCGATTGAAGTAGCGATCTCACTCCACTTCATACCCTTACGAACTTTCGCTTCAATAATTTTTTGTGTAACGACTGCGCGGTCCATGTTTTTCTCCTAAAAAATAAAAATGATTAAGCTGTTACGGTATCAACCCCTGGACGAACCAGTACGGGTTGATAACCATCTAATTCGCCAGTTGCACCTTTGGCCTGTAAATCTTTTGAACGGTTTATTAAAAAATCAACTAAATGATTTCTCATGGGGTAATACATGGGGTCGAGATGTAAATTAGCCCTTTTACGATTTTTTGGTAAGGTATTAATCACAATTTCAGCAATGCGTGCATTGGGACCATTACTCATCAACATAATTTTGTCTGATAACAAAATTGCCTCATCAACATCATGCGTGATCATAAATACTGTTTGAGCTGTCTCACTACAAATTTTGAGCAATTCATCTTGAATCACACCTCGTGTTAGTGCATCTAAGGCACCAAAAGGCTCATCCAATAACAACATTTTTGGCTCAATCGCAAATGCTCGGGCAATACCGACCCTTTGTTTCATACCACCAGATAATTCAGACGGTTTTTTATTTTCAGCATTTACCAGACCAACCATTTCTAAGTATTTTTTTGAATGCTTAGCAATTTTTTCTTTATTCCAATCAGGGTATTTAGATTTCACAGCAAAACAAACATTTTGTAATACTGTCATCCAAGGCATTAAGGCATGACCTTGGAAGACAACGCCGCGTTCTAAGCTAGGACCTTTGATTTCACGGCCAAGCATATAAGAGTAACCACTGGTGGCGTCCTCTAAGCCTGCGAGTACATTCAAAATCGTTGTTTTACCACAGCCTGAGTGGCCAATAATACAAACAAACTCACCACGTTCGATCTCAAAATTAATCCCCTCAAAAACTGGTGGTCCTTCTAATTTATAAGACTTACTGAGGTTCTCAACTGTTAAAAATGATTTTTCAGTCTGCATAAGACACCGCCTTTTGTAATTCTGCGAAGATAACATCAAGAATCATTCCTACGAATCCAATCATGAGAATCGCAAAAATAACACTTGAAAGAGCTAGGTTATTCCATTCATTCCATAAAAAATAACCAATACCAGTTCCACCAACTAACATTTCTGCAGCAACAATAACAAGCCAGGCAATCCCCATAGAAATCCGCATACCCGTCAAGATTGTTGGAGCAGCGGCTGGCAGTATCACTAGAAATGCTTTGCGCAGTGGTGATACTTCTAAAGTCTTCGTTACATTAATGAGTTCCTTACGGACATTCGCTACCCCAAACGCTGTGTTGAGCAACATCGGCCAAATCGAACAAATAAAAATAACAAAAATCCCTGAGATTGAAGAATCCTTGATTGTGTATAAAGCAATCGGCATCCAGGCTAGAGGTGAAATAGGTTTGAAGATTTGAATAAATGGATTAAAGGCCTGATAAATTAACGGCGACATGCCAATGACAAATCCAAAGGGTAGTGCAATTAATACAGCAAGGAAAAAACCTAAACCAACTCTACCTAAAGAATACGCTAACTGAATACCTACACCCTTATCATTGGGGCCGTTATCGTAAAAAGGATGCGAAAGTTGTTTCGCAAATGTTTGACCCATTTGAGTCAGAGTTGGGAACCCTGATTTTGGTACTGAGTCCATACTATTTGCCCCACTACTATTTCCCATTAAAGCCTCGTATTCACTTGTCGATGCAGAGACAGTTGGAGCCGACACTTTTTTTGGCGTTGTAGCTAGATGCCAAAAAAAGAGCATGAATAATAAAATCAATACAGAAAGTATAGATCCCCTAGTTTTTATCGAAAGCTTTTTCATTTTTAAATCCTAACCTTAAGCTTTAATGGGTGGAAAAGATTTCAAATAGGCCGCTGGCTGGCTAGGGTCAAATTCCTTACCCATAATCTTCACCTTTTTATAACCTGTTTTTGCCTCAGCAGGAATTGCAAGACCTATGTCATTCATGTACTTCTTCGCATCCGTCATCAAAAATATTTTTTCAGAAATCTCTTTGTAATTGACATCACCTTTAACATATCCCCAGCGCTGCATTTGGGTTAACATCCAGGTCGCCATGGAGTACCAAGGAATTGGGTTAAAGTCGATTCGATCAGGAACGTTTTGAACATTACCAAGTCCATCAGCAAACTTACCAGTCAATACTTGCATCACAACGGTTTCCGGCTGATTGAGATAATTTGCAGGTGAAATTACTTTAGCAATCAACGGACGATTAGCTGGGTCGCGCGCCATGGTTGAAGCATTCAGTACCGCACGATAAAGAGCTGCAAAGGTATTTGGATTTTTCTTAATAAACTCTTCCGAGGTACCAAAGGCACAGCACGGATGACCGTCCCAAATTTCTTTAGTCAAAATATGAATAAAGCCAATTTCATCATAAACTGCTCTTTGATTAAATGGATCAGGTCCTAAAAAGCCATCAATATTTCCCGCTCTTAAGTTGGCAACCATCTCTGGTGGTGGAGTTACGCGAATTTGAATATCACGATCTGGATCAAGACCCGCTTGTGCAACGTAATAGCGCAACAAGAAGTTATGCATCGAATATTCAAAAGGCACCGCAAATTTCAAACCCTTCCACATTTTTGGGTCACGCTTATCTTTATGCTTATTCGCTAAAGTAATAGCCTGGCCATTCACATTTTGGATGGTTGCAACGCGCATTGGATTAGGGTCAGAGCCTACACCCATGGACATGGAAAGTGGCATTGGTGACAAAAAATGGGAAGCATCATGCTCCTTGTTAATCATCTTGTCACGGATTAAAGCCCATCCAGCGGTTTTATTTAGAGTGACATTCAAACCCTGTTTTTTATAAAAACCTAAGGGATCAGCCATGATTAAAGGCGTTGCACAAGTAATAGCAATGAAGCCAATTTTTAAATCCGTTTTTTCGAGAGGCGCTTTTTCTTGCGCCATCGCTTGTAAACTTTCAATCGGTAAAAAGCCAGATAAGGCACTCATGGCACCACCTGTACCAACCGCTTTTAAGAATGCCCGACGACGACTTTCTTGCGGGAATAAGGCTTTTACTAAGCTTGCTTCAACAAAGTCTGCACTCATTTTTTCTTCATCAATAGCTGCAGAAAGCTCACGATTGTGCTCAGCATCGGATGCATGTCTTCCGCAACTACAGTGGTTGCTAAACAATGGGCGCTCTGAGTCGTATGGGCGATAAGTATTCATCAAAACTCCTAAAAGATAGTAAAAATACATTTGTAAAAAGCATCAATATGGTGATTATTCGCTATGAAAAGGCAGTTAAGACGGGATTTTTGCACCAATAACCCACATTGCAATCTGTTTGCACCAAAAAAATTTATCTCGCACCAATTTGGAAAACCGAGGGCATCGAACTGGCTTAAACTCCAAATCACGAATTATTGTTTTTTTAATGATTATTGAATTAAATCAATGACTTTCTGATTGAAAGCTTATCTTTACCATACAAATTATTTCAAAAGCTGATCAACATATTTTTGCCATTAATTAAAATCACCTAAAATTTAGACATAAGAAAAAATAAGGAGACTGAATTGAATACCAAGTACGACTATGTGATTGTTGGCGCTGGGGTAGCAGGATGTGTGTTGGCAGCGAGACTTACTGAAAACCCAAATACTAGAGTACTTTTAATTGAGGCTGGAAAGGATACTCCCCCGGGTGCAGAACCAGGAGATATTTTGGATAACTACCCTACTTCTTATTACAACAAGTCTTACATTTGGCCAAACTTCAAAGTTTCTTGGCGTAAATCCGAAAATGGCCTCACTAATTTTCCGCAGGGCAAAATTATGGGGGGTGGTGGCTCCTTAATGGGCATGGTCTCTTTGCGAGGCACCCCAGCAGATTACTCAGAGTGGGTCGATCAGGGAGCTAAAAATTGGGGCTGGGAAGATGTCCTGCCTTTTTTTAATAAGTTAGAAACTGATATTGATTTTCAAAATGAAATGCATGGCGCAAATGGGCCTATTCCAATTCGCCGCCTACCAAAAGATCAATGGCCACCTCTAACTAAAGCAATTGCAAACTACTCTTTAAAAAATAACTTCCCCCTAATCAGTGATCCGAACGCTGACTTCAGAGATGGTTATGGATCAACGCCCGTTTGTAATACCCCGCATCAACGCGCGTCTACAGCTCTGAGATATATCACACCAACCGTTCGACAACGTGCCAATTTAACGATGCTGCATGAAACCCAAGTAGAGAAAGTCCTCTTTGAAGGTAAAAAAGCGATTGGCGTACTTGCCAATGATGCGAGTGGACAAGTTAGCTATTTCGGTCAAGAAATTTTGGTATCAGGCGGGGGCATCTTCTCACCCGCACTATTAATGCGTTCAGGAATCGGCGATGCAAGCACATTACAACAATTGCAAATTCCTGTTATAGCTCACCGACCTGGTGTTGGTCAAAATTTACAAAACCATCCCATCTTATTTATTGGGTTTCACCTAAAAAAAGATGCTCGCCAAAATCCCTCTTTACGAACTCACCCAAGTGCTAGCTTACGCTTTTCTTCGCAACTTCCAGACTGTCCTCCCGGCGACCTTTATGTCAATGTTCAAAGTAAAACCTCTTGGAATGCCATGGGACTTCAAATCGGTAACTTGGCGCCCTGCGTTTTAAGACCTAAATCGACTGGGCACGTTACGATTCGCAGTCCGTTCGTAAAAGATCATCCATTGACAGAGTTTAATTTCTTAAGCGATCCAACCGATGTAACACGGATGATGATGTCTTTCACCAAAGCTGTAGAAATTTTGGCAGATCAAGAAATCAAAAAGTTGATGGGTACACCGTTTCCGGTTCGGTTTTCTGACCGCTTAAGACAACTGAATGAATATACCCCTCAAAATTCTAAGAAGGCTAATCGTTTAGCTACCTTATTAAACCTCTTTCCGGGAATCAGTGATTTTGTTTTGAGTCGATTAACAGGCGACGCAATTGATTTAGACGCGCTCATCAAAAATCCACAGGATCTTGCGCAACATGTACAAAAAAATATAGCTGGTATGTTTCATCCCGTTGGTTCTTGTCGCATGGGTAATGAGGACGATCTGATGGCAGTGGTCAACTCAGAAGGACAAGTTTACGGCGTGGAAAATCTTCGGGTGATTGATGCTTCAGTCATGCCTAATTTAATTGCAGGTAATACGAATATTCCAACCATTATGGTGGCTGAGAAAATGGCAGACCATATTATCCGAGGCCAACCATAGTAAAACTGTCGATAAAAAAACATGGCGTATTCTTTTTTAAGATTACGCCATGTTTTTATTCATTCTAAATTAACCAACTAAATACTTTTGCGTATTAATTACTTTCTTTCAGCAGTCCTGCCTTACCCATAATGCCTCTGACCACCTCACGACGTTTGTCTAAAAAGGGGACTATATTTTCAGGTGGCATATAGTTCCAACTGGCGTATTGATCTTGCACGAATTTAATAAATTCTGGATCTTTAGCCGCCTGTTCTACTGCTTTCGATAGTTTATTAGCAATATCCTTAGGTAATCCACTTGGAGCGATAATAATATTGAGAGACTCCCACGTCACTGGATACCCCAATTCTTTCATCGTTGGCATTTTTTCATAAGGTGGCGGTGGTGCTGTTTCAGCGAGAGAAGCTAAGAACCGAACTTGACCACCTTCGAGTAATGCACGAGCTGAGCCGAGTCCTGCAACACCTAACTCTGCGTGACCACCACCCACTAATAAGGCAACCGCTGCACCTGCACCAGTGACTGGAATACTAGCCATCTCTAAATTAGCACCCGTTAAAAGAGTTTGAGCACCTACCCACCAACTTTGACCAACTCCAGCAGTAGCTAAATTTATTTTTCCTGGATTAGCTCTTACATAAGTAATGGCCTCTTGAGCAGTTTTGAATTGCACCTGACTTTTATTAGAAGCAATTAAGATAGGGAAAAAGGTGGCATAAGCACCTAAATGAGTGAAACTACGATAATCAAGTGGAGACATTCCTTGCAATTTATTCGTAACAATCGTTGCCGATGCCCAACCAATGGTGTAGCCGTCTGGCTTAGCTTGGTTAATCTCTTTATACCCAATAGCACTTCCGGCTCCAGGTCGATTCACAATCGTAATAGGCTGACCCAAAATTCGTCCAACCCGATCCATTAAAGGTCGTGCTAATACGTCACCATCAGAACCAGCTTCAACTGCCAGAATAAAAGTAATGGGGCGATTGGGATAGTTTTCTTGGGCAAATAGTTGCGAAGACAATCCCAAACATAGGATACCTATTGCTACTTTCAAATTACATAAAACATTTTTCATTGTCTTTCATCTCCTTAAAATTTTTAATAATTATTTTTTCCTACGAACTACTCTCTAAAATCTCTCAACACCTTCATGCTTGAATTACGAAGCAAGTAACTCAAACTCTATTTTCTTCCCTGCATTAATTAATACTTCCATACAAAGATTTTTTAATGTTTCATTAAAACGCACTTCCGGCACCACAATACTGATTGCGCCGAGGGGATAATGATTTTCACCAAGAATCGGTACTGCTAACGCAATCACTCCAACTGAATTCTCACCATAAGAAAATGTCACCCCATTTTCTGTATCTGCTTCGAGACGAGCTTCTAATTCTTTTTTGGTTTTTGCAGTTTTATCCGTATTGGGTTTGATCTTTAGGTTCTTAAGGTAATCATCTCTCTCCAACTCCGGTAAGGCGTGCAATACTGCTTTTCCTGCTGCAGCAGAATATAAGGAAAACTTCACATGAGGAGTCATTCGATAACTGAGGGGATAATTTGCTTCAGCCCCCAAAATTCTCTCAATATGATCTCCTTTAAAAACATAAAATGCTGATGCCTCGAGGGTTTTTTCTGTCATCCAATTTAATTGCGCCTGCGCAATTTGAGGCATTTTTTTGACATTCTCACCCTTTTTAATCAAATCATAAAAAGCGGGTCCTAGTAAATAGGTGTTTTCAGTATGATTTTTTTCTAAGTAGTTTCTATTAATCAAATTCTTAAGTAGCCCCGTTAAGCTACTTTTGGGAATATCTAAGCTGTAGGCAATATCAGTATGGGAGGCGCTATTGCCTCGGCGGCATAGTAACTCGAGCACATCCAACACCCTATCTGCGGATTTAATGGACGAGTTTGATTTTTGTTCTGAGTTAGAAAGCATCGTAACAATGTAAAAAAAATTATTGACTAAAAATATTGACACAAGCTGAATTCTAGTGCTAGAATATAAACAAGTTCACATATAAGAACTAATTATAAAATAATTTATAAATATAAACAAGACAAAATTCAATAATCTGATTGCAAAATCTAAGTTTGAAGGTTGTGGAGGAGACAAATAATGAGACTGAAAAAGTCCTTTTTAATTTTGGGGTTATGTTTGCAGGCGCTACCCGCGTTTGCTGCATACCCTGAAATGCCTATCAATATGGTCGTATCATTTGCCCCTGGAGGTGCGACTGATATCACCGCTAGAATCGTGGCCTTAGCCATGAGTAAAAATCAAAACGGCCCACAAATCATTGTTGAAAACCGTCCAGGCGGAGGTGGCACAGTAGCTACTGGTTACGTCAAAAATGCGAAACCTAACGGTTATACGATTATGTTGACTTCAAGTGTCTACGTTGTCACGCCAAGTCTAAAAAAACCATCGCCCTACGATCCCGTAAAAGACTTTGTTCCTATTTGTGAAATCGGTGATGCACCCAACGTTGCCGTTGTCAAAGCGAATTCTAAGATCAGAAACTTGGCAGATTTAATTGCCATGGCTAAATCAGATCCGGCTTTAGTCAGTTTTGGCAGTCCTGGCGCGGGTACAACTCCTCATCTTGCAGGTGAAGTGTTAAAGATTCGCGCCAAAATTAATATGACCCATATTCCTTATAAAGGAGCAGGTCCTGCCATGACGGACTTAATGGGCGGTCAAACTCAAGTTCTTTTTGGTAGTTTAGCCTCCGTCATTTCTAATATTCAAGCTGGTCAAGTACGAGCAATTGTGCAAACAGGCGATAAACCATGGCCTGATTTACCAAATGTGCCTTTAATGGCAGATGCGGGTATCGAAAATGCTGTGTCTGATACGTTCCAAACTATCTTCGCTCCTGCAGGTACCCCTCCAGAAGCGATCAGTTATTTATCGCAACAATGTTTAACAGCTCTAAAAAGGCCTGAAGTCATTGAGAGTCTTAAGCAGGCTGGTTTAGCAACGACCGCTTTAGATTCAGAAAAAACCCTGGCACGTATCAAACGAGAAGTTCCGTATTGGCGCGAGGTCATTGAAAAAGGTAATATTACTAGCGAATAATTATTTGCTGTATTTACAAGTAATCGTAATCTTAAAGCATACATTTAATTAATCACTCTTCATTCTTCATTAGGAACAATCATGAAAATATGGTGGCAAAGTAGTACCGCGATTCATCGTTTAGATGACTATAGAAATACCTTAACAAAAAATTTAAATGATTTAAAACGTCCAGATGTTGAAGTGCATGTGAACGGTGTGGATGACGGTTCAATGGATCTACATTACAACGCTGTTGTTGCTATTAATAGTTATGGCGTTGGCGGTGTATTGAACAAAATGATGCAAGCCCAAGAGCAAGGTTATGACGCGGTAGCAATCGGCTGTTTTTTAGACCCAGCGATGCAAGAAGCAAGAGAGATTCTACAAATCCCAGTATTAGGCTTAGGTGAAGCAAGTATGCTGATGGCCTGCATGTACGGACATAAGTTTTCTGGGATTGCCTTTCATAAAAAGCAATCACAATACTATGATCGCAAAGCCTTTGAGTATGGCTTAAGCTCCAGACATATTCCGTTTGGTGATTTGGGGATTGACTTTACAGAAGTACAAAAAGCATTCACAAGCCCAGGTCAAATGACAGATAATTTCTTAAAAGAATCTCGTCGTTTAGCAAGCCAAGGTGCTGAAGTAATTTTAGCTGCTTGCGCCACCGTTAACGCAATCATCCGTCGCGAAAATATCACTGAAGTGGACGGCGCGCTGATTATGGACTGTAATGCTGTCCTATTAAAAACGACTGAAGCGATGGCCGATTTAAGCAAGATGGTAGGTTTAAACGCTAGTCGTAAACTACTATATCAATCACCGATCAATGCAGATATTGATCGCTGGAAACAAATCTATGGCTTCCGTTCACAAGCCCAATTAAAACCTTAAATTTATGAGAATCATTAGAACAGCCCTTTTTGCACCGGGCATTAATACCAAAGTCATGGGTAAAGCTGTGGCAAGTCCAGTTGATGCCGTCCTGTTCGATTTAGAGGACTCTGTCGCTCTGGACTCCAAAGCACAAGCCAGACAATTAGTGCGTGAAGCCATTACAGAGTTACACCTCTCTACTAGAGAAGATAAGCCTTATGTCATGGTGAGAACCAATGCGATGGATACAGGCATGCTAGAGGAAGATATCGCACAGATTGCGGTACCAGGCTTAGACATGGTATTCATTCCTAAAGCAGAACAACCTGAGCACATGAAGCAAATAGAACAACAACTTCTGTCCTTAGAAAAAGAACGTGGTATTAATCCGATTGCTATCGGACTTCAGATTGAATCAGCGATTGGGGTTTATAACTGCTACAACATCATCAAAGCTTCTGCAAGAGTTCAACTCACCAGCTTAGGCACTGCCCAGGATGGTGATTTACAAAATGACCTAGGTTGTGGGTGGTCGGTAGATGGCCCAGAAATGCTGTACGCACGCTCTAAAGTTTTACTGGACTCCAAAGCGGCTGGCAATGTAATTAGTATTGACGGCGTCTTTGCTGATTTAAATGATGAAGAAGGCCTCATGACTGAATCTAAAATGTCAGCTAGCCTCGGCTATGTGGGTAGAACCATCATTCATCCGAAACAAATTAGTATCGTTGAGCAAGCTTACGGCATTTCACAGGCAACCCTCGAATATTACCAATTAATCGTTAAAGAATTTGAAATTGCAGAACAAAAAGGTATCGCTGCGATTACGATTAATAATAAATTAGTGGACTATGCAATGTACCGTCAAGCAAAGCGATTAACAGCTAATTCTAAATAAAAAAATAACTATTCCTCTATGAACTTCGCTCTCAGCACCGACCAAGAAAATATCCAGCGTCACCTAACCGATTTATTGACTGATATTTGTACTCCACAGTATGTACAAAATTGCGATGAGCAACAAAAGCCACCCAGAGAAGCATTTGACGCGCTCGCAAAAAATGGCTGGCTAGGCTTGATTGCTCCTGAGTCACTCGGTGGAGCTGGTGGCTCTGCGACTGATTTAGCTGTCATGTTAGATGTTTTAGGCTATCACTTTGAAGAGTTGGGACTGTGGGTATTTAGAAATCTGACCTACGGTTGCTACGCTGTCATGAAACATGGCACTCAGGAACAAATTGACTATCTAGTGCCGAAGGTTATTACAGGCGAGATGTCGTTTTGTTTTGGCTTAACTGAACCCGACTCTGGTTCTGATGCTAGTGCCCTCACTACAAAAGCAACCAAACATGACGATGAGTACATCCTCAATGGTCGCAAAGTGTATACCTCCGGCATGGATATTAGCGACTACTGTTTATTAGTCGCTAGAACTAGTACTTTAGAAAGAAAGCAACAAGGAATCACCACTTTTTTAGTGGATACTAAATTACCTGGCATTGAAGTAAAAAAATTACAAACTTTGGGTCAGCGTTCTATCGGTACCACTGAAGTGCTTTATAGTGACGTACATATTCCGGCTTCATCGATTCTTGGCAAACTAGATCATGGTTGGACTGGTGCAGATGATTACTTATGTTACGAGCGCTTGTGTTTATCAGCGGCTAGAACTGGTGCGGCCCGCTCCGCTTTTGAAATTGCCTTAGATTATGCAAAAAATCGCGTCCAGTTTGGTAAACCGATTGGCAAATTTCAGGCTGTATCTCATAAGCTTGCCGAAATGAAGTCGATGCTAGATATTGCCCAGACCATGGTATATCGATACGCTTGGTTAATGGAGCAAGGCAAAAATACACGCCAAGATGCTGCGATTTTGAAGCTATACACGAGTGAATCGTATAAATCGATTAGTGATATGTGCCTACAAATTCTTGGTGGTTACGGCTATTGCATGGAATACCCAATGCAACGTTTCTTTAGAGATTCTCGCTTAGCAACCATTGGTGGCGGAACCTCTGAAATTCAAAAAAACATTATCGCAAGTTCACTAGGCCTATAGGAGTAGTCCGTGTCTCAATCTTTGAAGGGTATTCGGATCATCGAGCTAGGCCAGATTATTGCTGGTACTTACGGTGGTCAAATTTTATCGGACCTAGGTGCTGAAGTCATTAAGGTAGAGTCACCAATTGGTGATCTAGGTCGTAATCCATCCGTTGCTCCCTACAAGGGACACAGTGGACTTTTTCTGACTTTTAATCGAAATAAAAAAAGTATCGTCATTGACATGAAAAACCCTGAAGGTCGAGCCACTTTTCTGGATTTGGTAAAGCATGCTGATGTGGTGGTCGACAACTTTAGAGCAGGTGTCATGCAGCGCTTAGGAATTGATTACAGTGTTTTAGCAGCAGTCAATCCGCGTATTATTCATTGCTCTATTACCGGCTTTGGCTCTGAGGGTGACTATAAAGATTATCCAGCTCTCGATATTATTATTCAGGCCATTAGTGGTCATATGGCAATTACGGGAGAACCCAATCGTCCACCTGTTAGGCTTGGTATTCCTTTAGCTGATTTAAGCGGTGGTATTTTTTCAAGTCAAGGTATCCTTGCTGCACTCTATGAGCGAGAAAAGACGGGGAAAGGTCAACATATAGAACTGGCCATGTTCGACGCCATGTTAAGTCTTTTAACTTATATGGGAACCATGTGGCTCAATAATGGCGAGTTGCCTAAACCGCCTGGCTCAGGTCATGAATACTCGGTGCCATGGCAAGCTTTTAAAACTAGTGACTCCTACGTTGTGATTGCTGCTCGAGAAGAGCGTCACTGGAAAAACTTATGTAAGTCTCTCAAGATTGATGATATAGCGCAAGATCCTCGTTTTCTGACCAATTTCACACGCGTCAAACATCGTGATGAACTCATGGCTCTGATGATACCTATCCTACAAACCGATAGTACTGAAAATTGGATGAAGAAATTCCGTGCTGACGATGTTCCAGCAAGTCCAGTGAATCATTTTGACCAAGCCTTTAATGAACCACCCGCGATTCAAAATGAAGCGGTAATTGAATGTGACCATCCAGCAGTTGGTAAATTTAGGATGCCTGCTTATCCAGTAAAAATGGGAAATAGCAGTACTGTGATCGCAGAACCAGCGCCCGATCTTGGTCAACATACATCAAGCGTTCTAAAAGAAATTTTATCAATGAGTGATGAGCAAATTACCAATTTAAAAAATTCAGGTGCAATTTATTAATATTTAGTTATAAGGGGATTCAAGTGGTTGGACTTTATTGGGAAGAATGGGAAGTTGGGAAGTCATTTACAACAGCGGCAAGAACAATTACCGAAACGGATGTCGTCAATTTTGCGGGCATATCCGGTGACTATAATCCCCTTCACATTAACGAAGAGTACTGTAAAAATACGCAATTTGGTACACGTATTGCGCATGGCCCATTGATTTATGCAGTAGCTGCAGGTCTTTTATTTCAGCTGCATTTATATGACGATACACTCATCGCATTTTTAGGGTTTGAGAGTCTTAAATTTACTAAACCTGTAAAAATTAATGACACGATTTACGCCAAGGTAACCGTCACTGAAGTTTCTGAAACATCCAAACCAGATCGTGGCGTGATGAAACGTGTCTTACAAGTATTTAACCAACGTGATGAAATGGTCCAAGAAGGTATTCAAGCCTTCCTCGTAAAACGTAAACCTACTTAAGAAATATCATGACACCAAAAAAAATTGGATTTATCGGCTTAGGCCTGATGGGTGGCTGGATGGTAAAACATTTATTAGCTAGCGGTCATACTGTAATGGGCTTCGATACCAATGCAGAGAAAATTAATGCACTCCTAGGTGATAGATTTACTGCTGTAAAGCAACTCTCTGAAATGCCGAAAATGGTGGATGTGATTATTTTTTCACTCCCTACTTCAAAAATCGTAAGTGAAGTGGTGCATCAAGGCCTAGATTTAATTAAAAACCCAATTAAAGATCTTGTCTTGATTGATACATCGACAGCTGATCCAAGACTTTCAAAAGAATTGGCAGAAGAAGTATCAAATAGCGGAATGTATTTCTTGGACGCAGCAGTAAGTGGCACAAGTGAGATGTGTAAGGCAAAAGATACCCTTTTTATGGTGGGTGGGTCTGAATCACGTTATAAGCAATGGGCGGAGCTTTTTAAAGATATGGGCCGAGAGTCGGTCTTCATGGGCGAGAGCGGAACCGGATCAGCCATCAAACTAGTGGTCAATTTAGTTTTGGCAATTAACCGGATGGGTATGGCTGAAGGTTTAACCTTGGCCAAAATGGCCGGAATTGATCAAGCAAAAGCATTGGAAGTATTAAAGAAATCCGCCGCCTACTCAAAATCTATGGATCAAAAAGGCTCAAGAATGGTAGAGCGTAACTTTTACCCTCCGATCGGTCATTTGTCCACCCACTATAAAGATGTTCAACTCATGGTTTCTTATGCAGGCTCTTTGTACTGTCCAGTACCTGCTATTAGCCTTGCTGCGCAGGCACTTGCTTCAGAAATGTCCAAAGGTCAGCACGACCGAGATAGCTCTGCCATTATTTGCTATTACGATGGTTTAATCACGCCTTCAAAAACATACTAGATTCATCATCAACATCAATATTGAGGATAACTCATGGACCTAAAACCTACTTTAGAAATTCATCATCAAGCAGATTATCCTGGTAGACGGGGAGTAACTGATGGTCAAACCTATCAGCGTCTAGTCGGGTGGCCAGAGGTAAATGAAACTGATCGTGTAAGGTTAGGCAGAGCGACCTATGCCCCAGGCACTTATGAACAACTACACTGGCATCCGATTGAAGCTTGCTATTATGTAATTGCTGGCAGTGCAACAGTAAGAAATGTCGCCGGTGAAGAATATGAAGTACGTCCAGGCTCTATCATTTATGCTCCCCCGGGCATTGCAGGTGCGCATGAATGGGAAGTGAAAGAACATTTAGAAATTTTAGATATTCGTGCATGTAATGAAACCAATCGCAAAATGCAATATACCGTCGACAAAGAAACGATGAGATCGTATATTGACTTGGAAGATATTCATTACCGCGATGCGATTAGTTTTAAATCGCATTACTAATTTGTAGACATCTACCACTTCAGTGGCAACCTCTCAAGCACTGAAGTGAAGCTTATTTCTTCTATGCTCTCTTCTTTAGATGGTGCTGCAAGCCTAAAGCCAGTAAAACATTTCAAGCGACTATAATTAATCTCGTCCCTAATTGGCCCACTTTACTACAGCGAGAACCCGTTGAAAACATTAGTACTCTTTACCAAACTCCCCTATCTCGTTGTTTTTATTTTGGCTCAAAGTCTTCTACTGATCAGCGCTCAAGCGGTTGAACCCACGACTTACCCTAATCAAACTGTCCACGTTACAACTCCCTTTCCACCCGGTGGCGCTGCTGATGTAGTGGTACGTTTAGTTAGTCAAAAATTAACCGAAGAACTAGGTGCTTCTTTTATCGTGGATAACAAACCTGGAGCTGGTGGATCCATTGGTGCCAAGTTCGTTTCACAAAGTTCACCTGATGGCTATAACTTATTAATTACCTCTAGTAGCACCATGTCCATCAATCCACATTTTATGAAAAAGATTGGATATGACCCATTTACTAGCTTTACACCCATTTCGCTAATCGGTTATTCACCTAATGTCTTTGTTGTAACTCCTAATTTGCCATTCAAAAATGTCCAAGAGTTTATTGCCGCAGCAAAAGCAAATCCAGGTAAATATAACTTTGCCTCCAACGGCCCCGGCACATCAAGTCATTTAACCGGGGAACTATTTCAGCAGAGTGCTGGTATTGAACTCTTGCACGTGCCATATAAAGGTGCATCCCCAGCTGTAGTTGATGTTGCTGGCGGACAAGTTACTGGACTTTTTGCAGCGTTTGCGAGTGTTGGGCCTTTAGTCAAATCTGGTAAGTTAAAAGCCTTAGGAGTAACCAGTTTAAAAAGAATGGAAATTGCACCCCAAATCCCAACCTTAAATGAATCTGGATTACCAAATTTTGAATCGCTGCAGTGGTGGGCAGTATATGGTCCAGCAAATATGCCAGTCAGTATCCAAAACAAATTAAATGAAGCCGTCAATAAAATCCTCAAACAACCAGAAACAAAAGCGCGCTTTGCCGAAGAATCCATATTCGTTTTAGGCGGCTCTCCTGATGATTTGAAAAACTATTTGCGCAGTGATTACAACAAATGGGGGAAAGTCATCTCTACTGGTAAATTCACTCTCAACTAATTAAGCAATTTATGCAAACTAACTCGATTCCCGTTACAGCCGAACTAGCAAAATTCATCTCTGATTTAACTTGGGACAAAATTCCAAAACATATACAAGAGCTCATGCCTGTCTTGTTGATTGATATTTTTCGGTCAGCCTCTGTCGGAGTAGAACAGTCATGGACCAAAACTATTACAGATACTTTTCAATCCGTTCAATCAAACACGACTAATAGCCCCATTTGGTTTTCTAATAATATGGCAGAAATTACAAAAGCTGCGTTTATTAACGGTACCGCTTGTGGCAGCCTAGACTGGGATGATTCCCATGTGGCAGCCATTATTCATCCGGGTATTTGTATTTGGCCAGCAGCATTAAATGTCGCCTATTTACAAAAATCAACGGGCCAGGAGCTTCTAACAGCCGTTGTTGCGGGGTATGAAACTGCGATCCGGATTGGCATGAGTATTCAACCTGAGCATTCACTTAGAGGTTTTCAAGGCACGCCAACTTGTGGTGCTTTCGGCGCTGCGGCGGCCTGTGCAAAACTACTTAAATTGCCAGAAGAAAAAATCCAAAATGCGCTAGGTATCGCAGCTACCTTTGCCTGTGGTTTGTCACAATTTTTTGTTTCAGGCTCAGATATTAAAAGGTTTCATGCTGGCAAAGCGGCAGCTAATGGTGTGGAGGCAGCCCAACTGGCTCAAGCAGGTTTAACCGGGCCGCACGATGCAATTGAAGGATCTCAGGGATTTGCGAAAGCATTTTCCGATCGTTTTTCTGCCCAAACAGTCGTTGAAGGTTTAGGTAGCTACTTTCCTACCGAGTCCATCTCACTGAAGCCCCATGCGAGCAGTGTGCGTATGCAAGCAGCCATTGAAGCAGCAGCCGTGCTAGCCAGACAAGGTGCCACGATTGATCAAATTGAATCGATTGTGATTGGTGTGCATGGTGCCATGGTTGGTAAACTCACCACGAACACTCCACGTGATTTTCAACAAGCCCAGTTAAGTACACCTTTTGCGGTAGCGATGGCAATCAAACTTGCGCCACAACGCTCTGGGCCATTATCACTTGCTATTAGTGATTACGAACATTGCTTTAATCAAACCGATGTACACGACTTATCGAAAAAAACCATTTGTGTCGTTGATGCAGAAGTTGAAAAAGAAACTACCATGGAGTCCGTCCCTGCTAGAGTTACTTGCACCTTAAAAAATGGCCAAGTGCTAGAGCACTTTATTCAGTTTCCAAAAGGTTGTCCTCAAAATCCAATCACCTTAGAGGAAGTTGCGCTTCGGTTTAAATCGATTGCTACCCCTGCTTTTGGTATTGAAGCCTTAGATACCTGGCTCGAAAGCGCACTAAACCTAAGCCGACTTGAATCAATTGATTCATTATTCTCTCTTAAACTAATCAAGTGAATACCATTAACTCCCCCACTATTCAACTCGCCACTTTCGTAGCAGATACATTTTTTGAAAAATTACCAGAAGATGTTCAAAGCAAACTTCATCTTTTTTATTTAGACTATTTACGCGTCGCTTCAGTTGGAAAAAGGATGCCGTGGAGTCAGTGGGCTGAGAATTTTATTCAAGGTAGTTCGCAGACTGGACAAAGTCCAGTCTTGTTTTCGAATTTAAAACTAGATTCTCAAAGTGCTGCTTTTTTAAATGCTATTTACTCAGGCAGTATTGATGCGGACGATGTTCATGTTGGTTCAATGTTACATCCAGGTTGCGTCGTCTTTTCAGCGGCTCTTGCTATTGGTCAAAGTTTAAATTGCTCTGGTTCACAAATTATGAGCGCAGTTATTTGTGGTTATGAAGCCATGATTCGGATTGGCCTAGGAGTTCAACCCAGTCACTTTAAAAGAGGCTTTCAAAGCACTTCAACTTGCGGCGTTTTGGGAGCTGCAGTAGCTGCTGCGAAATTACTCCATTGGCAGCAAAGTAGAGAAATCCAAATTGAGAAAATTGCTCAAACTCTAGGTATCGCTTCTTCATTTACGGGTGGTTTAGTACAGTTTTTTCACTCTGGCTCTACCGTCAAAAGATTGCATGCCGCGCAAGCATCCAGTTCTGGTGTGCGCGCTGCCTTATTAGTAGAAGCTGGCTTTTCTGGGCCTATGGATATCCTAGAAGGAAAAGATGGTTTTGCTAAAGCATATGCTGATGAGTCTGATCTTGCAAAAGCATTTGCAGGGCTCGGCCAAACATTTGTGGTTCATGAGGTATCCATCAAGCCACACGCATGCAGTGCGCGGGTGCTCTCAGCAATAGAAGCAGCCAAGCTAATCACCGAGGAGATGACGCAGGATCAACTAACAACTCCTCTTAGCTGTTCGGATATTGTCGGGATTACTTTAGGGATTCCGAAAGTGATTCAAGGCAGACTAACGAAAAACGAACCCACTGATCTACAGGCTGCTCAAATGAGCGCACCATTTGCTGTAGCTCTGAGCTTACATCACGCAATTCGCCAATTTAATCCAATCCTCAGTATTATTGATTTCGAAGATGGTCTTGCCAATGAAGAGGTTATTCGTCTAGCAAAAATGGTTCAATGTGAACTAGATGAGGATGTAGAAAAAACAAGTTCAAGTGAATCGGTGAGTGCTAAGTTAACACTTACTTTAGCGAATGGTACAGTGTTTACCAAATTTATCACAGCACCGCAAGGTAGTATTACCCGACCTTACGCTATTGAAGATATGCAGGCTTTACTTAGGACCGAGTTACTCAGTCGGTATGAGCCAACCTTCACTTATGAGATTGTTTCAACTGCCAGTTGTTTCGGCTTAGTAAAAAATAGCCGTACTTTTTTACTGCCGAACTAAGAATTGTTGCCATTTAAAAGTTCAAGCAGAGCAGACAAACTACTGCCTTGATAAGTTGGTAATGGCCCGATTTCTTCAAAAGGTAAATTGGATCGATTTACCCAAAAGACGTCATAGCCAAACCAACTAGCGCCCAGTGCATCCCAAGCATTCGAAGAGACAAAAAGAATCTCTTCTTTTTTGAACGAAAATGCATCAATCAGTAACTGATAACTCTGTGGCGCTGTTTTAAAAAGTTTGACTTCCTCAACCGTGACGACTTGGTCTAGATAAGATTCGAGGCCATTACTTTGTACCACAGTTCGCAGCATCTCGCGACTACCATTTGATAGTATTGCAGTAGCGATCCCTTTTTGATGAAGTTGCTCTAGAACGCTTGAGGCATCTCCAAAAGCCTTTAATCTGGCATATTCGGCCATCAATTGCGCTTCTTTTTGTTCTGTCAGTTCTAACTTCAACCTTTTACAGACATAACGTAAAGCACGAATCGTAATTTCCCAAAAAGGTAAATAGTATTTACTTCCCTGAGGGCTTGGATCACTCATGGTCACTAACCGCGTATATTCAATCTGACGATCGCGCCACATCACAGACAGTACCCCACCCTGCCCTGGAAAAAACTCCTCAGCTAGTTGTCCCATTGAATACACATCAAACAGAGTGCCGTAAGCATCAAATGCCACTAATTTATACATTGGGATTCCCTCAAGTCAGAAAAGGTGTGTCAATCATTTAAGGCTGAGGATTTTTCGAGCCATACTCCAGCGATGTACTTCACTTGGACCATCATAGATTCTGAAAGCTCTCAGATCCTTAAAAATACGCATCACGATTGTTTCACCTGTGACCCCCTGACCGCCCAAGATTTGTACACAACGATCCACCACTCGCCACTGCGCTTCTGAACAAATCGTTTTAGCACGACTCGACTCAAAATTACCTCT
>Ga0164297_10002144_pt1 | contig 19895 bp, 17 predicted proteins | sample GEODES058metaG_FD_113539 | JGI IMG/M metagenome (GOLD analysis project Ga0164297, IMG submission 113539) | Dystrophic lake water microbial communities from Trout Bog Lake, Wisconsin, USA - GEODES058 metaG | ecosystem: Environmental > Aquatic > Freshwater > Lake | place: USA: Trout Bog Lake... | reverse complement strand
TGTCGCTGGGTCAGACTCCGATACCCTTAGCCTTCGCTTCTCGAAGTCCCCATCGTCTAGAGGCCTAGGACATCGCCCTTTCACGGCGGTAACACGGGTTCGAACCCCGTTGGGGGCACTCGCACCGCGTGCTAAGGCACTAGGTGGGACTTGCTCGGCAGATAACCGAGTAAGAGAACGAACTCACTTCGGTGAGAGCACGGCGCTTGAGACTTCTTTATTGGGAAGCGCTCGAGTATGTGGCTTACGGGTAACCGTGAGTTAGCTAGGCCCAGTAGCGCAGTTGGTTAGCGCGCCGCCCTGTCACGGCGGAGGTCGCGGGTTCAAGTCCCGTCTGGGTCGCTGGGAAGAGAGTGTCCACACACTCTCTTCTTATTTAATTTAGTAGCTCTAAATTTTAGATAACTCAATATTGGCTCGGTAGCTCAGTTGGTACGAGCGCGCGACTGAAAATCGTGAGGTCGACAGTTCGATCCTGTCCCGAGCCACTCTTATTTTTTAATAGTTGTTTTGGAATTCATCCCAAATAATCGAAGCTAGTGTCGGTTCAGCTTGCTCCCATGTCAGCCCAAACTCATGATTGAACTCGTCATCAAATGAAGTTCCACTTGCCATCGCTTGATGGAAATCGAGCAAGACATCTGGGCCTTTGATCGCAATGAAAATATTCATTAGTGGCTCACCGATTATGTAGGCCAGCTCCAAATTGCGGTGGTTATCTACACAACATCCAAAGTTGCTCCAATAATTATTTAAATTTTTGATATCTAAATATTCGTTAATGTCCTGCTGGCCAAATCCTGGCAGTACTTGCTTTGCCCAACCAAAGTCGCCAGCGAACAAATTCGTGTATAACCAGGATTGATTGTTTTCAATCCCGTAAAACTGTTGTGCAAATCCCTCACCCGAGATGTTTAACCAAAAAGGTGGTTCATTTGTAGCTCGTAAGTCACCGCGCTGAGGCATATAGCTATTGTTGACCGCATAAAAATATTCCTGAAGTGCATGATAGAACTCGACCATTTCTGTTCCACCTGTTTGAACTTGGGTAAGAAGCTGTCCAGTTGGATTATTAGGTAACCCAATAGCCATATAAGCCGTACCGTCGGAGGCAACGTAGGCATCCCCATCATTGCAATCATTCTGAACATTGCATTTCACTAATGGCCCACCATGAACTTGGATTTCGTGTTGAACCTCCGCGCTGCCCGCTAGTTCGGTGAACTTATTAATTCCCCACTGAAGATCCTGGTAGTCGTAGTAGATCACTCGTACTTTCTTGGGTTGTGGCAAATCACCTAAAGTTCGCGAAACAAATGAGAGTTGTTTATTCAAATCGGAAATATACGGTTTTGTATTTGGGCCGACATAGCTCTCGATCACAGGCAAATTTGCAGCATGAGAGTTATACGAATCGACAATGGACTTCCAGGCTGCGGCTGCTAATTGATGTCGGTACTGAAAGATGTTTGAAAAGTCATAAACAGGTGTTGTAGTTGGGGACGGGGTTGGGGTGATGCTTGGCATCGGTGCAGGAGTTGCTGATGTGGTTACAACTGGTGTTGGGGACGGGGTTGGGGCTTTAGCGCCTTTGCTCCATGCCGAATGTTTGCCCAGCTTCTGACAAGTAAAGGTATAACCAGATTGAGAGATTATTTGGCCTAATTTTGGACAACTGGAACCAGCTTTTACTGAAGCGTGTGCAAGGCCAACAAACGTCGAAGAAAGCACTAGAAGCGAAGTTCCAAACGTCATGACTTTTTTTAAATTGTTAATTCGAATACTCCTCATCGCGAGTTCGAAGAAACAACGCAAAGAGCACAAACCACGATACCCATGCCGTGGCAACAATTATTTCTTCTGGCTTCTTAGGCACAAGTGGAATCAACACTGAACAAAAAGCGTAGAAACCGGTGAGCGCCCAGAGCGTTATCACAGCGATTGGTCTGGCAACGCCTGCGCGAACAAGGCGATGCGAGAGATGATCTTTACCGCCTTGAAACGGTGAGACTCTACGGCGAAGTCGTGAGAGCACTGCCACCGTTGTATCCATAATGGGCACAGCAAGCAAAAGCAGTGGCGTTGAAAACGAGGTCCACTTTGTTTGCGCATTCGGCTCTAAGCGAATCGTGAGTGTGGCAAGCAAAATACCCAGAAATAACGCACCAGCGTCGCCCATATAAATACGTGCCGGAGATTTGTTCCAGAGTAAAAATCCGATGGTTGCGCCAGCCAAAACCGATGCGAGTGCTGTAACAAAGAATTGGTGCCCGTTATAGCCAAGGAATGCCAGCGCGCTTGCTGAAACGGCAACAGTGCCTGCAGCCCCGCCATCTACATTGTCAAAAAAGTTAATCGAATTACAAATTCCAACGACCCAAATAATTGTGATCGCGATATCAAGCCAGCGATGGCCCGTGGGGTTTCCAACTGTCTTACTTGAGACCAACAGAACAGCTGTGAAAATGCCTGCCAAGGTCTGTGCGATAAAGCGTGGTGCAGGACGCAGATTTTTCATATCGTCCCAGAGTCCAATGAATCCAAGGACGAGTGCTGGGACAAGCGCCGAGCTTTCTAACCAAAAATTCTTAGCGGAGAAAACTTTCGCGAATAATCCGGCATAGCTCACCAGAATTACTCCGATGATGATCGCGACTCCACCTAAATATGGCACCGGTTCTTTATGAGTTTTATGCGCGTGAACTGGTCGATCAAAGATCTCTTTGTTGATTGCGTAGCGGCGCATTACTGGAGTGAGCGCACCGACTAGAACAAAAGTTACGATGGCAAGGGAAAAGTATTGCCACAACGGAAAACGCATAGTGAGCTATCAGTTATTCGCTGAAGTATCGCCAGAGTTGTTGCCAGGCAGGGTGCTCAGTAGCGCCTTTACCTCTGACTCTTTATAACGTCGATGTCCACCAAGGGTTCGAATGCTGGTCAGCTTGCCAGCTTTCGCCCAGCGAGTAACCGTCTTTGGGTCCACCCGAAAGAGAGCAGCGACTTCTGAGGGTGTTAACAAAACTTCTTGTTGATCAGACAATCTTTACTCCTTTCATGGTGAATCAATTGCGGGCCATTGCGAACAACTCTATAAAGTCCGCTTTGCGGTGATATGGGTAAGTATCCACAGGTTCAACAAGCCCTGACAAGTAATTTCTGAGAATTATTTAAGAATCTAGCGCGCTTGAGCGTAAAAAACTAGTTGGCTTGCTCCATCGCAGCCACTTTGCGCCAGCGTGAGACTAGGCGTTCATAACCCTCGCCCGCTTTCTCGCCATCTCCTGCAGCAAGTCCGCTGAGGGAAAGTCGAATATCTTCAATCGAAGTATCGCCCTCGAGTCCATCAAAGCCCTCGTTGATCAAAATCTTTTCTAGATAGCCTGCTAGTCCGCCGTAATCGCATTCAACAATCGACTCCGGGTGGAAGATATTGAGCCATTCCAACAAATCTGCAATCTCTTGCTCAATCGGGCCTTGGCCAAAAGCCGAGACAACGCTTTGGTGGGTGAACATGCAGCGACGTTTCGCGTTCGCAATCGAAGTGCGCATGACTGTGAATGGGCCATCAGCGGTCTGACCGCGCAACCGCTCATCGGGTTCAAAGAGTCCAAACCAACGAGGCGGAATAATCCAGGTCTCACTTTGAATGTATGGAACTTTGTCTTCTACATCGTCTTCATTGATGGTCAGTGCCTCTTCGATATTTGGCGGCACAAAGAATCTGGCAACCGACGTCGGCAAGCTCGCCTGAAAATCATCGAGCGCTAATAAACAACGTGTGGCTGTGCTCCACGGAGCAACATAGCGACGCCCTTCAAATTCCAAAATGTGCGCGCCATCTGCTGCCAGTGCAGGAGGTTCGATGGTGATCGTACGACGAATCGCACGGGCTTGCTCTTCTAAACCAGTTGTTGCCGAGAGAGGAATTGAATTCCAGCGCAATTGATCGGCGGGTTCAAAACTATCAAGTGGCTCATAGACGCGAAGCGAGGCCACATAGGGTGTTGGTCGCATGAGTTACGCACGTTGTGCGTAATTGCCATCTTCGTATGGATCGTCTTCGCTGTATTGATCTGCTACTGATGAAGATGAGCTTGCGTTGGCAGGGACTTCGCCGTGGAGTTCTTTCGCAAGGCGATCAAGGTCCATCTCTGGGCCGGAATATTTAAGATCTCGTGCGACTCTGGTCGCTTTAGCTTTTTGTCGGCCACGCCCCATAGCGATGACCTCCTAACTCTTTAAGAACCTTTAGGTGCAATTAAATATCTTCAGGTGCGAAGGTTATCGCGGTTGGTAAGAACCTTCCAAAATTGAGCCAGAGCGGCCGTTCCTACGCTCAACTGTGCCACAGACCCATGCCTTCATCCCCCGTGCCGCCAGGCTACGCAGGGTCAGATCGGCCGCTTGCTGGGCCACGATCGCCACCATGCCTACGCCCACGTTCCAGGTTTTTTCCATATCGGGCTCCGCCACCTGGCCTTCAAAAGCTAGGAACTCCATCTCAACCGGCAGTGACCACGTACTGCGATCAAAGACCGCGGTGAGGTGTTCTGGGATCACACGGGCGGTGTTTGCTGCCAGGCCGCCACCAGTGATGTGTGAGAAAGCATGGAGCTGATCTTTGAGTCCGCGAATCAGCGCCAAACAATCCAAGGTGTAAATCTCAGTTGGTGTGAGAAAAACTTCGCCAGAAGTCTTACCAAATTCTGCAACGTGATAATCCAAGTTGAGATTTTTTGTTTTAATAATGTGTCGAACAAGTGAGTAACCATTGGCATGAAAACCAGAAGCCGGCATCGCGATCAAGACGTCGCCTTCTTGCACCAGATGTTCGCCAAGCAAATTGTGATGATCAACCGCGCCAGTAGCAGCGCCAGCGATATCGAATTCGTCTTCACCGAGTAAGCCAGGGTGTTCTGCGGTTTCGCCACCAACAAGTGCGGTGCCAGCCTTGGCACAACCGATAGCGATTCCAGAAACAATTTCAGCGATCCGTTCTGGGAATACTTTTCCAACGGCAATGTAATCGGTCATGAAAAGTGGTTCGGCGCCGCAGACAACGAGATCATCAACCACCATCGCAACGAGGTCTTGCCCGATTGTGTCGTACTTGCCCAAGATCCGAGCGATCTCGGTTTTGGTGCCAACTCCATCTGTTGAAGTTGCAAGGAGTGGACGGGTGTAATTTTTAAGAGCGCTAACATCAAAGAGCCCGGCAAAGCCTCCGATATCGCCAATAACTTCCGAGCGGCGAGCTTTGGCTAGATGCTGCTTCATCAATTGAACGGCGAGATCGCCTGCTTCAATATCTACACCGGCCGCCTCGTAAGTGCTCATTCGTAACGGTTCACAATCTCTAGCAAGTTCTTTCCGGCAGACAAGTCTGCTGGAACGGTAATTGGATATTGGCCGGTGAAGCAGGCGGTGCAGAGTTTGGACTCGGCAATTGTTGTTGCTTCAATCAAACCTTCAAGTGAGACATAGCCCAATGAGTCTGCGCCGATAGAACGGCGAATCTCTTCTACTTCCAAGCCCGCTGCAATCAGCTCGGCGCGCGAAGCAAAATCAATACCGTAGTAGCACGGCCACTTCACTGGTGGGGATGAGATACGGACGTGAATTTCTAGCGCTCCGGCCTCGCGCAACATACGCACCAGCGCACGCTGGGTGTTGCCGCGAACAATCGAATCATCGACCACAACTATTCGCTTACCTTCAATAATTTCGCGAAGCGGATTGAGCTTGAGTCGAATGCCTAGTTGGCGAATTGTTTGTGAAGGCTGAATAAAGGTGCGGCCCACATACGAATTTTTAACAAGCCCTGCGCCATAAGGAATTCCTGATTCGCGGGCATAACCCACTGCCGCTGGCGTTCCAGATTCTGGCACCGGAATTACTAAGTCGGCTTCTACCGGGTGCTCTTTCGCAAGTTGCTTGCCAAGTTCTACCCGAGTCGCGTGAACGTTGCGTCCAGCGATAGATGTGTCGGGGCGTGCGAGATAAACGTATTCAAAGATGCAACCTTTAGGTTCGGCCGCAGCCCACATAGTAGAGCGCAGCCCATTTTCATCGATCGCAATAAATTCACCGCACTCAACTTCGCGGACAAATGATGCACCAACGATGTCGAGCGCTGCGGTCTCTGATGCAACGACCCAACCGTGGTCTAGTTTTCCAATAACAAGCGGGCGAACGCCGTTGCGATCGCGAGCTGCATAGAGCGTGTGTTCATCCATAAAGACCATCGAGAATGCGCCTTTAAGTTGTGGCAAAACTGTGAGCGCAGATGCTTCAAAGTTTTTACCTTCTTGCGCTGCAATCAACGCAGTCATAATTTCGGTGTCGGTGGTGGCGTGCAGACCGTGGGCTTTATCTTCTTCAGAGATAATTTTTTCGAGCTCTTGCGCTAAGTCACCGGTGTTGGTGAGGTTGCCATTGTGGGCCAAGGCCAAGGTGCCGTGGTTAGTAGAGCGAAGTGTTGGTTGTGCATTTGCCCAGACCGATGAACCAGTGGTGCTGTAGCGACAATGTCCGATCGCTAACTTGCCAGTCAGTGTTGCTAAATCATTTTCGGTAAAGATCTGAGAAACCAGACCCATATCTTTAAAGACCACGATGCGCTTTCCATCAGAAGTCGCGATTCCAGCAGACTCTTGGCCACGGTGTTGCAGTGCGTAGAGACCGTAGAAAGTGAGCTTTGCTACCTCTTCATCCGGAGCCCAGACGCCAAAGACGCCGCACTCATCTTGCGGAGAGTGTTCGGCTTCGAAGAGCTCAAAGGTGAGCTTTCCATCGGGGCGACGGGTCATTCGGCAATCCTAATTGTTGCTGCGGCTCTTTCGAATAACTCACTTAAATCCGAGCGCTCACCGCTGGCCGAGATCGCTCCCCCATACCGAGCAGCCTCCCAGGTGGTACTGCCATCGATTAAGGCAAAGAGGGTGTCAGCCGACATTTCGACAACATTGGGTGGAGTGCCGCGTGTGTGTTTTGGCCCCGCCACGCATTGCACCGCTGCATATGGTGGAACTCGAAGTTCCACAGACTTGCCCGGAGCCAACTGCGTGATCTGTTCCAGCACAGCTTTGACTTGTGCAAGTACCAACGGGTCGCGAGCCATCATCACAGCTCCTTATCCAAATAACTTATGGAAAGTTTGCGTGTGAGCTGCGCGCAATTCATCGAGTGAGATAACCGCGTCGTTGATAGTCAAGCTGTCGCCGCCAGTTTTTCCAATCGCGTGCAACGCAAGGTTGTACTCGGCAGCTAGCTCGTTAAGCTTGGCAGAATTACTTGGGTCTACAGCAACTAGAACTCGGCCTGGTGTTTCGCTAAACAATGCTGCTGCAACCCCACCTGGAATATATTGCGCTGGCAGATCAATACTTGCACCAATATTATTTTTAAGAACAGATTCAGTCAGGCTTGCTGCTAAGCCACCATTGGAAAGATCGTGCGCCGATTCAAAGAGCGGTTGGCCAGCAAGTAAGAAATTAACTAAGCGAGTTGCGTGGTCGACATCGGCGCGTGGCGCGGTGTCACCGATCGCTCCGTGCAAGTAAGCCCACTCACTACCGCTGAAGTTATCGTCGGTATTTCCAACTTGGAAAATTTCAAGTCCAGCGCGAGTGAATCCCATCTTGGTGCGAGTGCGCACATCTTGAATGACACCCAGCACACCGATCACTGGCGTTGGCAAAATCGCAACGCTGCCAGTTTGGTTATAGAACGAGACGTTTCCGCCTGTGACAGGCAGACCCATTTCCAAAGCGATATCGGCAAGTCCACGCACAGTTTCAGCAAACTGCCACATAACACCTGGGTCCTCTGGTGAACCAAAGTTCAAGCAGTTTGTGATTGCTAGTGGCTTGGCGCCGCTCACCGCAATGTTGCGGCAGGATTCAAGAAGGGCGAGCTTTACGCCCTCGTATGGGTCAAGGTAGGACCAACGCGCATTTGCATCGGTCGAAATAGCTACGCCCAGATGGGTTTGATCGTCGATACGAATCATTCCAGAATCTTCTGGCTGCGAAAGTACAGTGTCGCCACGAACATAACGATCGTATTGATCTGTCACCCACGACTTGTCGGCAATATTAGGTGCTGCTACCAATTGAAGGACTGCTGCTTTAATTTCTGCAGCGCTTTCAATCGCAGGGAGTGCGACCGGAGTTAAGTGGTCAAGATAATCTGGGCGAGCCATGGGGCGGTTATAGACCGGACCATCGTGAGCAACGGTGCGTGGTGGTACATCGACAATCAATTCACCGTTCCACGTAATGTGCAGACGATCACCAGAAGTCACTTCGCCAATCACAGTAGCTGTGACATCCCACTTCTTGCAGATCTGCATAAAACGGGCGAGCTTTGCTGGTTCGACAATCGCGCACATGCGCTCTTGTGATTCTGACATCAAAATTTCTTCAGGTGAAAGCGAAGGATCGCGTAGCGGAACTTTCTCTAGTTGAATATCCATTCCGCCAGAGCCGCCAGATGCAAGTTCGCTAGTTGCGCAAGAAAGACCAGCGCCACCCAAATCTTGAATACCAACCACTAAGTCTTCTGCAAAAATTTCTAGCGAGCACTCGATCAAAACTTTTTCTGCAAATGGATCGCCCACTTGCACTGCTGGGCGCTTTGCAGCCTTTCCTGAAGCAAAAGTTTCCGAAGCAAGAACCGATACGCCACCGATTCCATCGCCACCTGTCTTTGCGCCAAAGAGCACAACAAGGTTGCCGGTTCCGTGGGCGGTTGCGAGCTTGATGTCGGAATGCTTCATCACGCCTACGCAGAGCGCGTTTACGAGCGGATTTCCAGCGTAGGTTTCATCGAAAACAACTTCGCCGCCAATATTTGGCAGGCCTAAACAGTTGCCGTAGCCGCCAACGCCAGCCACGATTCCAGGAAGTACTCGGCGAGTATCTGGTGCATCGGCTGGGCCAAAGCGAAGCGGGTCCATCACGGCGATTGGGCGCGCGCCCATCGTCAAAATATCGCGCACAATTCCGCCCACGCCAGTTGCTGCGCCTTGATACGGTTCAACAAAAGATGGGTGGTTGTGGGATTCAATTTTGAAAGTGACTGCGTAGCCCTGACCGATATCGACAACGCCAGCGTTCTCACCAATTCCAACGAGCAGCGCATCGCTCTTGACCGCTTTTTCACCAAATTGCTTCAGGTGAATCTTTGATGACTTATATGAGCAGTGCTCTGACCACATCACCGAATACATCGCTAACTCAGAAGAAGTTGGTCTGCGCCCCAAAATAGTGCGAATGCTCTGATATTCATCTTCTTTCAAACCAAGTTCGCGCCATGGTTGAGTCTGTTCCGGTGTCTGTGATGCAACTGAAACTGTATCGAGCGCCATGTTAACGAGCCACCAAACTTTGTAGGATCGATGCAAAGAAAGTGAGACCATCTTCGCTAGGACCGGTAAGAGATTCAATTGCTTGCTCTGGGTGCGGCATCACACCAACGACATTGCCGCGAGCGTTGCTGATTCCTGCAATATTATTTTGTGAACCGTTGGGATTCTTGTCGGCATAACGCAGAACAATTCTGCCTTCGCCTTCTAATTGCGCCAAAGTCTCGGCGCTAGCTTGGAATGAGCCTTCGCCATTTTTAATCGGAATAACAATGCGCTGGCCTTGGGTGTAACCACTTGTCCACGGAGTGTTGGTATTTTCAACCGTGACAGGTTGGTCGGTGCAGATAAAGTGCAGATCTTGATTTCTAATCAAAGCACCAGGAAGCAAGTGTGATTCAGTCAAAATTTGAAAACCGTTGCAGATTCCTAGTACTGGAAAACCGTGCTCGGCAGCGACAATGATGGAAGACATGATGGGTGCAAAGCGCGAGATCGCACCGCAGCGCAGATAATCTCCGTAGGAAAATCCACCGGGCAGAACTACTGCTTGCACTTCTTTCAAGTCATCGCTGGCGTGAAAGAGTGGGACTGCTTGGCCACCGGCAAGTGTGATCGCGCGTAGCGCTGATGAATCATCGAGTGAACCCGGAAAAGTGACTACGCCAATGCGCATCGCTTACTTCTCAACTTTCACAAGAAAAGTTTCGATTACTGGGTTTGAAAGTAATTTTTCTGCAGCTTCTTCAACTTCGGCTAACTGCGCAGCGGTTGGCTCGCCATCGACAACGATCTCAAAGCGCTTGCCTTGACGTACTGATTTGGCAAAATTAAAACCGAGGCGTGGCAGCGCGGCTGCAACCGCCTGACCTTGTGGGTCCAGAATCTCGGGCTTCAACATAACTTCAACGATGATTGTGGCCATCAGATCGTCCTTCCAGTCAGCATGGTGTAGGCGGCGTTGTAACGTTCTTGAGTTTTTTCAACTACTTCGCGAGGAAGTTCTGGTGGTGTGCTCTTTCGATCCCAACCCGATTGCAATAACCAATCTCTGACAAATTGTTTGTCGAATGAGGCTTGGCTGGTGCCAGGTTGATAACTCTCTGCAGACCAAAAACGCGAAGAATCTGGGGTTAAGGCCTCATCGCCTAGGCAAATCTTACCCTCGCTGTCGCGGCCAAATTCAAACTTAGTGTCAGCCAAGATGATGCCGCGGGTGGCTGCATAGTCGTGGGCCATGCCATACAGCTCCAAGGTGAGCTGACGAAGCGTGCTTGCATCGGATTGGCCAATAATGCTGCTGGCGCGTTCAAAGCTGATGTTCTCATCGTGATCACCCATCTCGGCTTTAGTGGCCGGAGTGAAGATTGATTCAGCGAGTTTTGAGCCATCTTGTAAGCCAGTAGGCAGTTCGATTCCAGTGACTTGTCCAGAATTCTTGTATTCCACCCAACCAGAGCCAGTGAGATAACCACGAGCAACGCACTCGATCGCAAACATTTCTAGCGGCTTCACGATGACAGCTCGGCCAGTAACTTCGCCTGGAACATCCGTTGAAATCAAATGATTTGGAACGCTGTCAGCAAACATCTCAAACCAGAAAAGTGAAAGTTGTGTGAGTAGAACTCCCTTACCCGGAATTTCGGTAGGCAAGATGTAATCAAAGGCAGAAATTCGGTCAGAAGCTACGAGCAACAACTCGCCGCGATCATTTGTGTAAAGATCGCGCACCTTGCCGCTACGTTGATGGTTCCAACCAGGGATCTGAATATGGCTCATAGTTTTATCGGATCGAAGCTGGGCGATATTGCGCGGCCCCAGAGTGAAGTGCGGCAATCGCTTCAATGCGATTGATCACGCGCGTTGTTTGTTCGCGCGCTGCACCGGTAAATTCAAGTGGTGAAGCTAAGAGCGCTTCGAGTTGGCCGCGATCAAGTGGAATGCGATGGTCAGCGGCCAAAGCGTCTAGCATCGTGTTTGGCTTGCCCTCGCGAATTCCAAGTGCAGCAGCAACTGCATGCTCTTTGATTGCTTCGTGCGCGACTTCGCGGCCGACTCCAGCTTTGACTGCGGCTACCAAAATCTTGGTGCTCGCCAAGAATGGCAAGAAGCGAACAAGCTCGGCGTTGATCACTTCAGGGAATGCGCCAAACTCAAGCAAGACTGTCATAAAGGTTTCAAGCAAACCGTCGATTGCATAGAAGGCGTCTGGCAGAGCCACGCGACGAACCACGCTGCATGCGACATCGCCTTCATTCCATTGGTCACCAGAAAGCTCGCCCACCATCGATGCATATCCGCGCAAGACCACAGAAAGGCCATTAACACGCTCACACGAGCGAGTATTCATCTTATGTGGCATAGCCGAAGAACCAACTTGGCCAGCCTTGAATCCTTCGGTCACTAATTCTGCGCCAGCCATCAAGCGAATAGATGTAGCTAGAGATGAAGGCGCAGCAGCAAGTTGTACCAAGGTTGTGACAACATCAAAATCAAAAGAGCGCGGATAGATCTGGCCGGCTGAATCAAGAGTGCGGTTAAAACCAAGATGGTGTGCGATCTCTACTTCTAACTTTTCATGCGCCTCGACTGAACCTAGCAGGTCGACTGAATCTTGCGATGTTCCAACTGGGCCCTTAATGCCGCGAATTGGAAAACGCTCAATCAAATTAGTAAGACGCTCGTAAGCAAAGAGCAACTCTTCGGCAGCCGATGCAAAACGTTTTCCAAGAGTGGTGACTTGCGCTGCCACGTTGTGTGATCGTCCGGCAATAGGTTGATCGTTGTATTGCGCCGCGCGGTCTGCAAGCAGAACAAGAGTTGCAATGACGCGATCTCGAACCAAGAGCAGACCATCTCGGATCTGCATCGCTTCAACATTTTCAGTCAGATCGCGCGAGGTCATTCCCGCATGAATAGATTCATAGCCAGCCAAGGCGTTGAACTCTTCGATCCGAGCTTTAACATCGTGGCGAGTAATTCGCTCGCGGGCATCGATCGAGGCCAGATCAACGGTGTTGATGACAGATTCATAAGCTGCAATAACATCTGCTGGAATCGGGTGGCCGAGCCCTGACTGTGCGCGCATCACAGCTACCCAGAGCTTGCGCTCTTGGATAATTTTTGACGTTGGGCTCCAGATATCTTGCATCTGTGTCGATGCATATCGATTCGCTAATACGCTCATCTTTACTTCTCCCCTGGGTGCGCTGCTCGAAGTGCGATGTCTTTACGATAGTGGCTGCCTTGCAAAGTGATGCCAGAGATGACTTCATAGGCGAGTGATCGCGCCGCCGAGAGGTCTGCGCCGCGGCCAGTCACCGTTAAAACGCGTCCGCCTGATGAGTGCAAGATGCCATCTCGAAGCGTTGTTCCCGCATGAAAAATGTAGCTATTTTCTGGTCGCCAGGCCGAGTCGACTCCGGTGATGGGCTCACCCAAGACAGGAGCTTGCGGGTAACCGGCACTCGCCAAAACAACAGTGACAGCGGCTTGGTCGGACCACTCGAGTGAAGTACCAGCGAGATTTCCGGTTGCAGCTTTGTAGAGAAGTTGCGCGAGTGGAGTACGAAGGCGCGGCAAGAGTACTTGTGTCTCTGGGTCGCCAAAGCGCGCGTTAAATTCAATCACGCGAATTCCCTGCGAGGTCAGCGCGAGACCGGCATAGAGCAGACCAACAAATGGCGTATCGCGTGCTTTCATTTCGGCGATTGTTGGTTGCAGAACTTGCTTCAAAGTTTCTTCAACAATATTTGCTGGTGCCCATGGCAACGGCGAATACGCACCCATACCGCCTGTGTTTGGTCCTTGATCGGCGTCGTATGCGCGTTTGAAATCTTGGGCAGGTTGCATCGCAACAATTGTGCTGCCATCTGAAATTCCAAAGAGTGAAACTTCTGGGCCATCTAAATATTCTTCAATCACAACACGTGGTGATAACAAGGCGTGAGCAAGTGCTTCGGCGCGATCGGTCGTAACAACTACGCCCTTACCTGCTGCTAGGCCGTCGTGCTTAACAACAAATGGCTGACCACTTGGCGCGAAAGCATCGAGCGCAGCTTCGATCTCGGCTTGGGTAGTGCATGTAAAACTCTTTGCAGTTGGCACGCCAGCATCGCGCATAACCTGCTTTGCAAAATCTTTTGAGCCTTCGAGTTGAGCGGCGGCGGCCGATGGACCAAAGCAAGGAATTTTTGCTTTTGCCAGTGCGTCAGCTAAACCATTGACTAGTGGTTTTTCAGGACCAATAACAACGAGATCGATCTCAAGTTCCTTAGCGAGTTGAACAACCGCTGCGTTATCGTCAGTATTAATCGCGTGGCAGATTGCGATCTGCGCGATACCAGGATTTCCAGGTGCAACATGGAGAGCTTCTAACTGAGGGTCTTCAATCAGCGCCGCGGCGAGAGCGTGCTCGCGGCCACCTGAACCAATCAGCAGAACTCTCAAATGAGGTCCGTTACAACGATGGTTTCATCGCGGCCAGGGCCGACTCCGATCGCACTCATCGGTGCTCCCGAAATCTCTTCTAGGAATTTCACATAGGCGCGGGCGTTAGCAGGCAGATCTTCTAGCTTTCTGGCGCCAGAAATATCTTCGGTCCAGCCAGGCAAGTATTCATAGATCGGCTTTGCGTGATGGAAATCAGATTGCGAGGAAGGCAGCTCTTCGACGCGTACGCCATCAATTTCATAAGCAACGCATACTGGAATTTTTTCCCAGCCGGTAAGCACATCGAGCTTTGTCAGGAAGAAATCGGTAAGCCCGTTAACGCGAACTGCGTAGCGCGCAATCGGAGCGTCATACCAACCACAGCGACGGTTTCGACCCGTAGTGACACCGACCTCGCCACCAATGCTGCGAAGTTTTTCACCATCTTCATCAAAGAGCTCTGTTGGGAATGGTCCGCTACCGACGCGAGTGGTGTACGCCTTTACGATTCCAATCGCGCGAGTGATCTTTGTCGGGCCGATTCCAGAACCCGTAGAAGCACCACCAGCGGTTGGATTTGATGAAGTAACAAATGGGTAGGTGCCGTGATCGACATCGAGCAAGGTGCCTTGCGATCCTTCAAGCAAAACATTCTTGCCAGCTTTGAGCGCTTGATCGAGCAATAGCACCGTGTCGCAGACATAAGGACGCAAAATTTCGGCATAACCCAAGTACTCGTTGAGTACTTCTTCTACTTCGATGCCTTTGCGATTAAAGACCTTGATGAGCACTTGGTTCTTATCGCGCAGCGCGCCTTCGATCTTTTGACGCAAGATGGAAGGATCGAAGAGATCTTGTACACGAATACCAATGCGATTGATCTTGTCGGCATACGCCGGACCAATTCCGCGACCAGTTGTACCGATCTTGGAATTGCCTAAGAAGCGCTCGGTAACTTTGTCGATGGTGCGGTGATACGGAGTAATCAGATGCGCATTCGTGCTGATCTTGAGTTTTGAAGTATCGATACCGCGTTCATTCAAACCAGCGATCTCTTGCAACAAAACGGAAGGATCAATAACGACGCCATTTCCAATTACTGGAACAACGTTTGGACTCAAGATGCCAGAAGGCAACAAGTGAAGCGCATACTTTTGATCGCCAATGACAACGGTGTGACCGGCGTTGTTGCCGCCTTGATAGCGCACAACATAATCAACGCGATCTCCGAGAATATCGGTCGCTTTACCCTTGCCCTCATCGCCCCATTGGGCTCCAAGCAGTACTAAAGCAGGCATTTTTACCTATTCCCTACGTCGTTCGATCGGCTAATAATCGGCTAAAACTTATATGCGCTAGGCACGTGTTAGGCGTTAAGTGAAGTTCCTACTGAACGAAGATCTTCACAAGCCTCGACTACGCGCTGTGCAATTCCAGCTTCTGCAGCCTTGCCCCATGCGCGTGGATCGTAAGCCTTCTTATTGCCTACTTCGCCATCAATCTTAAGAACGCCGTCGTAGTTCTTCATGATGTGATCAACGACCGGACGAGTAAATGCATACTGTGTGTCGGTATCGATATTCATCTTTACAACGCCATAATCAAGTGATTCGCGGATCTCTGAAAGCAATGAACCAGAGCCACCGTGGAAGACAAGATCCATTGGCTTTGAACCGGCAGGCAAACCGAGCTTTTCGACAACTGCATCTTGAAGTGTGCGCAAAATCTTTGGCTGCAAGACAACGTTTCCTGGCTTGTAAACACCGTGAACGTTTCCAAATGTAGCTGCCACCATATAGCGAGCCTTGGCATCATGACCAAGAGTTTCAATAGTAAGAAGTGCGTCTTCTGGAGTGGAGTAGAGCTTGGCATCGTGCTTAGCTTCAATGCCATCTTCTTCTCCGCCAACTACGCCAATTTCAATTTCAAGAATTGTGTTTGCTGCAACTGACTTCTCGAGAAGTTCTTTAGCAACGGTCATGTTCTCTTGCATAGAGACAGCAGAGCCATCCCACATATGTGAGTTGAAAAGCGGCTTCTGTCCGGCCTTGATGCGATCTGCGCCGATTGCAAGGAGTGGACGCATGAAGCCATCCAACTTTTCTGCTGGGCAGTGGTCTGTGTGAATTCCAATGTTGACGTTGTAGTTCTTTGCAACGATATGTGCGAACTCGGCGAGCGCAACTGCGCCATCGACCATGTTCTTAACGGTTGAACCAGATAGGTATTCCGCTCCGCCCCATGAAATCTGAATGATTCCATCGGATTGTGCCTCTGCAAATCCTCGAATTGCACCGATCAAAGTCTGTGATGATGAGACGTTAATTGCTGGGTATGCAAAAGCTCCTGCCTTCGCGCGATCCAACATCTGTGCATAAATTTCCGGGGTTGCAATTGGCATAGTGACTCTCCCAAATAGTGATGGAACTGGACTGTAATCTCAGGCCGAAGGCACATCATTGGGTCAGGCGGTCTGGCGTTACGGCTAATCCCACCACATTTCGGGGCGGATTGGAAAACCGCTAGTTCAAGCTCGTGTTAGTTCAGGCCGAGATGACTCATGAGCGAGCTCAAGCCCAAGAATCCAACATTGCTATGAAAGAGCAGCTTTGTACCTTTGATAAGCCATGAACCTGCCACTTCAATGGTGTGAAGATGGGAGACCACTTTAAAAACCGTTCCAAATACGCTGAGCATGTCTTTTCTCCTTTCTTTGATCGGGGTAGGCCGTCAAAGTAGGAGAAATTCGGACAAAAAGGACCGGGCCAGCCCCGCAATGTGGGTTGGCCCGGCCTGTGAATAACTGGTGGTTCTATTAAAAAGGTGAAGCTTATGGAAGAACTGTCTTATCCCATGCTTCGTTGATGATTGTCTTAGCTGCGATGTAGAGCGCGATGACCGCGGTCAAAAGACCGGTCCAGCCGCCTACCTTCACAGCGCTGTGATGTCCTTGGCCCCAGTTGCCATACGACAAGAAGGCGAAGGTCACGGCGAGTGCCAAGAACAAGAGGTTGTGATGGATATCGATCTTGATAGCGGCGATCCAAAGCACGAAGGTCGCAAGACCAAAGCACATGAAGAAGACGCCAAGACCGGCTCCAAAACCAGGCATTCCGTGGGTAAGTCCATACCAAACGGTCAACCAGAATGCTCCGAATGAGCTAAATGCTGTTGCACCAAAGGTGCTGCCACGCATGAACTCCCACATTCCAGCCAAGAGCTGGGTGAGTCCACCGTAGAAAAGTGCTGTTGGGACAGCGGCGCCTGCGCCGACTGCACCCCAGAGGCCTGCGTTTGCACTACTAAGCAAGATGGTGGTGACACCAAATGCTGCTAGTCCGAGTGGCGCTGGATTAGCGATGTTCGAATTTGCCATAGCTTGAGCTCCTAACGTAGTTGGCTCAGCGGGCACTTTCGCACGCGCGAGCCTGGTCATCTCCTTTGACGACTGAAATTAGTATCCTCTAAAAAGCACAAAAGTGGGGCTCGTCACAAAACTCTTTCATAACATTTTCGTTATTTATAGCCTCTTGTAGCACGAAATAGGCAGGCGTAGCCTGAAATTATGAGTTCACTAGAAAACCTTTCCTACGAAGAACGTACCTTTGCGCCATCACCAGAATTTGTTGCGCAGGCTAACGCCACCGCAGCTCTCTATGACGAAGCCGCCGCCGACCGACTTGGCTTCTGGGCCAAGCAAGCCGAATTCCTAGCGTGGGATAAAAAGTGGGATCAAGTTCTTGATTGGCAACCACCATTCGCCAAATGGTTTATCGGCGGAAAACTCAACGCCTGCTACAACGCCCTTGATCGTCACGTGCTGGAAGGTCGCGGAGATCGCGTTGCATTTTATTTTGAAGGCGAACCAGGTGATTCGCGCTCAATTACTTATGCGCAAATGCTCACCGATGTGAAGAAAGCAACCAATGCGCTGATCGAACTCGGTGTGAAGTCTGGGGATCGCGTGGCGATTTATATGCCAATGATTCCAGAGGCCGCGGTTGCGATGTTGGCGTGCGCTCGCCTCGGAGCTATGCACTCGGTTGTATTTGGAGGATTTAGCGCAGATTCGTTGATCACCAGAATCGAAGATGCAGATGCAACTCTTGTGATCACTGCAGACGGTGGATTTAGAAAAGGCGCAGCATTCGCCTTGAAACCAATTATTGATGAAGCGCTTTCAATGCAGAAAAACAATGTGCGAAAAGTTTTGGTCTTTAAACGCACTGGCCAAGAAGTAGCGTTCAATCCAGAGCTTGATATCTGGTGGCACGACATCGTTGATCGCCAATCTGCCGAACATACCGCTGAGTTTTTTGATTCCGAACACCCGCTCTTTATTCTCTACACATCAGGAACAACCGGAAAACCAAAAGGTATTTTCCACACCACAGGCGGTTACCTCACTCAAACCTCTTTCACACACCGGATGGTCTTCGATATTAAGCCAGAGAAAGATGTCTATTGGTGCACCGCCGATATCGGTTGGATTACTGGCCATTCATACGTTGTCTACGGACCAATGATTAATGGCACCACCCAAGTCATGTATGAAGGCACACCAGATACACCTACCAAGGGTCGTATCTTTCAGATCGTTGAAAAATATAAAGTCACTATTCTTTACACCGCACCAACACTGATTCGCACCTGGATGAAGTGGGGCGAGGAATTTCCTAAGGCAAGTAATCTCACTTCGCTGCGTCTGCTTGGTTCGGTTGGTGAACCAATTAATCCAGAGGCATGGATTTGGTATCGCGATGTGATTGGCGGCGGTCGTTGCCCAATCGTTGACACTTGGTGGCAGACCGAGACTGGCGCGCTCATGATTTCACCGCTTCCAGGAGTGACTGCATGTAAGCCGGGTTCTGCGATGCGCGCGCTTCCAGGAATTAGTGCGCAAGTAGTCAACGATGAAGCCGTTGCACTTGGTAATGGTTCTGGTGGTTATCTTGTTTTGACCGAGCCATGGCCTTCGATGTTGCGCGGCATTTGGGGTTCAGATGAGCGCTACAAAGAGACCTACTGGTCTCGCTTTGAAGGCAAGTACTTCGCTGGCGATGGCGCAAAGCTTGATGAAGATGGCGCGATCTGGTTGCTCGGTCGCGTGGATGATGTGATGCTCGTATCTGGTCACAACATTTCAACTACCGAAGTTGAATCATCACTTGTCTCGCATCCAAATGTTGCTGAAGCTGCAGTAGTTGGTGCGAAAGATGACACCACCGGACAAGCGATCGTTGCATTCGTCATTTTGCGTGGCGGTATTCCAAGTGTGGGTGGCGATGAGTTGATTAAGGAACTCAAAGCTCACGTCTCAAAGCACATTGGACCTATTGCTCGTCCAAGTCGGATCTTGGTGGTAAACGAATTGCCTAAGACTCGCTCAGGCAAGATCATGCGCAGATTGCTACGGGATGTTGCTGAAAATCGCGCTGTCGGTGATTCCACAACGCTTGCAGATCCAAATGTAATGAAGCTAATCCAGAGCGGACTAGCTTCATCTACATCTGACGATTAATTAATTGCTTCTGGTTGCTAGTTGCTCGCAGAAGGTGAAGCAGACGGAGTTGGGAACCCACCATTGCGGTGTCCACCAAATCCACCAAACTTTGGTGCGAGTGAAGCACACGCTGTCATAGCTTTTTGTTGAGCTGCGCTTGGTGTTGGGAAAGTACCGTTGTGGTTACCTGTACCAGCGGGGCCGCCTACTTGGCCGCCTGCTTGACCAGGGCGGAAACCTCCTGGGCCACCTGCGCCGCGAGGTCCGCCGAATGCCATTGCAGTTCCACCATGAGCAACTAAGCAATCGCTATATTTCTTCATCGCGGCGCCACGATCTGCAAATGCAGAACCGGCACCTGCACCAGTTGATGCAACGGTAGAAAGTGTCCAGACAAGTTTGCCGCTCAAAGCTTTCACACATGTGTAACTCTTCGAAGCGATAATTGTTTTTGCGCCAGCAGTTGCACATGCGGCGCCGGCTTTAGCGGGAGTAGTTGCTTGCGCACTACCCGCAACAGTGAGTGATGCGATTAACGCAATCGCTGAGATTGCAATAAGTGAGGACTTTTTCATGCCCATAAGGTAGGCC
>Ga0164297_10002143_pt1 | contig 19896 bp, 15 predicted proteins | sample GEODES058metaG_FD_113539 | JGI IMG/M metagenome (GOLD analysis project Ga0164297, IMG submission 113539) | Dystrophic lake water microbial communities from Trout Bog Lake, Wisconsin, USA - GEODES058 metaG | ecosystem: Environmental > Aquatic > Freshwater > Lake | place: USA: Trout Bog Lake... | reverse complement strand
TGTCCGATGGCACGCAACTGCCGGCGCGGCTGGTCGGCGCGGATGAACTGACCGATATCGCGGTGATCAAAGTGATGCCATCGGCCCGACTGCCCGCGGTGAGTTGGGGGGATAGCCGGGCGTTGGAAGTGGGTGACTGGGTGGTGGCGGCCGGAAACCCGTTCGGGTTGGGCGGATCGGTGACCGCCGGCATCGTATCCGCGCGCGGGCGCGATCTGGGCGGCGCCGGCGGGGTGGACGATTTCATCCAGATCGACGCGCCGATTAATCCGGGCAATTCGGGCGGGCCGCTGTTCAATGTGGACGGCAAGGTGGTGGGGATGAACACGGCCATCTACTCACCCAGTGGCGGGTCGGTCGGGATCGGGTTTTCCATCCCGTCTGAGGTCGTCAGCCGGGTGGTCGCGGAATTACGCTCCAACGGGCGGATTGAGCGCGGCTATCTCGGGGTTGGGCTGACCGATGTGCCGAATGAGAACGGGGTTTCTACCGCCGCCGGCATCACCGATGTGGTGATCCGCGGGCCGGGGGCACGCAGCGGCTTGCGGCCGGGGGATGTGATTATCCGGGTCAACGGCCAGACGGTGGAAAGCGCGCGTGACGCGATTAAGGCGATTACCGCCGTGCCGCCGGGTGCGGTGGCGCATCTGGTGGTGCGCCGCCAGTCGCGGGAGACGAGTTTGGATGTGACGCTCGGCCGGCGACCGGTCATAAAGGAAGGTGAATAATATGCGCATCCTGGTGGTTGAGGACGACAAGGACGTCGCCAATTTCATCGTAAAGGGGCTGAAGGAAGCCGGGCATGTGGTCGAGCATGCCGATAACGGCCGCGATGGTCTGTTCATGGCTGCCAGTGAGGCGTTCGACGCGATTGTGCTGGACCGGATGCTGCCGGGTGGGGTGGACGGGCTGCGACTGCTGGAAACCCTGCGGTCGCAGAACAATACCACGCCGGTGATGTTCCTGTCCGCGATGGCACAGGTCGACGACCGGGTGCGCGGGCTGAAGGCAGGTGGCGACGATTACATGACCAAGCCGTTCGCCTTCGCCGAGTTGCTGGCGCGGGTGGAGGCACTGACGCGACGTGGCAAAAATGAAGGCCCGACGACCAAGCTGGTGGTTGGCGATCTGGAAGTGGAGTTGCTCTCGCGCGGCGTGCGGCGGGCGGGGCAGAAAATCGACCTGCAACCGCGCGAATTCCGCCTGCTGGAGTTTCTGATGCGCCATGCCGGCCAGGTGGTGACCCGCACCATGTTGCTGGAAGGCGTGTGGGACTATCATTTTGACCCGCAAACCAATGTGATTGACGTCCATGTGTCTCGCTTGCGGCAGAAGGTGGACAAGCCGTTTGCCGCCCCGCTGATCCACACCGTGCGCAATGCCGGCTACATGCTGCGCGTGGAAGCGCCGTGAGTGTGGTCTGAGCCACGCCTGAGTCTGCCGGTGGGGTTGACGCTGAAGCCCAGTGGTGCGGACCGGATTTTCCATTCCGCCGGGGTGCGCTTTGGGCTGATCTATGCCTCGCTGTTTGGCATCAGCGCGTTGGCGTTGGCGGCGTTTTTGTGGTGGTCCACCGCCGGATTGCTGGACCGGCAGACGGATGCGGCGATCAACGCAGACTCGCAGGGTCTGGGTGAGCGGTATGCCATGTCCGGGCTGCCGGGGCTGGTGGCGACGATCGAGCAGCGGATCGACGCCAATGTGGATGCGGACTCGATCTATCTGCTGGTGAACCCGGATTTTCGCCGAATCGCCGGCAACCTGACCGACTGGCCGCGCCGGGTGACGATGGAGGAGGACTGGTTCGAACTGCCGGTGGAGCGCGGGCGGGCGCGGACACTGGTGCGGCTGCACCATTTTGATCTGCCCGGTGGCTTCCATCTGCTGGTGGGGCGCGACATTCAGGTGCGGGCGCAATTGCGGCAGGTGATCGCTGACGCGATGTTGTGGGCGGCGGTGATCGCTACGCTATTGGGCGTTTTCGGCGCCTGGGCGGTGCGCAATCTGTTTCGCAGCACGTTGGCCGATGTATCCGCCACTGCAACCGCGATCAGTGCTGGCGATTTGTCCCGACGGGTTCGGGTGACCGGCACGGGCGACGAGTTCGATCTGCTGGCCGAAACGATTAACGACATGCTCGAGCGCATCACCCGATTGATGGACGGGGTGCGGCAGGTTTCCAACGCCATTGCGCATGATCTGCGCACGCCGATCGCCCGCGCCCGTATCCGGCTGGAGGATGCGGCCGCCCATGCCGAAGGGGAGGCAGATCTGCGGGCGGCGATCGAACGGGCGCAATCGGACCTTGATGGGATTGTAGCGATTTTTCAGGCTTTGCTGCGCATTGCCGAGATTGAGGCGGGTGCACGGCGCTCGGCCTTTACCCGGGTGGATGTGGCTCCGCTGCTGCGTGACCTCGGAGACTTATACGATGCGGTGGCCGAGGATGCCGGGCAGCGGCTGAGCCTGGATATTCCGGGGGCGCTGGAGGTGTTCGGCGATCGCGACATGATCCAGCAGGCGGTCGCGAACCTGTTGGACAATGCGCTGAAATTCTCCCCACCGGACGGGCTGATCGGGCTGCGCGCACGCCATATCGCGCACGGGGTGGAAATTGCGGTGACCGACCAGGGGCCCGGCATCCCGGCCGCTGACCGGGAGCGGGTGGTGGAGCGATTTTACCGTGGCGAAAGCGCCCGCTCGACGCCGGGATCGGGCCTGGGGCTGGCGCTGGTGCAGGCGGTGGCGCAGCTGCACGGCGGCACGTTGGCGTTGGCGGATAACGCGCCAGGCGTGCAGGCAATCTTGCGTTTGCCGGCGCGCGAGGTAAGCATCGCGGCGGAACGACCAAAGGCCCTGACATGACCCAAGCCAACCTGACCCGTGACGATCTGCTGGCAATGGACCGCGACGACGTGCTCGCGCCCTTCCGCTCGCTATTCGAGTTGCCTGCGGGCGTGGTGTATCTCGACGGGAACTCGTTGGGCGCACTGCCGTGTGCGACGGCTGGCCGGGTGGCGGAGCTGGTGAAGCAGGAATGGGGCCAGGGGCTGATCCGCAGTTGGAATGACGCCAGCTGGATGGATATTCCCGGACGCATCGCCGATAAGATCGGCCAGGTGATCGGGGCCGCGCCGGGTGGGATGGCAGTCGGCGATTCGACTAGCGTCAACCTATTCAAGCTCCTGAGTGCGGCGCTGGATTTGCGGCCGGAGCGGCGGGTGATCTTGTCTGAGCGGGGCAATTTCCCGACCGATCTGTATATCGCCCAAGGTTTGGCCGCCCTTTTGGCGCGCGGGCACGAGTTGCGGTTGGTGGAGCCGCACGAGGTGGCCGAGGCGCTGGATGACAGCGTGGCCGTGCTGATGTTGACCCATGTGAATTACCATACCGGCGCCATGTACGACATGGCCGGCCTGACCAAAGCCGCCCATGCGGCCGGTGCGGTGGTGTTGTGGGACCTAGCGCATTCCGCCGGCGCGGTGCCGGTGGATCTGGCTGGGGCAGGGGCGGATTTCGCTGTGGGCTGCGGCTACAAATACCTCAATGGCGGGCCGGGGGCGCCGGCGTTTTTGTATGTGAACCCGGCGCTGCTGGCCCGGGTGCATTTTCCGGTAACGGGGTGGTGGGGGCATGCAGCCCCGTTCGCTTTCGAGGTTGGCTATCGCCCCGCCAGTGGGATTGCGCGCGCCACGGTTGGCACAGCCCCGATGATCAGCATTGCGGCGCTGGAGGTGGGGGTGGATATCGCCTTGCAGGCGCCGATGGCGCAGGTGCGCGCCAAGTCCCTGGCGATGACCGGGGTGTTCGCGCAACTGATCCTCGAACGTTGCCCAGGCTTCGGGCTGGAGATTATCTCTCCCGCCGATCCGGCCTTGCGGGGCAGCCAGGTTTCGGTCGCGCACCCCGACGCGTATCCAATTATGCAGGCGTTGATCGCCCGTGGGGTGATCGGTGATTTCCGCGCGCCCGACGTGCTGCGCTTCGGGATGACGCCGCTTTATGTCGGGTTTGCGGAATTGTGGGACGCCGTGGAGGTGTTGCGCGACGTGATGCAAAGCGGGCAATGGCGGGAAGCCCGCTTTAACGAACGACGCAAAGTGACGTGATCGTGCGGATGTTCCAGCCCTGTTAGCAGGTTTGGCGCCTGATGCGGGCATGCGTATTGCCCGCACACGCTTTCGGGTTCGCGCTTTATTCCCCGCTCTGGCGATTGGCGGCCTGTCGCTAACAGCGGCTTTGGCGATTTTGGCCGCCTGCTGCAATTGTAATGTTATCATCGCCGGTGCCAGGGCGCCGGCGGCGCAGGAGTAGCAGCGCCGCGAGCAGCACGGTCCAGCCAGACGGTTCGAGCACGGCGGCAGGCGTGTCCGCCTGCGCCAGGGATGGGCCGTCTGGGGCAGAGAAATTGGACAGGGTTATCGTGGCGGTCGCAGCACCGGTATCGTATCCGCCAAACGTGACATCGAACAACGATAGGGTGCCGCCTTCATAGTCGATGAGCGCAGACCCGGTATTGGTGGCGTAGGGATAAAGCCAGGTGCCGGGGCTGCTGATCGTCGAGTCGGCGCCGTTGATGTTGATCTGCGCGTCTTCGGTGAAGTCATACGTCGTCACGCTCCAATCGAACTGCACCAGGCCAAAAGGCAAGGTGCCCAGCGCGCCGGAATTGCTGAGGGAGAATGCGCCACAGCCGCGATAGCACGCGCTCAGCGCCACATTAGCGGTGAGGATCTGGTTGTCAGCGGAGAGCGCCATCGTGGCTGAACCGCTCGGGTCCGCCGCGGTCAGTTGAAAGCCGTTTGCGGCCAAGGTCGGATCCCATATGCCGCTGAAGGCGTTGACGGTCGCCCATGCCACCTGGGCAGGCTGGAGGGCGAGAGATAAGACCAGGGCACAGACCAATCGGCGTGATCGCAGGATCAAGTGATGGAACAGCATATCCGGCTCCCTTTGCGGCTGACGTTAGTGCCGTCAATCACGCTGAGCGCCTCAACGCCATGTGCCGCGTTGAAACTCACGACAATTATTCCTTTGTTAACGATTAAGTCGCGCGATTGACGCAGGCTGGACCAAAATCCGCGCGAGTGGCAGCCTAGGCGTTAGCAAGGAGCCCCGCATGCCCACACGTGACAGCACCATCGCCGACGCCCTCACCTTCTTCGACGCCGGTCATTTCCGCGACCGCCTGAGCGGCCTCGTCGCGATCCCGAGTAGTTCGCAAGATCCAGGGCACGAAGTTGATGTTTGGCACTATCTTCAAGGCGCTATTCAACCTTGGTTGGAGCGGATGGGCTTCACGGTGACCGTGCACGCAAATCCCAAGCCGGAATTTGGCCCGATCCTGACCGGCGAACGCATCGAGGACCCAACCTTTCGCACCGTACTGACCTACGGCCATGGCGACACCGTGCGCGGGCTGGATGACCAGTGGGACGACGGGCTGAAACCCTGGGAACTGACCGAGATCGGCGACCGTTGGTATGGCCGCGGCACTGCTGACAATAAGGGGCAGCACGCCGTTAACCTCACCGCGCTGGAGCATGTGATTGCGGCACGCGATGGCAAACTTGGCTTTAACGTCAAAATCGTGCTGGAAACCTCCGAGGAGCGCGGCTCGCTCGGGCTGCGCGAGTTTATCGCCCAGCATGCCGAAGCGCTCAAAGCCGATGTGTTGATCGCCAGCGACGGCCCGCGTGTGGACCCTACCGTGCCGACGGTCACCGCCGGCACGCGCGGCACCTGGCATTGCGATCTGTCGATCTCGCTACGGCCGGGTGGTGTGCATTCCGGCAACTGGGGCGGCATGATCGTGGACCCGGCGATTGTGCTCGCCCATGCCATCGGCGCCATCAGCGACCGGCATGGCAAAATCCTGGTGCGCGACTGGCTGCCGCGCAACGGATTACCGGCGCAGGTTCGTGGCGCGCTCGCGGGGCTCGAATTACCAAGTGAAGCCTCAGCGACCATCGATCCGAATTGGGGTGAGCCCGGCTTTACGGCGGCGGAGAAAGTGTTCGGCTGGACCAGTTTCATCGTGCTGGCCATGGTCGCCGGCAAGCCAGAAAACCCAGTGAACGCGGTGCCCCCCAGCGCGCGGGCGCACTGCCAGATCCGCTATACCGTGGATAGCGATGTGCACGGCTTCGAAGACGCGCTGCGCCGACATCTTGATGCGACTGGCTTCCCCGAAGTTAAGATCGAAAACCCCGGCATTCGCATGCCGGCCAGCCGAACCGACCCCGATCATCCCTGGGTGCGTTGGACCGTTGCCAGCATGGAACGGAGCCTGGGCAAGCACGTCCAAGTGATCCCCAACTCCGGCGGCGGATTGCCTGGCGATGTATTCGTCGACTATCTCCACGTTCCGTTAGTGTGGGTGCCGCATAGCTATAATGGATGCAAACAGCACGGCCCGAACGAACACTTCCTGACCGGCCCCGCCCGCGAAGGTCTGGCCGCCTTCACCGGCATTTGGTGGGACCTCGGCGCTGGCGGCACGCCCTAAGCCAGTCGCGGTGCTTTAGTGCAGAGCCACATAGGCGCCGTAACAAGCCGCAGCGCTCCCCAGCAGTCCGCCAGCCCAAGCAAGCTGGCGGACCTGGGTGACGACGGAGACCGACGCCAGCACGATGGCAAGTTGCAACGCGCCAACAACGCGCTCGAAGAGGTGATATGTATGAAAGGCTTCCTCGCGCAGATGTTCTGACGCCTGCGCTTTCTCGGTCATTTGTTTGCGCCCGTTGCCGCCTTCCGGGTCATCGTTCATGCGCGCGGAGGTCGCCAAGGCGGCGGCGATTTTCTTCGCCAAAGCAGGATCGGCGGGGTTGCCGACGGCAGCCAGTGTATCCGCCTCAATCGCATACATGTTCATGCGAATGGTTTTGGCCTGGAATTGCGCCCAGTCATCGCTCGCCTGGATGTGGTGGGTCAGGTAGCTGTTCTGAGCCGCCTTCTCACCCATTTCACATAGCGCCAACGCTGCGGCGAGGGCTGCGATGAGCAGCGCAACACGACGGCCGAGCGGATCGGCATGGGCGCCGTGATGGGCGTGTTCGATGGATTCGGTCGCCATTTCGACATCACTGGGCATCGGCACGCCTTTCGATACGGATCATGGAAGGTGGTCGACGGCCCTCATAGGGCAGTTTGTGCCGCAGGTGCCGGAAAAGTGGTGGGCGCGACAGGGATTGAACCTGTGACCCTTCGCGTGTGAAGCGAATGCTCTACCGCTGAGCTACGCGCCCGGCCTTGCGGGAAGCCGGACATAGTTCGGGCGCCCCCCGGCTGTCAAGCGACAGTCTGGGGGCGCCCGTATGCATAGCAGATCAGACCGTTGCGATCCGATTACATCTCAGCATAGTTGCCCTTGTGCCAGATGTAAAAGACGTAGTCGGATTCAGTGACGTCGCCTTTCTTATCATAGCTGATCTTGCCGAGAACGGTATCCCAGCTCCCCGCCTTGAGTACGGCGGCAACCTTCTTGCCATCGGTGCTGCCAGCCTTGATCGCGGCGGCGGCCCATTCCTGGATCGCTGCATAGGTGTAGAGCACATAGCCTTCCGGATCGATGCCCTTCGCCTTGAACTCGGCGACCACCTTGGCAGCGGAAGCGCGACGGCGCGGGTCGGACGGGAAGGTCATGATGGTGCCTTCGCCCTGCTCACCGGTGATCTGCCAGTATTCGCTGGTCACCAGCGCGTCGCCACCGACCACAACCGGGGCCATGCCCTGCTGCTTGGCCTGGCGCATGATCAGGCCGGTTTCGGTGTGATAGCCACCGATGTAGATGACGTCGATATTGGCCTGCTTCATACGGCTGACGAGGGACGAGTAGTCCTTCTCACCCGGCACATAAGCGGCATACAGGGCTTCCTGCTTGCCAGCCTTGTTCATCGCCTTTTTGGTTTCGTCCGCCAAACCTTTGCCGTAGGCGGTGTTGTCATGCAGGATGGCGATCTTGCGAGTGCCGTATTCCTTGGCGAGATAAGCGCCGGCAACAGCGCCTTGCTGGTCATCACGGCCGCAGGTGCGGAACGTGTTCCAGCTGCCTTCGTCGGTGAACTTCGGGTTGGTCGAGGCCGGCGTAATTTGCAGGATGCCTTCCTCGGCATAGACCTTGCTGGCCGGGATCGAGCTCGACGAGCAGAAATGCCCGGCGACGAACACGACCTTCTTGGACGCGAAGCCCTGCGCGACGGAGTTGGCCTGCTTGGGGTCACAAGCGTCGTCGCCGATTTCCAACGCCAGTTTCTGGCCGAGCACACCGCCGGCGGCATTGATGTCGGCGATCGCCATTTCGGCGCCGTCCTTCAACTGCTTGCCGAAGCTGGCGTAATTGCCGGTCATCGGGCCAGCGGCGCCGATCTTGATCTGCGCCTGGGCCGGAGCGAACGCGAGCACGGCGGCGAGCGAAGCGACGCCCGCGATCATGGTCCGTTTGAGCATGGATGTTGTCCCTATCAGTGTTTCGACCGCGCGCAATCATCGCGGCTGGGTTGCAACTTACGCGCGTCGGGGCGGCCATGCAAACCCACCGGCACCCGGCTTTTCGCTACGCGGTCTTGCTCGAACGCGGTGCGGACCGTAATAGCCCCGGCAGACCGCGAAATAGACAGGCCGGGACCGCTGCAGCGTCCCGTGCGCAGGAGGCTTAAATGGCATCGACCGACACGGGCGCTGACACCAACGCGCTGGAGACACAGGCGGCGATCCTCGCCCGGCCGGTGACCGAGGCCCGCCGGATGGCAGACGCAATTCGCGCCTTGGCCATCGATGCCGTGCAGGCCGCGAATTCCGGCCACCCCGGCATGCCAATGGGTATGGCCGATGCGGCCACCGCGCTGTGGACCCGAGCGCTGAAGTTTGATGCCGCCGACCCGCGCTGGCCGGACCGCGATCGGTTTGTACTGTCCGCCGGGCATGGGTCGATGCTGCTCTATGCGCTGCTGCACCTGACCGGGCAGTCCGGCATGACCGCGGATGATTTGCGCCACTTCCGCCAGTTGCACTCGCCAGCCGCCGGCCATCCGGAATTTGGCGAACATCCGGGCATTGAGACCACCACCGGTCCGTTGGGCCAAGGTCTGGCGACCGCGGTTGGCATGGCGCTGGCCGAGCGCCTGATGGCGGCGCGGTTCGGCAAAAGCCTCGTCGATCACCGCACCTGGGTGATTGCCGGCGATGGCTGCCTGATGGAAGGGATCAGCCAAGAGGCGATCAGCCTAGCCGGGCATTTGAAGCTGGACAAGCTGACGGTGCTTTGGGACGACAATGCGATCTCGATCGATGGCAGTACCGACCTTTCGACCTCGGAAGATCAGTTGAAGCGCTTCGCCGCCGCCGGCTGGGCAACCAAGCGTGTGGACGGGCACGATGCGGCCGCCGTGGCCGCAGCGCTGTCGATGGCGCAGCGTTCGAAGAAGCCGACCCTGATTGCCTGTAAAACGATCATCGGGTTTTCCGCCCCCAACAAGGCCGGCACCTCTGGGGTCCACGGCGCGCCGCTCGGCGCGGCGGAGGCCGAGGCCGCCAAGGCAGCGTTGGGCTGGACGAGCGCACCGTTCGAAGTTCCTGATGATCTCCGTGCGGCGTGGCAGACCGCCGGGGCGCGGGGTGCCAGCCCGCGCCGATCCTGGCTGAAGCGGCTGGCGCGCCATCCGATGCGGGCCGAATTCGAGCGGGTGATGGCGGGACGCCTACCGGAGAACTTCCACGAAACCGTTGCCGCCCTCAAGGCGGATATCGCCGAGAATCGCCCCAAACTGGCATCGCGCCAGGCCAGCCAGAAGGCGCTAGATGCGCTGGTGCCGGACGTGCCTGAAATGATCGGCGGCTCGGCCGATCTGACCGGCTCCAACCTGACCTTCGTCAAAGGCATGGGGTATGTCACCCCCGGCAATTTCGCCGGGCGCTACATCCATTACGGCATCCGCGAACACGGCATGGCAGCAGCGATGAACGGGATTGCGCTGCATGGCGGGTTGATACCGTATGGCGGCACATTCTTCGTGTTCGCGGACTATATGCGCCCGGCCCTACGTTTGGCGGCACTGATGCGCCAGCGCGTAATCCATGTGTTGACGCACGACTCGATCGGCCTAGGCGAAGATGGTCCGACGCACCAGCCGGTTGAACATCTCGCCAGCCTGCGTGCCATGCCGGGGTTGTTCACCTTCCGCCCTGCGGACGCGATGGAAACCGCGGAATGCTGGGAATTGGCGTTGCGGCGCGCTGACGGGCCCAGCCTGCTGGCATTGTCCCGCCAGACGCTACCGAGCCTGCGCGGCGATACAGCGGAAAACCGCTCGGCCCGCGGCGGCTATGTGCTGGCGGAAGCCGATGGCGTGCGACAGGTGACCTTGCTGGCCACCGGCAGCGAGGTCGCGATTGCCATGGAAGCGCGGATGGCGCTGGCCGCCGAAGGCATTGCCGCCGCAGTGGTGTCGCTCCCGTGCTGGGAATTGTTCGCCCAACAAGATGAAAGCTACCGCGTCGGTGTGCTCGGCAACGTATTGCGCGTCGGGGTAGAAGCCGGGGTGGGCATGGGTTGGGAACGTTGGCTCGGTGCGGATGGAATTTTCATCGGCATGTCGAGCTTCGGTGCCTCGGCACCGTTCCAGGAGCTTTACAAGCATTTCGGCATTACGTCGGAGGCTATTGTGGCTGCCACAAAAAAGCGGCTTTCTGTGTAGAAAGGTAAACTGAAGGGAGCGGTTCTTTTTTTTCAGAAGGAACACCCCGATAGTCTGCGTCGCGTGGATTTGTCGATTAGAAACGCCAACAAGAGGAACATGAACATGGCCGTCAAGGTTGCCATTAACGGGTTTGGGCGCATCGGTCGCCTGGTGCTGCGCGCAATTATCGAAAGCGGCCGCACGGACGTTGTGCCGGTTGCGATCAACGACCTCGGCAGCGTGGAGGCGAACGCTCATCTGTTCCGCTACGACAGCGTGCACGGCCGTTTCCCCGGCGAAGTTGAAGTGTCCGGCCAGACCATCACCATCCGCCATAACGGCCGGGTATATGGCCCGATCACCGTGTCCGCCGAGCGCGATCCGTCTAAAGTGCCGTATCAGGGCGTAGACGTGGCGCTGGAATGCACCGGCATCTTCACATCGAAGAAATCCGCCTCCGCCCTGTTGGCCTCCGGCGCACGCAAGGTGCTGATTTCCGCCCCGGCCGATGATGTGGACGCCACCGTCGTCTACGGCGTGAACCATGGTGTGCTGACCAAGGACATGACCATCATTTCCAACGCGTCCTGCACCACCAACTGTCTGGCGCCGGTCGCGAAGGTGTTGCACGACAATTTCGGCATCCTGCGCGGCTACATGGTCACCATCCACGCCTATACCGGCGACCAGAACACCGTCGACACGCTGCATAAAGACCTGCATCGCGCCCGCGCGGCGGCCGTATCCGCCATCCCGACCAGCACCGGCGCCGCCCGCGCCGTTGGTTTGGTGATGCCGGAACTCAAAGGCAAGCTCGATGGCACCGCCATCCGCATCCCGACGCCGAACGTATCCTTGGTATCGCTGGACGTGAACCTGGCCAAGTCGGCGACCAAGGAAGAGATCAACGCGGTGATGAAGGCGGCCAGCGAATCCGGCCCGCTGAAGGGCATTCTGGCCTACAACACCGCCCCGCTGGTGAGTATCGACTTCAACCACAATCCAGCCTCGTCCACCTTCGACGCCACCCAGACGGCGGTCGTCGACGGCCAACTGGCGCGTGTAATGAGCTGGTACGACAACGAGTGGGGCTTCTCCAACCGTATGTCGGACACCGCGGCTCTGTTCGGGAGCCTTTGATCATGGCGTTCCGCACACTGGATGGGGTGGATGTCGCCGGCAAACGCGTGTTGCTGCGCGCCGACCTCAACGTCCCGGTGCGGGACGGCAAAATATCCGACCTGACCCGGATCGAACGGCTCTGCCCGACGATCCGGGAATTATCGGACAAGGGTGCGCATGTCATCGTGTGCAGCCATTTCGACCGGCCGAAGGGCAAGCGGGTGCCAGCAATGTCCCTCAAGCCGATGGCTGATGCCCTCGCGCAGGTGCTGGGCCGCAAAGTCCGCTTCGCCGAGGATTGCGTTGGTATCCCGGCGCAACAGGCGATCGATGCGTTGAATGACGGCGATGTGGCCGTGCTGGAAAACACGCGCTTCCATGCTGGTGATGAAGCCAACGACCCCGCTTTCGCCCAGCAACTCGCCGATCTCGCCGATATCTTTGTCAACGACGCCTTTTCTGCCGCTCATCGGGCCCATGCCAGCACCGAAGGGGTCGCGCATCTGCGGCCCTCCTATGCCGGCCGGCTGATGCAGGCCGAACTGGAAGCCCTCACCCTAGCGCTGGAACATCCGCAACGCCCGGTGATGGCCATTGTCGGCGGGGCCAAAGTGTCCACCAAGCTCGATCTGCTGGGCAATCTGGTCGGCAAGGTCGACGTTCTGGTCATCGGCGGGGCCATGGCCAACACCTTCCTTGCCGCTCAGGGCGTCGCGGTTGGCAAGTCGTTGCAGGAAGCCGACATGCATGCGACGGCGCTCGATATTCTCATCAAAGCGAAAGCCGCCAACTGCGAGATCATGTTGCCCGTCGACGCCGTCACGGCAACTGAGTTCAAAGCCCATGCGGCAACACAAACCGTTGCCATCGCCGCCATTCCAACGGATGCGATGATGCTCGACGTTGGCCCGCAAAGTGTGGCGGCGGTGATCGCGCGGCTGGCATCGGTCAAAACCCTGGTGTGGAACGGGCCGTTGGGGGCGTTTGAAATCCCGCCCTTCGACGCCGCGACCACAGCTCTCGCCAAGGCTGTCGCCGCCGCAACCGTCGCCGACGCACTCCGCAGCGTCGGTGGTGGCGGAGACACGGTCTCCGCCCTCCGGCATGCGGGGGTGATCGACCAACTGACTTATGTCTCATCGGCCGGCGGCGCGTTCCTGGAGTGGCTTGAAGGCAAAACGCTCCCCGGCGTGGCCGCCCTCAACGTCTAACAAGCGCTAAATCGCCGTCAGCCCGCGGGTTGACGGTGGGCGACCCCGGTCTGGCCTGCGCAGGATACAGGGCATCCTTCGCCGGGGCCGCCCGATGTTGCTTAACCCACCCAATGTGCTCACCCATTCCCTCGCGCCGCCCGACCACGCCAGCGTGGTCACGGGCCGGCGCGTGCTCCTCACCGGCGCCGGCGGCAGCATCGGCACCGAACTTGCGCGCCAACTCGCCGCACTCCAGCCGGCGGAGCTGGTGCTGCTAGACAGCAGCGAATATGCGCTCTGGCAAATCGATACCGACCTCGCGGAGTGCGCCCCCAGCCTGCGACGTGTCGCCGTAATCGCCGATATTCGCGACGCCAACCGCCTGCAAGCGCTCTGCCAGCATCATCGCCCCGAGCTGATCTTCCACACCGCCGCCCTGAAGCACGTGCCCATGGTGGAGGCCAACCCGCTGGAAGGTCTGCTCACCAACGCCATTGGCACCGCCACCCTCGCCGATGCCGCCCGCACCTCCGGGGCGCAAACCCTGGTGCTGATCTCGACCGACAAGGCCGTCAACCCAACTTCCGTCATGGGCGCCTCCAAGCGACTGGCGGAAATATATTGCCAGGCGCTCGATGGCATCGGCCGCAGCCAACCCGATGGCATGCGCTGCATCACCGTCCGCTTCGGCAACGTCCTCGGCAGCACCGGCAGCGTCGTGCCGCTGTTCGCCCGCCAACTCGCGCGCGGCGGCCCGCTGACCGTCACCCATCCGGACATGGCCCGCTATTTCATGACCCTACGCCAGGCCGTTGGCCTCGTGCTACAAGCCACCGCCGTCGGCACGGCCGAGACCACGCCGGACTGCCTGCGCGATGGCGGCATCTTTGTGCTCGACATGGGCGCCCCCATCAAAATCCTCGACCTTGCCCGGCAGATGATCCGCGACGCCGGGCTGCGGCCAGACGTGGATATCGCCATCACCTTCACCGGCCTGCGCCCGGGTGAAAAACTGTTCGAGGAACTCTTCCACGGCAACGAGCCCCCGGTGCCCACCCCCTATCCCGGCCTCCTGCTCGCCCGCCCCCGCAGCGCAGATGCCGCCATCGTCCGCCGTGCCATCGCCGAAATCGCCACCGCCTGCCGAGCCGGGCAAACCCATCGCGCCCTGGCCCACCTCGCCCGCCTCGTGCCCGAATTCGCCCCCACATCGCGGGAGCGCCGAGACACCGGCTAACCCCCGTTCCGTCAGCGCCGCCAATAGGCTAAAAGAGCGCATGACCCGCCAGATCCCCTTCCTCGACCTCCCCACCCAACAATCCCGCATCGCGGATGCCCTGCGCACCCGGCTGGAGGCGGTGCTGAAGCACTGCCAATTCATCCTGGGCCCGGAAGTGCTGGAACTGGAAGCCAAGCTCGCCGAATTCTGCGGCGCCAAACATTGCGTTGGCGTCTCCAACGGCACGGATGCCCTGCAAATCGCCATGATGGCCGAAGGCATCGGCCCGGGGGACGCGGTTTTCCTCCCCGCCTTCACCTACACCGCCACCGCCGAGGTGCCCCTGGTGCTCGGTGCAACCCCGGTCTTCGTCGATGTCGATCCGCGCACCTTCCAGATCGACCCAGCGCATCTCGCCACCCGCATTGCCCAGGTGCGCGCCGCCGGCCAGTTGCGGCCACGCATGGTGATCGGCGTCGATCTGTTCGGCCAACCCGCGGACTGGCCCGCCCTGCAAGCCATCGCCACCCGCGAGGGCCTCGGCACCCTGGACGATTGCGCCCAAAGCTTCGGCGCCAGCCTGCACGGCAAGCGCCTCGGCACCGCGGCGGATGCCACCTCGGTCAGCTTCTTCCCCTCCAAGCCACTCGGCGGCTATGGCGACGGCGGCGCCCTGTTCACCGATAGCGACGACCGCGCCGCCCTCTTCCGCAGCCTGCGCTCGCACGGCGAAGGCACCACCCGCTACGAAGTCCACCGCACCGGCATGAACGGCCGGTTGGACACGCTGCAAGCCGCCGTCCTGCTCTGCAAGCTCGAGGTGTTCGCCGAGGAACTGCAAGCCCGCGAACGCATCGCCCGCCTCTACGACCAACGCCTCGGCAACGCCGTCACCACCCCGGCCCGCGTAGCCGATAGCAGCAGCGCCTGGGCCATCTACGCCATCCTGCTGCCAGACGGCGCGGCGCGAGACCGCATGCAGGCCGGGCTGAAAGGCGCCGGCGTTCCCAGCGCGATCTACTACCCCAAATCCCTGCACCACCAACCCGCCTACGCCCAAGCGCATGACGGCACCGCCCTGCCGGTGTCGGAAGATCTCGCCACCCGCATCATGGCCCTGCCCTTGCACCCAGACCTTACGGACGCCGATGTGGACCAGATCTGCACCGCCGTATTGGCGAACCTCTAATTTGCGAACCTCTAGCGCCGCCGCGCCGCCGCCGCCCGCTGCGCCAGGCCCAACACCGCGCTCCGGCTGATCGCATCGGCCGGAGCGCCGGTGCGCTTGCAACTCCGCTCCGCCTCCCACACCCGCACACACGCCGCCTGCAACGCCGCCTCGGACCATAGACCCAGCGCCCGGCTGAACGGCCCTTCCAGCTTGAAGAACACCGGCGGCCGCACCGCCTTGGTCGCCTCCCCCGCCGTCATCCCGCCCGCCATCGCTGCCCGGGCCCGCTGCAAACGCTGTAAATGCATCAGCGCGGACCGCAACACCCCCACCGCGGTGGAGCCCTCCTGCATCGCCAGTTCCAACGCCCGATCCGCCCCGGCGATATCGCCCGCCGTCGCGGCAAACAACGCATCATCCAGCGACAGCCCGGCCAGATCGCCCACGCACATCCGCGCCGCGTCCAAATCCACCCGGCCGCCCTCGCCCGCATACAGCGCCAGCTTTTCCACCTCACGCGCGGTAATGGCCCGATCCGCGCCCAATTGCCCGGCCAGCCAGCCCAGCGCCTCAGTCTCCACCGCAACCCCCAACTCCGAGAGGCTACCGCGGATCACCGCCTCCAGCGCCTTGCCCTCCTGCGGATAACAGGCAATCGCCGCCGCGTCCGACGCCTTTTCCACCAGCCCCACCAGCTTGGCCCGCCGCGCCATCCCCGGCGCTTCCAGCACCAGCAGCGCCTCACCCTTGCCGCTCAGCACCGCCTGAACCGCCTTCAGCGCCGCATCCGTTACCTCGCGCACGCGCACCACGCGCCGCCCACCGGTCAACGCCATCGCCGTCATTTCTTCATCGATGCGGTTAACGCTGTCCCGCTCCAGCTCCGCCAGCCGAAACGGGTCTTTCCGCGGCCCGATCATCAGCCGCACCAGCCGCTCCGCCCGCTCCGCCACCAGCCCGGCATCCTCGCCATACAGCAGCACCACGCGGCACCCGCCGGGTTCGCGCAGAAAACTGTCGATGCGCGCGCCGTCGAGCTTCATGCCCTACCGCGCCGGCTTCTGCCGGTCGAACCAGACGGCGAGTTGCTGGGTAATATCCTCCGCCACCGCGTCCGACAGCCGGCGGATCACCGCCTCGCTCTCCAGATCGGCCGCGAAATACTGGTTCACAAACACGTTATAGCCATCCACCTGGCGCGAAATCCCCGTCGCCAGCGTCGTCCGCTTGGTATCCTGCGCGGTCAGAGACCACGACGCCCGCGCCAAAATACGCACCCGAGAGGTCGAATTATCCCGCTGGATCGCCACCCCATCGCTGCTGACCTGATAGGTGATGGCCAGATCATACTGCCGCGCCACCGCAGCCCCGCCGCGCTCGAAGCGCGCCTTCAGCGCCTCCCGCAGCAACTGGCCAGACCGTTCGGGGATCAGCCCCACCTCTACCGCCGCCAACCCCGTCCCGGCCGCCCCGCCGCCAACCGGGCCGTAAACCGGATGCCAGCCGCACCCCGCCAGGGCCATGGCCAGCAACAACGGCAGCGTGCGGCGGGCGATGCGCATCCGCTATCCCGCAATCACAAAGTTGACAATCCGGCCGCGCACATAAATCCGCTTCATCACCCGCTTGCCGTCCAGCAGCTTGGCCACGTTGGGCTCCGCTTCCGCCGCCGCCAGCACCGTTGCCTCATCGGCATCCGGCGCCACCGTCACCGTGCCGCGCAACTTGCCAAGCACCTGCACCGCAATCGTCATGCTGTCATCGGCCGCCAGCGAGGCATCCGAGTCCAGCCAAGGCAGTTCCGCCACCAGCTGCGTGCTGCCCGGATGCAGCCGCGCATACATCTCCTCCGCCAGATGCGGCATCATCGGCCCGATCAACCGCGCCATCGCCTCCAGCGCCTCAAACCGTGCCCACTGCAAGCCCTCGGCCGTCCCGGCGCGCTCGGCTTCCCCCAGCGCATTGGCGAATTCGTAAATCCGCGCCACCGCCACGTTAAAGGCGAAGCTTTCCAGGCTCTCGGTGGTCGCCGCGATGGTAAAAAAAGAAGCCCGCCGCAAGGCCCGCGCCGCCGTGCCGAAATGCTCCGGCATCGGCCCCGGCTCTGGCGCCCCATATGCCTCCAGCAGCCGGAACGCGCGCTGGGTAAAGCGATACGCCCCCACCACGCCGGATTCCGTCCACTCGATATCCCGCTCTGGCGGATTGTCGGACAGAATGAACCACCGCGCCGTATCCGCGCCGAACCGGCGGATAATATCACCCGGGTCCACCGTGTTGCGCTTGGATTTGGACATCGATTCCACCCGGCCCACCGTCACCGGGTCGCCGGTTTCCCGCTGCACCACGCTGCCATCGGCCCGCTTCTCAATCTCCTCCGGATACAGCCACGCCCCGGCCGCACTCTTGTAGCTCTCATGCGTCACCATGCCCTGAGTGAACAACCCGGCAAACGGCTCGTCCACCTTCACATGGCCGGTCTGGTGCATCGCGCGCACAAAAAAGCGCGAATACAGCAGATGCAAAATCGCGTGCTCGATGCCGCCAATATACTGGTCCACCGGCAGCCAGTGATCCACCGCCGCCTGCGTCACCGGCACCGCGGCGCCGGGCGAGCAGAACCGGGCGAAATACCAGGAACTATCGACGAACGTATCGAACGTATCCGTCTCCCGCCGCGCCGGCCTGGCGCATTGCGGGCAAGCCACATGCTTCCACGTCGGGTGATGGTCCAGCGGATTGCCAGGCTTGTCGAACGTTACGTCATCCGGCAGCACCACCGGCAGTTGCTCGGCCGGCACCGGCACAATGCCGCAATCGTCGCAATGGATCACCGGAATCGGGCAACCCCAATACCGCTGGCGAGACACACCCCAATCGCGCAACCGCCAGTTCACCAGCCCCTTGCCAACGCCCAGCGCCTCCAGCCGCGCGATCGCCGCCGGCTTGGCCGCACTCGGCGCCGCCAGCCCATCGAGAAAGCCGGAATTGATGATCGTCCCCGCCTCGGTATACGCCACATCGCCGAGGCTGAAACTGGCCGCATCCTCACCCGCCGGCAACACCACCGGGGTCACCGTCAGCCCATATTTGCGGGCGAAATCCATATCGCGCTGGTCATGCGCCGGGCAGCCGAAAATCGCCCCGGTGCCGTATTCCATCAGCACGAAATTGGCGATCCAAACCGGATACGTCGCCCCCTCGATAAACGGATGCTTCACCCGCAACCCGGTATCGAAACCGCGCTTCTCCCCGGTTTCCACCGCCACTTCCGAGGTGCCAGACGCGCGGCACTCCGCCACAAACGCCGCCGCCTGCGGGTCACGCGCGGCCACCGCCGCCGCCAGCGGATGCTCCGGCGCAATCGCCAGGAACGACATACCGAACAACGTATCCGGCCGGGTGGTGTAAACCTCCAGCCCGGCAATCTCGCCATCCGGCGCCGCCAGGTCAAACGTCAGCCGCGCACCCTCGCTGCGGCCAATCCAGTTGGCCTGCATCAGCCGCACCCGCTCCGGCCAGCGCTCCAACCCATCCAGCGCGCTCAGCAAATCCGGCGCGAATTTGGTGATCCGCATGAACCACTGGTTCAGCTTCTTCTTTTCCACCGGCGCGCCAGACCGCCAGCCCTTGCCGTCGATCACCTGTTCATTGGCCAGCACCGTGCCGTCCACCGGGTCCCAGTTCACCCAGCTCTCCTGCCGCTCCACCAGCCCGCCGGCCAGGAAATCCAGGAACAATTTCTGCTGATGGCCGTAATAGCTGGGATCGCAGGTCGCGAACTCGCGTCGCCAATCCAGCGACAAGCCCATGCGCTGCAACTCGGTGCGCATATTGGCGATATTGTCCCAGGTCCATTTGCCCGGATGGATCTTGCGCTCCCGCGCCGCATTCTCCGCCGGCAGCCCGAACGCGTCCCACCCCATCGGATGCAACACCGCATAGCCGCGCGCTCGCTTATACCGCGCCACCACATCGCCCAGCGTGTAGTTGCGCACATGCCCCATATGAATCTTGCCGCTGGGATACGGGAACATCTCCAGCACATAGTATTTCGGCTTGCCATCCGTCGGCACATCTTCCACCCGGAAGACGCCGCTGGCGTCCCAAGCCGCCTGCCAACGCGGCTCGGCAGCCTGAAAATCAAAACGAGGGGCGTCGGGCGTCGTGGTCGTGCTCATCTTCGTCCTGGGCTATCGCGATTTGGGGAGTTGTATCGACCAGAACCAGCCGTTGAGCAAGATTGCGGCCTAACCCACGCTGCCAAAACCCAAAATCTCCCCCTCCGCCCCCACCGTCATGGCCCGCGCAGCCCGGCAATCCATCGCCACGCCGGGATATATTCCGATATCGTAACGAAATAGCCACAAAACCACCCCATCGCCTCAGCCCCGTTTTGCCGGCCACCAAGCCGCCCGGATCGGCCCGGGAGACCACGGCTTCTCCTTCTTCACCCGCGGCCTCCGCACCACCGGCGGCCGAGGCTTGCGCACCCGCACCACCACCGGCCCCACC
>Ga0164297_10002142_pt1 | contig 19896 bp, 33 predicted proteins | sample GEODES058metaG_FD_113539 | JGI IMG/M metagenome (GOLD analysis project Ga0164297, IMG submission 113539) | Dystrophic lake water microbial communities from Trout Bog Lake, Wisconsin, USA - GEODES058 metaG | ecosystem: Environmental > Aquatic > Freshwater > Lake | place: USA: Trout Bog Lake... | reverse complement strand
TGCAGCGCCTCGTCTACCTGCAAGACTCGAGCAGACTCCCAGTCCCCCTCAACATGCCAGCCAACACCAGCACACATGGCAACAAGATGGGGGACAATACAAAATTTGCCTTTTGAAAGGAGAGATGATGAAAGGGTCACTACGTGACCCTCTTCGACAAAATTTGCCTTCTAATAATATATGGTCAAGGCACTCGACGAAATCTTCATAGGTTTCGTTGTGTTTTTCATAATAGAGAGAGGTGTCAGACTTGCAAGCTCCTTGAGATACCCGAGAGATCCCCAAGAGACAAGGACCATTGCGTTTGAGTTTGGTATATTGTGTGCCGCATTTGCACTCGCCTATGCCTACAGGAAAAAGATACATAATATCGACATCTAAAGTCGAAGGACACGGAGTGTCCCTTCATCATCTGTCCAAAAGTAAACGAAACTGTGTTTCATAATAAAATCAAGAGGAAGGAGAGACCAATTCGCATATAAGGACTCCAGCCCATGTATACACAAGATGAATCAGTACAAAACTGAGACTTTTGAACTGTGTCGAACCAAAGGATGGGACAAAGCCCCCGTAAGCACTGTCTGGCTCCTGTTCACAGAGGAGATTGGCGAGTTGGCAAGCGCCATTCGTCAACACCAAAGAAACTTCAAAAAGAATGGCCTCAAGAAGGACAAGGGGTCGGACATTTTGACGGAGATGGGAGATGTGTTCAGCTATTTATTTCAGCTTTCGTATATGTTGAACATTGACCTCGATGAGATGTGGTCAGTCCATAGAGAAAAGATGGCTACAAAATTTTATAAAGAGAATAATAATGGCATTGTCTATGCTCGTTGACGACAACATGAGCATGAATCGGGTGAACCCATACACCCTCACAAACACCTTTGGTCTCCCGTCCGACGGGATGTACAAGGACCAGCCCCTCGATGCCAGGTATGTCACGCAAATTGACGAGAATCCTTCAGAGGGACAAAGTGTGTTCCCAGGGGACACACCAGAGCACTTTTCAGCACTGCGCCTCAACATGTCAGGACCAATGGCTGTAAAGACGGGATATGTATACCCTGCTCCTTCTGCCATGTTCCCCGCACGCAAGTACCAGTACATCGATGGAAGTATCTCATATGTGCGCCCAGACCTGGTGGGTGGTGACCACGACCAGTACACAACCACGCGCTACGGAAAAGGACACAAGAGGGACAACATGTCTTTTATCCTCCTTCTTGCTGTCCTTGCACTTATTTTTTTTATTTATTCTAAAAAGATTAGAACCTAATAACTTTGCTTGCTACAATCTGAGGTAGGCTTTTCTCAAGCATCAGCTTTTGCTGAGCCTTGCGTTTGGCAACACCCTCACAGCTGTGCACCTCAAGCTGAATGCAGCCACAGCAAAAACTGCATGAGCACTCCTTGCATTTGAGTATCGCGGGAGTTTTCTTGCAGAACTCGCATTTCATATATTAATCATTATATAGTTATTTTTAACAGGGTCACTCCGGCTGAATCTCACATGTCACAGGCTCGCGTAGCGAGTCTTGAGCCGCAGGCCTCTTCTCGAGTTCTGTGAGCTGCGCTCACAGGGTCTTTCACTCCGGCTGAATCTCACACACAGCCTCTGTCAGCGCCTTGAACTCTATGGGGTCTGGCACCACCTCACAGAGTCCATTCTTTTTAGCGTCTTGCACCTTGTTCCAAAACGCCTCTAGGATAGGTAGTGCATTCTGGAACCACTCGCGGTCCCTCTGAACCCGCACAATGTTAAAAATCTCTGGAGTTTTCGGATCAGGAACATCTCTGTACTCACAGTAGCAATTTCCAAATACTCCAACTCGGCACCCGCTGCATTCATCTCGTTCACGAAGTGTACCACCAGGACGATACTGAATAAAGTCACACTCCTCAAGATCCAGAATTTCAAGCAAGAGCTGAATCTGAGGCATGTAGTGCTTGGGCACCTTGGACTCAATCTTGCGTGTCAGAGGGCACTTTATCTCTATGAGGAGCCCATCCTCCGTGATGCCGTCGGGGGAACCACCCAGCCACTTGTGCACAGGGTGCTGAACCAGACCAATCTCGTGACTCTTGTGGTTGTACCGCTCGTCGTACAGGTCGCGTGCAATGGGCTCGAGACGAGTCCCGTGGGCCGTGGCGGCATTCCCTGCCCACTTGAGCTTCAGAACCTTGCGCAACAGAAGCTTCTGGGGCGTCTCATAGTGGTTCTCACCAAGTGCAGTCGCAATATCACTGGCTGTGAGCATCCCCTCCCGGAGCTTCAACCACTCGGGTGACCTTTGGTCGTGGTACTTTCGCTGTAGAAGCTCCTGAACTCGAGCGACTGGACCTGTTAACATCCCTATTCTTAAATCGCGGGTCAGTTTTAAGCACTATTTCAGCCGCATTTTGTTCTGCTTGTTTCTTGTTTGTTGCAAAACCACACCCCAGTGGCAGCGTATCCACCTTGACTGTGATACAGAACAACTCCCCATTCTTCGAAGTCATCTCGTACTCGGGAGGGCTCAACTGCATCATCTGACACAGACGCATCAACTGGTCCTTGTAGTTGTCATCCACAAGAGTAATCTCAATTTTTTCAAAAGAATTCATAACAAATTCTTTGGCATACACCATCCCTAGGTCCAAGTATATGGCACCCACAAATGCCTCAAAGACATCTTCGAGGATGTTGGGGTTTTTGTTCCACCCGTTGCGGATACCCTTTTCATCCATCAAAATGTACTCATCAAACCCAAGTTTCTTGGAGATTTCACAGAGCGTCTTGCCACGGACCATCTTGGTGCGCGCCTTGGTCAAGAAACCCTCCTGCTCCTTTTCGTACTTGTCAAAGAGGTGCTTGGTGATGATGAAGCCAAGCACAGAGTCACCCATAAACTCAAGCGTTTCATACGACCCTATGAGGCCCTTGTAACGCTTGAGTGAAGACACGTGCGTGAAGGCACGACGATATATTTCGACATTTTTAACCTTTGTCCCCACGAGAGAGTTGAGAGTCTCGCGTGGGAGCAAAGGAGGCTCAATCAAAGGGACTGGCTCCTCCATGGTATATCATATTACACTATTTTTAACTCACTGTAGAGTGCACATAACCTCGTTTAGGCGGTTGGCTTGGCCACCTTGGGCCGAACCTTCTTCTCCTTTGGGGGCTCCTTGGTCTCCTCCTTGGTCTCCTTGGGTGGTGGCTTGGGCTTGGGCTCCTTGGGCGCCTTGGGCTCGGTGATGTAGTGGGGGTTCAGGAAGCGCTGCAGGTTCAGGAAGGTGATGGGGCCCTCATCCTGTGGCTTGAGCAGAGCCCGAAGCTTGTCATCCAGGTTAATCAGCTGACCCTGCTTCAGGTTGTTGTCAGCGGCATACTTGTTCACCGCCTTGGTCACAGTGGCACGAGATACCAGCTCGTCATCCGCCAGACCCAGGAACGTCTGTAGGTCAGCCGTCACCTTCTGGGGCTTGTTGAAGCCGTTATTCTTGGCACGCTCCGCAGACTTTTCACCCGTTGGGTCACCAATAAACTGACGAATCTTGCGAACATCCTTGCGCAGACCCTTCAGCTCCTTGAAGATCAGGTCAAGTGTCACGGGCTCCTCGGTTGCCATTGTACTCTATACTCGTCCAACGGCTTTAACTAATTTCTGGAGCAAAAATATGCTGGAAATCAAGTCAGAGCTCAAGGTTGTTGTCGTGACTCCTGCGGGTCGCAAGAGATATCTTGAAGTCTTGGTCCCACAAGTTGCCGCTCTCAGACCCATTGTAGACGAATACAGACTATGGGTCAACACTGAAAACCAGGAAGACATTAAATACATGGAGGCACTTGAGAAGGAATACAAAGGGTTTATAAAACTCGATAGACTCAAAGATGGACAACAATTTGAAAACAATTTATCAATTTATTATTTTTTTAAAAATTGTTGTGATCCGAATACCATCTATGTACGGTTCGATGATGACGTCGTCTATATTGATAAAGAAAACTTTGCAAAGTTTGTAGAGTTTCGGTTCAAGCACCCAGAGTTTTACTTGGTCTATGGGAATATCCTAAACAACAGTGTGATTACATACTTGCACCAAAAGTTTGGGAAACTGCCTTTGATAAAAGGCATGCATGCAGAGTACCTCTGCACAGGGGACAATGGGTGGAAAAGCACAGAGTTTGCAGAGGGTCTTCACAGAATTATTTTAAAAAATTCTCCAGAAAATTTTAGATTCCCAGGGGTTTGGATTTTATCCGAGTATGAGCGAGTCAGTATCAACTGCATATCATGGAAGGGTGAAGGCTTTGATGGAAATGTTGGAAAGGATGAAGAAATGTGGCTCTCTTGTGATAGACCAAGGGAACTCAAGAGACCCAACTGCATATTCGGCGACTTTGTCTGTGTGCACTACGCCTTTCACGTACAGCGTGAGAAATTAGACCAAACAGATATTCTCAAGCAATATAAATGCATCAGTTCCTAGAAAGACTCCAGGCCAATGCATACACCAACCTACAGGTCGAAGACTATACACCAGACTTGCAGGGGTGGATCCAGCCAGGATTTAACACACTACTAGAAATTATTTATGAAAAATTTAAAAATTCTCCTAATCTTTCTATTTTTGAAGTGGGCTCGTGGAAGGGCGCCTCTGCAGTACAAATAGCTGAAAAGTTTAGAGACAAACTTGACTTTCTGCTATGTATAGACACATGGCTCGGGGCTCCAGAGTTTTACACACTGTTTATAGATGCTCCAGAGCGTTTTGTAAACAATAATGTCAACGGATGGCCAACTATTTTTTATACTTTTACGAAAAATATGAAAAAAGGTGGACTAAGTGACTGTGTTGTTCCATTTCCTATATCAAGTGTGCAAGCGGCAGAAGTTCTAAAGTATTACGGCATCACAGCTGACATTATATACATTGACTGTGCACACGAGTATGAGGCTGTCCTATCAGACTTGGAGGCTTACAAGCCTCTTTTGAAGCCTGGTGGTGTACTATGGGGAGACGACTATGGGCACGACATGTTCCCGGGGCTCAAGCAGGCGGTTGACTTGTTTGTAGAAAAATACAATTGTACACTCCGAGTTGAGGGTATACAGTACATGATAACTCTATAGGAGGAGAGCCAGTGCAACAGCCATAGTGCCTATAAAAGCCAAGGTTGACTCGTTGTCAACTGGGATGCTCATAGGACGGTCAGGGTGTTGTGTGCTCATAATAAGAGGGTAATTTTTGACATTTTGGTTTCCTGGGTCTGTAAAAGTTCCAGGTTTGGAAACAATTTCATGCATATACATTGGTGAAGACTCGAAGGGTGTCCACCACTTTTTCTGCGAATCTCCACCAGACTGCGGCAAATTTTCATTAAACCCATAAGGCAACTTGGGGTTCCCAGTGGGCTTTATGGGTTGATCCGTCTCGGGCTGCCTCCCCGTGCACAGGTTATTACAACACGAAGCTTTGCACGGGCGAGTATACCCCTTTTCTTGGTCTATAAAGCCACACATTGTCTTCCCTGGCTCAACAGACGAGGGTATGCATGCACAGTCTGGTGCACACGCCATGCGTTTATATAATAAAACAATTATTTATATTGATAGTACAATGGAATACGGAACACCTGTGAAGCTTCCCGACGGCCGGTACTTTCTGAAGATGGCAAATGCCCTGCACCAGGTGAATGGTGTGGTACTCGTGGACAGTCTCACAGTCAGCAGCATCTCCTTTAAGATTCCAGAGAGCTCCCAGGAGGTGATTTCCAAGTGTGACACTGATATTCTCACCAAGGCGAAGGAGTGCAAGGTGGAGTGGTTCGGCAAGGAGCTCAGTGATGAGACGATCCAGGCTGCTTACCAGGAGTCCATGACGGAGGGTGTGCTCTCTGTGGCACCAGCCAAGCTCAAGGGTGAGGTTATCCTGACAGCCTACGACACCAAGAAGAACCAGCTGGAGCTGGCGGATGTCAAGCAGGGTAGCACCTGCGATGCTGTGTTCGAGCTCGCAGGCCTGTGGTTCCTGAAAAAGTCATTTGGTCCCATCTGGCGCGTGGTCCAGGTGAGAGTGCGGGGAGCGGCCCCATCGCCTGTTTTTTCCAAGCAGTACCTGTTCACGGACACCCCAGAAGACGAGCCCGAGACGGACCCAGCAGATTATGTGGACTAAAAATATTTGTAGAATTATATAAATGGCGATGAACCGTCGTGCAGTTTTCCTGATGGTGGCGGCTGTCATCCTGATTTTCCTTTTCATGTACCCACGCGGGGGTCAGGGGGCGTCTTTCTTTGAGCCCATGGGTCTGTCTCTCGGGGCGGGAGACGAGCAGGGCAGTGCCTCCAGCAACCTCCGTGTAGGTGAGGCAGCCCCAGTCAGCTTCAAGGGTCCAACCTTTGACGTGTCCGGCGCAGGTCTCATCCCCCGCGAGGTGACCGCCACCGAGGACTTTGGCCAGTTTTCTCCAGCAAACATCCTGAGCGGCCAGAACTACCTGGACCCACGCAGCCAGATTGGCTTCCCAGAGACTGTCGGCGGTGTCCTCCGCAACGCCAACCGCCAGGAGCGCAGCGAGCCCATCAACCCCCGCGACCCAGTCTCCATCTGGAACCTGTCCACCATTCCCCCAGACACTATGCGGCCTCGCTTCGAGATTACTCCAGAGTGGCAGTAGAGCGGTAACGTAGTTACCCTCCGAGGCCGGAGGCCGAGTTTCAAGGAAGTGTGTGGGTAGGCACACTCGGGTCATATATATACTTGAGAAGCCACTCCACCGTCTTGCCATCCAACTCCCCGTCGTGCATCATCTTGTGTAGCCTTTTATAAAACTCAAGTGGGCGTGCCAGTATACACTGCTTCGGCACAATGTACTGCATGCCCGAAGAAAACTCGATAAATTTTGGACCAACTGACCACGTGTCCCATGGACACTCGCCGTCAAAGAAAAGTTTATAAAAATATTCTACTCGAAGCTCTGGGAATTGGTACAGTGCACCCACATCCCACGGATTTCGCAAAAAGGGCATACCCGTCGTATAACCACGCTGCATCTCATCCTGTACAGCACGCTCCATATTCAGTGGAACCATCGAAAAGTGATCATACGGGTTCCCTTGCAAAAACACAACATAGTCTGGAAGGGTGTCGTAATTGTCCACTATGTACCGAAAGTGCGTCTCACCATCCCTGCCCACATTTGGAACAGAAATGTACTTTTCGTTCGGAACATCAGACTTGTCATAGACCACCACACACTCCTGTGGTACCTGTGACAACCACCACAGACGCTCATTGTGACGCGTCACAACCACCTTGTACTCCATATCCATAATTTATTCTAAATCTTTAATATGGCTGGAGGCATACTCGGAAGACCGTTTGAGTTTAACATCAAGTGTATCATTTTCACCGCACTCATCGCAGGAGGATACTGGTACCTTCCCCACAAAAATATTTATATTTTATTTTTTCTTTTGTGGTTCCCATACATAGCCTTGGCGTGGTATGACTATTCATACAACTGCCAGTTTAAGCTGCAGCCCACCGCAGTTCCATTCGGCCGGTACATTTGGCTGCCATTCAAGCCACCAGGGTACAAGAAAGAGTATGAGAATCTGCCACCATACAAAAAGAGCATCATGGACAATGTGGATCACCTGACGGGGTGGACAATACTCATCATATGCATTGTCATTGCGACAAAATATTTAAAAAAATAAGTTTAGGAACATATAATGAGTGAGATTTTTAAGCAAAAGATGAATGAGTGGGTCGCACTCAAGGCGCAGCTTGCCGCCATCAGAAAGGATACACAAGTTCTTACAAAGCGTGAGAAGGATCTTCGTGAATTCATCACAAAGGAGATGAAGCAGTCTGAGATTGACACTGTCAAGGTGAAGGAGGTCAAGGTGAATCTCAAGTCTGCACCACCAAAGCGCAAGTCTCTTCCAAAGCAGGTTATGGAGATGATTCAGCGCGGTCTCATCTTGTACTTTGGAGGGGATGTGGCCAAGGTGGAGGGTGCTCTCAACGCAATCATTGACTCGGCACCAGAGGTTCCCCAAAAGGACTCCATCACCGTAAGAGGCTTGCAGAAACTCGCTTAGAGAATAAACCCAAGAGATGAGTAAGACAATGGGACTCAACGACGAATATTCACGGGATGCATACCTTCCAGAGGATGTGGGCGTGGACCCACAAAACGAGTGGGAGGATGACCCATTTGACGAGTTTACCCAAGAGGATTGGGAAGACTGGTACAGTCAAGAGCTCTTGGACATGTACATGGGTATGAGAGAGTGGTACGAGACACAGTACCTCCCAGTACCAATGACCTTCAACACATTTTGTGACTTGGTGTACAAGGATGAGATTCCAGTGCCACACAATTCTCGAATCCTATAGTAATGATGATCGATGTAACCACCCCCAAGGTGGCGATACCGACTGTTCTGTTTGCAGTCTTTCAGTTGGCGCCTCTGCCTCTTGACCCCATCCAAAAGGCGCTTGCATCAGGTATTCTCTTGTATGCAATTTTCTCAACGGTCCTCACCCGTACATTTACCAAGGCTGACATTTTTGCCCACGTGCTCCTTTCCATCGTACTCACCCCAGGTGTTTTGGTGACACTGCCTCCAGGCGCGTCGTTCCAAGAGGCGGTTGCTGTCCACTCCATCGTTTTCGCCATTCTGTTTGCAGCCCTGCGTTACTCTCTTGCAGTATATTTTTAAACGTAAAGTATGAAGTACCTGGCCATTGGGCCGGGCGCCATGGGGTTCTTTATGTACCTCGGAGTTCTGAGTCGTCTCAAACTACAGAACCTCGAAGAGCTCTCTGGAGCGAGCGCAGGGGGGCTCCTCGCCTTTCTTTATGTAGCAGCCAAGGGGGACATACCGGCCATGCTCGACTTTGCACTCAAAGTCCCTATAAAACAAGTCATGAAACCCAACTTGAAAAATCTCCTCTTGAATTACGGACTTGTCCCCACCAACAAGTTGGAAGAAAAAATAAAAACAATTTGTAAAAAATTCTTGAAGAAAAGTGATGTGACGTTTCAAGAGTTGTATGAGCATAACCGTATCAAGCTTCACATATCAGCCTTTTGTGTTGATCTAAAAAAGACTGTTTATTTTTCAGTGGATACCCACCCCACCATGAGTGTCTGCCGAGCCGTGGCTGCATCCGTCGCCATACCCCTCATCATGAGCTCTGTACGCATAGGAGACTGGAACTACATAGATGGAGGGACACAAGAGCAGATACCCGGTGACCCATTCATAGGAAAGAATTTTGATGAAGTTTTCTGTATAAAAATGGCAGGCAGTGACCACACAGATATCAAGGATCTCAAGTCGTATGCACTCACCATCATATCCAGTCTAGCCTCTCTGCGTCACAAGTACGACTTTAAGACCATGTATGTACCCTCCGATACCTTTGACATGTTCAACTTTTCGTACGGAAGCGAAGAGAAACTCAGGATGTTTATGGCTGGACATCATTTACAAGAAAATTTTATATAAATTTATTATAAACATGCGTACCATAATGCGTTCAGCCTACACTGCCCACCGGACCCGCAAGGTGGTTCGCGTGCGTCCCACTATGACCAAGAAGGGTCCCCGGAAGGGCTTTACATACATGACCAAGGGTGGCCCAGTCCGCGTCAAGGCGGTGCCCATCAAGGATGTGGGTGCCGCAGGCAAGGGGCCCAAGCTGATTGGTAAGCTCAAGGCGGGTATGCTCACCAAGTACCACTACCACCCAGTGGAAAAGGAGACGTTCAGACATAACGCACTGACAAAGGCGATCCGCGTGGGAAAGGAGGATCCCCACGCCGTCGTCAAGCGGTTGATTGCTGTGAGCACATTCACAAAGAGTACACTGCCCAATGCCTCTCGCATATATAAGCGGGATGCTATGTGGGTGCGTCGCAAGTGGGCCAGCAAGTTTGGCCAGCCAACCCAAATGAAAATGTAAATAAATAGTACCAATGGTTGGACGTCCCCGCTCCACAGGCTTGAACACTGGTTTCCTGAACACCAAGCGCCGCAGCATCTTCATGACTGCCAACGGCAAGTACGCCTCTCGCACACCAAAGGGCGGTCTGTACTACAACCCAGCCGCCAAGTACTTCAAGAGTCCTGGTGGCACCGAGCGTGCGACCAAGTACCTGAAGACCATGACCATCCCCAGCCCAATCCGGCCCAAGTTTGACCGGAAGGAGCGCTCCAACAAGGAGGTGAAGCGCGGCATGTACAAGCCACGCAAGGGTGGTATGGCTGTGCACCACGTCAAGCGCCGGGCTTTCATGGGCGAGATGTTCGAGGGCTACAAGCCTGCTCGGGGTCGCGGCCGGCCACGCAAGGCGGTCAGCTGGAACCTGCCCAACCCAATGGGCAAGGGCATGCGCTAGACTACTTAAGCAGTCTCAACCTCGGGCTCTGCGACTGGCTCAGCAGCAGCAGCTTTCGCGTTGAGTGCCTCCTCAATCAGAGCACTCGCACGAGACACAGGGACATCCTCGGTCTCAGCCTCGGGAGCAGGGGGAGCAGCCTCTGGCTCAGGGACTGGCTCGGGAGCAGGGGGGGCAGCCTCGGGCTCGGGAACAGATGGAGGAGAAGGAGGATCATAATGAGCACTGCCCATTACTATTTATAAATAAAATTTTGATAAAGAAAAAACGAGACAAATTCTTATGGAATACCTTGTGCGTATGATTGCTAACCAGGTCTGGTCTGAGCTTGGACCAGGGTTTAGTGAGCGTGTGTACCACAATGCCTTTGAGGTGGCTCTTCGCCTCAATACAATAAACTATGAAACTGAAAGAATTATTCCAATATTTTTTCAGAGTCATAATGTTGGGAATGTCAGGGCTGACTTGATACTCAACAATACGTCTATAGTTGAACTCAAGTCTGTTGCACGTATCAAAGAGGAGAATAGGATTCAGATAAAAAATTACATGAAACTGACTGGGTTGACACATGGGTTGCTTGTCAACTTTCCAACCACACAGGGTGATGTCGAGGTTGAAACCTTTTTCTCACAAAATAGTAATGAATCAGGAGTTTCGACAGTTCCTCATTCTCCTGACAGTGGTTCTATTGATTGGAACCTTGATGTGGTACCTCAAGCTGAGCAGGGTGCCTGAGTACTATGCACCTGCACCCAAGGGTCAGCCGGGGGCTGCGGGTCCTCTTTTCACAGCATACACAGACGAGGGGTACACCTACGAGTTTCAGCCAGGCGTCCCAGTTCCCCCTGAAATACCAAGTATTCAACAGATTACTATGGATGCAGAGATTGAAGGACCTGAGGCGTACAAGATTTATAATTAGAATGTATTCGTAGAGTATGGTCCTTGCACACATAGTCAGACCCTGGTACGACATAGAAGGCCGAAAGTACATTGACATCAGTGTTGATGATAAAGTGATAAAGGCCAAGGTGCCATACAGGTACAATCGAGTCATGTGTAAAGTGATTGGTATCCGGACAATACAGGAACTCAAAGAGAATGAAATTGTAGAAATATTTTTAGAAAAAAAGTTATGGGGGGACAATGTCTATTGGGTAATTATCAGTTTAAGCACCGCGCCTATAGTATAGTATGAAGGGGACCCTCACACACAGAGGCTACGAGACTGAGAAAAATCCAGAATTAAAGAAAAATCTTACAGTAAGACCAGTGGAGAATGCGATGGGTATACGCCCACCGTCATTCAAAGTATACAGGGAGGATGGGAACACACTCATTATCCCTCGGTACTATGGTTCCCCGGCGACCCAGGATGCCCGTGTGGCCCCTTCTCATGCTCATATTGACTACAAGGGAACTCTTCGAGAAGCGACACGTCAACCAGAGGCTTTTGCAGCTGGTCTCAAAGCCTTTGAGACGGGTGGCGGGGTCCTATCACTTTTCTGTGGCGGAGGAAAAACTCAAGTCGCCCTCGCCCTTGCAGGTCATCTCAAAGTTAGAACAATGGTCATAGTCCACAAGGAGTTTCTTGCGGCCCAGTGGACTGAGCGCATCCGCGAAATGTGTCCAGGATCCACGGTAGGCCGAGTCCAAACAGAACGGTTCGAGATTGAAAATGACTTTGTGATTGCTATGATTCAGACGCTGTGCGTGAGAGAACACGACCCCCACGCCTTTGACTCGATTGGCTTGGTCATTGTGGATGAGGCACACCACATTGGGGCGCCCGCCTTTTCGCAGTGCATGTTCAAGATGTGTCCCAAGTACACGCTGGGACTTACGGCGACACCTGAGCGAAAGGATGGCCTCACAAAGCTCCTCTACTGGTTTATGGGCCCGCCATTCTTCACAGTGGAGCGAGAAAACCAGACCCACGTCAAACTCATGAAGCTCTCCTTTGACTGTAGGGAGTTTCGGGAGGCGCCGCCGTGCACACGGTTCGGCAAGGTGAACCTCGCAGGGGTTGTCACCACACTCACAGAGATTCCAGATAGGAACAAGATGATACTCGAGACGGTGGAGAATCTCAGAAAAGAAAATAGAAAAATTTTAATTTTGACCGACAGAAGAGAGCACTGTTTTTGGTTGGTGGAGCACATCAAGGATTCTGGGCTCTACATAGGACAAATGAAGCAAGAGGAACTAGATGCGTCTGCGGAAAAGCCAGTCATTGTGGCGACATTTTCGTTGGCCCACGAAGGCTTGGATATCCCTGCACTCGATACAGTCATCTTGAGCACGCCACACTCTGATGTCAAGCAAGCCGTTGGCCGCATCATGCGTGAGACCAAGGGCAAGGTGAACAACCCAGTCATAGTGGACATTGTGGACAACTGGTCCGTCTGTTGGTCCATGTACAACAAGAGACTCAAGATGTACCAAGAGGCGGGGTTTGTTGAGAAACCAAAGACAACGGTTATTCCAAACAAGTGTCTTATTTAAAAAATAAATTAAAAAAAATAATATGGAGGCTCTTTGTTTGAAGTATAGCGCAACACCGGATGATATTGGGTCAGGTTCAGGAACTGACAAGGCGACAAACCACAGTTATGTCCCAGTCTATGAGAAAGTCCTGGGCCCTATGAGGTTCAGCCCTGTCCGTATGCTCGAAGTTGGTGTCATGACTGGGGCGTCACTGCGTATGTGGGACGAGTACTTTACGCACGAGGACAAGGAGATTCACGGTGCTGATATTCGTCCAGATTGGCTCAAGTACGAGGTGAAGAATTATCACGTGCTTGATGCAACAAAGCCAGAGGCGGCGGATATATTGGGGGGTACCTGGGACATCGTGATTGACGATGGGTCCCACATACCGTACCATCAAGTAAAAACCTTGGAAATATTTGGAAAGAGAATTCGTCCAGATGGGTATTACATCATCGAAGACATTATAAACATGGATGTAGCGACGCACCTTGCAGCCCTTGGAAGAGACCAAGGGTTTGCGGAGATGATATACGACCTGCGTGAAAACAAGGGGAGGAGTGACGATATTATGCTAGTCCTGAAGAGAGTCGCTGATGCCTAGAAGGACAACACCAACTACAAAAAACATGACGAGATAATTGCACTCTGTACGATCCGTCTTTATCGGGCTCTGCGGAATGAGCGTCTGGATGGGAGGACCCACCTCGGGGACAAAGGGGGCAAAGGCAAGTCCCATCTAATTTTTATAAATATTTTTTTTCGTCTCCCTACAGGGTCACCAAGTCGAGGGGCTTTGCCCCTCATCATCTATTTTTTTTGTCTGTACTGTGGTTGAGGGACTACGTCCCTCCCTACAGGGTCACCTCCTTCTTATTGGTCTTGGGCTTCCGGCCGCGCTTTGGCTTGTCTCCTGATACAGCGACATCTCGAACACCATCATCGACACTCACAATGTCAGACACGGACTCGATGTCATCCATGGGGCGCTCGGGGCGTGACATCATAGGCGGTGGTGGACCCATCATACCCATCAGTGACGAAATGTCCATCCCAGGTCCCTGCATCTCGCGGCGCAGCCCTTGCTGTGGGGGACCCTGCATCTGTGCCTGCTGTGTCTTTTGAACAGCATTCATCATATTCTTGACCAAGTCGGGATTCTCCTTGACCACTTGCGACATGCTTGGCATGGCCGCCTTGAACATACTGTTGGTCAAGTGGAACATCATAGCCGAGCCACCCACCATCATAATAAGCTTCACCTCTGGTGCCACCTCAATCTTATTCTTGTACTTGTTGTGCAGGTCCTCAAAGACACCGTCATAGTCATCTGCATTCTCCATCATATTCTCAGACCAGCCATCCAGCTGCAGGTCAAAGGGGTCGAACTTTTTGTTCAGAAACTCGAGACCAGTAACTGTCGCAATGAGCATACGGCGCTGAAACTTGATGGAGCGCTCCACCTCAATACCATACATCAGGCGCTTGTACTCTGTGCGAATCTCCTCAACGTCGCTGTAGTTGTTCAGGCGAGTGCTCGTCTGCAGGCCCTTTTTCGCCAGACGGGAAATCTTGTTCAGCAAGTCCGCCTTTTCATCCTCAATCGTCTTGTAGCCCTCACTTGGCATGGATGGACCACTGGCTTGGTACTGTTGCTCCTCAGGACCATCATAGCCATCCTCCTCGTGACCATCCCACTCCTCAGGAACGGGTGCAGACGGTGCAGTACGCTTCTCAGGGTTGATGAAGGCATCAAGAGCAGGGTCCTCCTCCTGTACCACACGTGGAGCACGCCGCATAAAAGGCAGGGGACGAGACGCCTTGGGCTTGGCCGAAATCACCTTCTCAGAAGGCCTTATAGAGATTTCATCCAGGAGGGTCTGGTCGTCAGCAGTCAGGTTGATAGAAGCTCCGGAATCCCCAGTGTCAATGGTTATACTATCCGCCATCTAACAGTTTATAAGAATCTTTGGTTAAAACTTTAACGCAGATTTTTTTGAAAATATATTATAAATGAAGGTCGGGAAGATGATTGTCCATGCCGTCATTGTCGCCCTGCTGCTTGCTATCCTCTACCAGCTGGTCCGTCCAGCATCCATGTATGTCCCAACCCTTGAGGGTGGTGACCTTATGACCCAAACCACCGGCAAGGATCCTTCCCAGTTTGGCGATCTCCGCCCAAGCCTGGCCTGTGTTCCAGGCCCAGAGAAGGAGTCTGCCTACTACACCATGGGCCTGACCCCAGGTGGTCTCTGCGGTGACCAGGACTTTGTCGTGTCCCAGATGCGGGACTACAAGATTACCGATGGCATCGGTGGCTCTCTGCTCGACAAGTAGATCGCTTTTCCAATAAATAAATTTGAGGGGGACCCTCATGTCCTACAGCTCCGCGTGACCACTGGTCGCAGAGCGACAAGGTTTTTATTATAAATTTATTGTATGGTGAGTGCAGTCTTTGTACCAGCGTTGGCTATTGCCGTCATGACAGCACTCCAAGCAATTGCACAGAAACACGTAGCTCACAAACTCAGTCATAAGACTGCTTTTGTGATTGCGGCCCTAGGGTACTTTGTGTTGACCCTATTCTACATAGGATACCACAAAGAATTTTTACAAAAAGATTTACAAAATATTATCGTCCCAACTGTCCTCATTCTTTTGGGTTCGGTCCTCCTTGGGTTTGCAGCAAACCTCCTATTCTTTTCGATACTGAAACACGACCAAATATCGGTGGTGTCAGCCCTCACATCCACAGTCCCCGTGTTTGTCGCAGGGTTTTCATTCCTGATACTCAAGGAGACTTTGAGCTACAAGCAGATTGCAGGCATAGCCTCAGTCGTGGGTGGTCTTGTGCTACTTAGCTGATTTACTGAAACTCAGTCTCTTTGGACCTGGGGGTGGTATCTTGTACTTGTAGGGCTCCTTGCTCTTGCTAGGGTGCCCAGGTATCTCAGAGGCTGGTACAGCTCCAAGTTTTTTCATAATTTTTCCTGAAATTGGCGTCTGACCAGGGGCGAGCTTTTCCAAGTTCTGTGCCACCTGGTACAGAGTAAGATTGAGGTTGTGAGCTGCATTTCTGCCAATCCTTCTTTGTTCTGTGCCAATGCTAGTGCCGCGTGCCTTTTTCCCTGTCCTCCCATAGTGAACGTAAATGCCCTTAAGGTTTCCCTTTTCGTTTGCTACTGGTGCATACTGAACAAATGCCCGAGTACCTTTCTTCGACTCTCCAGACTCTACAGCTATCGTGTGGCTATACTCTTCGAGCCTGTGGGGCGTCCCTGCGACGCGCCGACTCAGTGCCGCCTTGAAGTTGTTAAAGGTGGGCATCTCCTTATAGTATAACTATACTATTTCTAGCCCGTGTTAAAGATTATATTAAAATACAAGGTACATGAAGATTGTATTTTGCCTCCCCGGAAGACAGTACTCACGCGAGTTCCTGATGAGCTGGACCGAGCTTATGATGCAGGCGACTGCAAAGGGCCACCAGTGCATGGTGTCACAAAACTACTCGTCTGTGGTGCACTTTGCGCGCGCCAAGTGTCTTGGGGGTGACGTGACGGCTGGCCCTGACCAGAAGCCTTTCCAAGGCAAGGTGGACTATGACGCCATCATGTGGATCGACTCTGACATTGTGTTCAAGCCTGAGGACTTTTTCTCGCTGCTCGAGAGCCCGCACGAAGTGACGGCTGGCACATACATGATGGAGGATATGCAGCACTTTGCAGTTGTCAAGGAGTGGGACGAGGAGTTTTTCAAGAAGAATGGCACCTTTGAGTTTGTCAAGGCGGAGGATATGGAAAAGGAGACGAGCCGGTACGTGAAGGTGGCCTACTCTGGTATGGGCTGGATGCTCATCCACAAGGGTGTGCTTGAGGATATCAAGTACCCGTGGTTCTATGGGGAGCTGCAGACGATTGGGGGTATGCAGGACATGATGGCGGAGGATGTAGCCCTGTGCCGCAAGCTCAAGGAGGTGTATGTGGATACGACTGTGCGAGTTGGGCACCAGAAAAGTATCATTCTATGATAGATGAATTTCGCTGGGGATCAACTGCGGAATGAAATATATATTCCAGGGACCTGGTCACAAGCAGGGAGTTCCCTGTATACACAGGGGAATGTGGGTATCGGAGTGAATAATCCTGGATATCCTCTAGACGTGACTGGGACTGTTCGCGCAACTGGAATTCTGAAATCAAATGGAGGTACAAATACACCACAGACATTTAATATTCCAAATACATTAGGCTCTGCTCAGTGGTATAAAATAGGAACTGCTGCAATGGCACAAGGAGGATATGTCATAAAAGTAACAATTACAGCAATGGTTGGATATAACGCAACTCTCAGTCAAGATGCAATAATTACAATATATTTCAAGACGAGTAACAATTCAAGTGTGGATGCAAACGGATTCGCAGGTGACTCTAATTATTGGGTTGATATTTCAAATAGCTCAGGTGTTTATAATGTAAAATGGAAGGCGAATGCAGCCGGTATTTCTGCAACTACATATGATTTGTATGTTTATTTTCAAAACTTTTCTGGGCAGTGTTCTTTTTATACTGTAGAGTATGACGCTTCTAATGTAACATGGACAAACACCATGCTAACTGGTCAAACGGATCCTGGTGCCGCATCCTCTACAATTTGTGTTGCAACATATCAAAAGTCTTGGTATGCTACGTACACGGGTATAAATACCAACGCACCAGCATATGCGCTTGATACAGTTGGAGACATTAACTGTTCAGGGTATAATCGTGTTGCTGGTATTATACAACCAAGAGTTCCAGCTCTTACAAGTTTTTCGGCAGTCACAACATTCGATGCGGGTAACTTTGACCTGGTCAACTTTAACAATGTAGAGATTCGCGTCATTCCATATTTCAACACGACAAACTCTGGGCAGGTTACCATACAGGCACTGGATACAAGTGGAACAGTCTATAACCCAGCTGAAATGAGTTGGCAAGGCTGGCGTGGAACTGCATCTGCTACATATTCTGGAAGTTCAAGTACTACGGTCATTCCAGTTACTGAGTTGGCTTCAAATTTAGTTGGTCCTTACATATGTGTTGTAAGAATCACTGGACTCAACGGACTTACCGGAACACAAAGATTCCATGTTGAGTGGGACAGCACAGGGTGCTACGCAGGTGTCGGAGCAACTCAAGTGATAGGCAGGTGTTATTTTGCAACGACAAATATTCAAATTAATAGGATTCGTTTCAATTTGAGTTTAGGGACAATGACGGGTAAATATTCTATGGTGCATTATGTATAAGAGAATGCCTTACTTTGTTGCAGTCATCCCAGATACTCTTCAAATTGTTGCCATGTACGAATACACGGAGGCTGATCCAAACAGGGAACCAGAGGCTACACATATAGAGGTGATCCCTCCTTTGGACTACCGTGCAGTTCTCGTTTCAAAAGATACAGAAGGTAACATACAGTTGGCGCCAGACACTGACAAGATGAATGAAATGTACAAGTGGGAGTATCAGAGTATTCGCAATCAACGTAATGACCTCTTGTACAAGTCTGATTGGACATGTTCTGTGACGGACGGCCCTCTTACCCAAGAGCAAAAAGACGCATGGGCGGTGTACCGTCAACAGCTAAGAGACCTTGTTATAGAAGGGTCTTGCCCTCTTACCATAACGTGGCCTACACCCCCACAATAAATTATAAATAAATTCTATGGACGTGGAGTACATCTACGTAGACTCCCGCACCAGGGACACGAGTCTGTACCCCAACGGGAATGCATTCTCCGTGTTTCTGACCAACCCCATAAAGAACATCAAGCGTGTGGACCTCGTCAGTGCCACCGTGCCCAACTCCATGTTCAACTACTCCAACACAGTGACACCCTACTTTCTCACAGTAGTCACAGGTGGTGTCACCTACAACTCGAACCTGTACCCAGGCTTCTACCAGGCCAGTACACTCGCCTCTGAACTCACCAACACAAACGAGATAGGAGGCGTGTCCGTCACATTCAACACAGCCGATGGAAAATTTATTTTTTATTCATCTTCCAGCTTCACCATTAGTACACAAAGCACACAAGCTGCTCAGCTCCTCGGCATCCCTGTGAGCACCACGCTGTCCCCTTTCCTCAACTCGGGGGCCACTGCAGACCCCGCATACATAAGCAACTCCTTGTATGCGGGCAAGTACATGTTCAAGTCCAACCTCGTGTGCGACTTTACAGCAAACGAGATGGTCTTTCTGGACATTGAGGAGTTTCGGACACAGCGCATGAATCTGGGCAGCAAACTCACGGGGTACCTGTCCAACGTGAATAGCACACTGTCAAACGTCTTTATGCCCGTCAACACGAGCGCGGCTCACGCCATTGCCACCATACCTATGGATGTGATATCTGGATCCATCAAGGCGTTCAAGGAGCAAACAGACTATAAAATGGGCGTGGTCTTCCCGCACGTTGTGGAAAAGATATCCAAGCTGACTGTAAACTGGAGAGATATCAACGGGAATCTCCTCAACTTTAATGGGGCAAACAACAACTCGTTTACACTGAGGGTTCACCGTTCAGACGTCCCACCAAACATGGACAGACCAGTGAGCCTCCCAGACCCCGTGGCAATGCCCGGGAAACCAACTTTCAACCATATAGTTATGGTTGTCTTGCTTATTGGTTTGCTCTCAATTATTTTAATGAAGAAACAGTAAGAGATGTGTGATAGCATCGCAAATGGACCACCCAGGTACAGCGGGTCGCTGTTGGGTGGCGGGTCTTTAACAGTGAGTGGGGAAGCATGCCCTCCAGCCAATGTTATCATCGCATCAAATGTCCTCAGTACAAATGCAAACCTTCTCGTGGGGAACCTCATCTCAAACAACGACGGATCATTTTTTGGAAATTTATATGTTAAAGGGTTTCTGTACGGAAATGTATTTTCTACTCTTTTCAATGCTGCAACCTTTAACGTTTCAACTCTTGTATACACAACTGCCAACGG
>Ga0164297_10002140_pt1 | contig 19911 bp, 17 predicted proteins | sample GEODES058metaG_FD_113539 | JGI IMG/M metagenome (GOLD analysis project Ga0164297, IMG submission 113539) | Dystrophic lake water microbial communities from Trout Bog Lake, Wisconsin, USA - GEODES058 metaG | ecosystem: Environmental > Aquatic > Freshwater > Lake | place: USA: Trout Bog Lake... | reverse complement strand
GAAACCGTTAAAAAGACGCGCGCCAAAAAAGACCTGTTTCATGAAAGCTTCCCGCCTGCCATCAAGATTGCGCCATCGGCGGCATCATGCAAGGGCGGCACAAAAGGATAGGGCATTTGAAGCTCGATCCATGGCTTGAGAGGATCAGCAAGTCCGCCGACAAGGGAGATGCGCTCGCACCCCAACCGCTGAAGTGCAGCGTGAAGGTTTAGAATTTCGCGCGCGGCCTGTCTGATAATCGGCAAAGCAATGGCATCGCCTTTCTCGGCGTGGCCAAAAACAATAGGGGCCAAGGCGCCATAATCAGCGGAGCGAGCTGTTGCCGTCCAACGTGTGACGGTTGTTGGATCATTGTCGAACCGCTTCATAATCTGGCGCGTCATTTTACTGTGATCACGAAGATCGTCGGCGGCTAAGAGGGATTGGCGCAACGCCTCCCATCCGATGCGCGCGGCCGAGCCTTCATCACCAATTGCAAAACCTCTCCCGCCGATTGCGGTTATTTTGCCATGGATATGGGCTAGACCTGCGGATCCTGTTCCGGCGATGATGAGGCCGCCTTCAGAACCATGGTGCGCGCCGAAGCAGGCGGCTGTCGCATCGCTTGCTGCCGTCACAAACCCGTAGCCCGCAAGCGATGACTGTAAACGGCTTGAGTCGGCCGAAGATACAATACCCGCAAGGCCGAGACCTAAAGCGGTTTTTGATCGATCTTGTTCTGTAAGGCTAGCCGAATGAAAGACTTGATTGAGGGTTTCACGTAACGTGGCCAGCGCGCCTTCCGGATCGCTATGCACATTGGCGCTGCCGCCTTCCGCATAAGCGAGCTCTACCCCGTCTTTATTCCTCAAGCGCACGCGGCATCGCGTGCCGCCGCCATCGACGCCAATACTATATTGGCATTCTTTGGGGGTCATTTTACCGCCGGGGGATCAAGCGATAATACGCTTTGCGGATCATCCTCGGTTGCCGAAGGATCGCGATAATTATCGATGTTTTTAAACGCCTCACGCAACGCGCCCGACCAGCCTTTCGAGAGCTTTTCGAAATAGGGATCATTCGCGCTGATACGGCGTTGATAGGACACTTCCAAGGAATCGCGCTCATACATCAAAAGATCGATCGGCATTCCTACCGAGAGATTCGAGCGGAGCGTGGAGTCAAAGGAAATCATAATAACCTTTGTCCCTTCGCCCATGGTCATATCGGGACGCGCGACGCGGTCTAGTATCGGTTTGCCATATTTGTGTTCGCCGATTTGAAAGAAGGGCGTATCTTTGGTCGCTTCGATAAAATTGCCCTCGGCATAGATTTGAAACATCCGCGGTGGCTCGCCATGGATCTGGCCGCCCAAAATGAACGAAGCGGCAAAAACGCCGTTATTGGCTTCCAAGGACGGACCATCAACGCGGCGTACCTCACGGACGGCCTCGCCGACAAGGCGGGCCGCCTGAAACATGGTTTGCACATTCAGAAGCGATGCTTCACCTGATTCGACATTGGCATCGATCTGCTCGTTTAAACCGGAGATGACGGCTTGGGTAACGGCTAAATTCCCAGCCGAAAGCAGAACGAGAACGCGCTCGCCTTTGCGCTCCCAGACATGCATTTTCCGGAAAACAGCGATGTTGTCGAACCCGGCATTGGTTCGTGTATCGGAGGCAAAGACAATGCCGTTATCGAGCCGCAAGCCGACGCAATAGGTCATGATGGGTTCCGTTTAGAGTGAATTTTGCACAATCTTACTGTTGACTGGCGCCGACGACAACCTCAACCGTCAGTTTCTCTTCGCCCGCCCCTCGCATATTGCCCCGAACCGGGGCGGCGGTGACAGCATCCAAGCCGACGGCTAGGCGCACATAGCGCTCCGTGGGCGAGACGCCATTGGCGGCATCAAAGCCGACCCAGCCGAGATCATCCACATAGGCTTCCGCCCAAGCGTGGTGGGCGACAGCGGATGTTTCCCCTTCAACCAAGAGATATCCCGTCACATAGCGGGCGGGTATGCCAAGAATCCGGGCCGCCCCGATGAAGATATGGGCGTGATCCTGGCAGACGCCGCGTTTGGCTTTAAAGGCCTCAATAGCGGTTGTTAAAGCGTGGGTTGCTTGCGTGTCATAGGCGACGGTCTTGTGGATCGCCTCCAAGAGGTTGTGCAAGGTTGTGAGCCTGGCGGGAGCTTGGCAGGCTTTGGCCATGCTCTCGATAGCGGATGAGGTTTCGGTCATGCGTTCAGGACGGAGAAAGACGCTCGGCGGAACAGCTTCATTTGTAAAGCCTGCGACGCCCGCGGTATCGATCGTTTCAATCGTGCCATGGGCGATGATTTCAAGGTGATCATTCGAGCCGGGCGGGGTGACAAGCGCCACTTGATTGCCGAAGGCATCCGTATAGCGGGCCGCTTTATCGATGCCCGGAATTTTTACCTGCCAATCAATGACACGCTGGCTTTGTCCACTTGGTGGAAACAGCCTGAGAGATTGCACCGAGTGATTAAACGCGCGTGAATAGCGATAAGCAGTACGATGATGAACGGCGATCAACATGGTTGTTATTTCAACTCAAAGGAAATGGAAGTCATTGGCAATATGGGCGGACACCGCGTTATTGCGTTTTAGAAACTCCGTTAGAAATTCATGCAGTCCTGATTGGAAGATCGCATCCATAGGGATGGATTTCAGGTCGTGCAGAATGCTGCTGGCTTCCGTGAGGCTTGGCGTCTTTTTGCCGATAATATCCGACATGCCTTCAAGTGAACGTTCAATCCATCCATAACAGAAACAGAACGAGCGTGGCATTTCGGGTCTTAGAATGAGGAACTCGGCGACATTCCACGGGCGATAGCGGTCTTTATAGACGTGACGATAGGAACGATGGGCCGATACCGAGCGAAGGATGGTTTCCCATTGAAACGCATCAATATCGCCACCAACTGTTTCGTTGGTCGGAAGCAACACGTAATATTTAACATCCAAGATACGCGCAGTGTTATCGGCCCGCTCAATAAACGCGCCTAATTGGCTGAAATGAAAACCTTCATCGCGCAAAAGCGTTCCAAGCATCGAGCCGCGAAACAAAGCCGAGCGTTGTCTGACCCAATCGAGAAATTCCGGCAATTTACCGGAACCTAGATCAGCGGGGCGTACGGAAGCAAAATCGATATAGGTTGAATTTAAGGCTTCCCACATTTCGCGCGTCAGCGCGGTGCGCACGGCACGCGCATTATTGCGTGCGGTTTCAAGGCAGGAGCGAACGGAGGAGGGGTTGTCACGATCAAATAGCAGAAAGTGTTTTACCTTTTCCGGTTTGATCTCGTTGTGGCGTTCCACATAGGCTTCATAACTGCCAGCGGCGATGAGCGTAGATTTCCAATCTTCGCGATGGCCAATACCGATATCGGGTGTGAGTGATATGCGATAGCCGACTTCGGTGAGGCGTGCGATGTTTTCGGCACGCTCGATATAGCGTGACATCCAATAGAGGCTTGCAGCGGTGCGTCCGAGCATGGTTAGTCCTCCAATACCCAGGTGTCTTTGGTACCGCCGCCTTGACTTGAATTGACGACCAGTGAACCTTTCTTCAAGGCAACGCGCGTTAAGCCACCGGGTGTTATGCGGATCTTATCGCCAACTAAAACGAAGGGACGCAAGTCGACGTGGCGGGGTGCTGATCCTGCACCCACATTCGAGGGGCAGGTCGAAAGATTAAGCGTGGGTTGGGCGATGTAATTGGACGGTTTGGCTTTGATCTTTTTCTCGAACTCGGCCAATTGCGCTTTGGTGGCGTGAGGGCCAATCAACATACCATAGCCGCCCGAACCATGGACTTCTTTGACGACAAGTTGCGACAAATTGTTAAGGACGTGATGACATTCATCCGCAATCGAGCAGCGATAGGTCGGTACGTTCGAGAGGATCGGTTTTTCGCCTGTATAAAACTCGATAATGTCCGGCACGTAAGCATAAACCGCTTTATCATCCGCGATACCTGTTCCAGGTGCATTAACGATGGTGACGCCACCGGCACGATATAAATCGAAAAGACCCGGCACGCCGAGTGTCGAGTCTGACCGAAAGGCTAGGGGATCTAAATAGGAATCATCGACGCGTCGATAGAGCACATCGATGCGCTCTTTACCCGTAACAGTGCGCATGTAAAGCGATCCATTTTCGATAAAGAGATCAGAGCCTTGAACAAGCTCAACGCCCATTTGATCGGCTAAGAAGGAGTGTTCGAAATAGGCTGAGTTATAAATGCCGGGGGTTAGTACAGCCAGCGTCGGATCGCTTTTGCAAGATGGTGGTGCGACGCTCTCCAAGGTTTGGCGCAGCATTTCCGGATAGCGCTCAACGGGTGCTACGCGATGGGCAGCGAAGAGTTCCGGGAAGAGATGCATCATCGCTTCTCGGTCCTCTAACATATAGGAAACGCCCGATGGTGTTCTCAAATTATCTTCGAGCACGAAAAATGCATTTTCGCCGGTGCGGACAATGTCCGTGCCCACAATATGCGAATAAATTTTACCGGGCGGATCAAAGCCCATCATTTGCGGCAAAAAGGCTTCATTGCCGACAACAAGATCGGCAGGGATACGGCCTGCGCGGATAATCTCCTGTCGATGGTAAATATCGTAGAGAAACAAGTTCAGTGCGCGGACGCGTTGCTCGATGCCGCGCTCTAAAAAGCGCCATTCTTGCGCGGCGATGACGCGCGGGATGAGATCGAAAGGGATGAGGCGTTCATTCGAGGCATTATCGCCATAGACGGCGAAGGTGATGCCCAACCGTCGGAAGATAGCTTCGGCTTCTTCTTGTTTGCGCGCCATGCCACCGCGGGATTGCTGGCTCATCCAATCGGCGATTTTGCGGTAGGCGGGACGGATCGAGCCATCGGCGGATCGCATCTCGTCAAAAAAGGCGGGCGCTTCCTTGTTGCTGCCTGTATTTTTGGCACTTGCCTGAGTATTCATCATTCCATCCGCTATAGCGACTATCTTTGCTACTCTGGCAGGTTAGGAGCAAAAGCCAAGCCAGAACTTGCGCGCTTTAAAAATTTCAACTGAGAGCAATGATTTCAACGCGATCTAGCCGATAGAGGCGGCTAACGCTGAAATAGCGTTGAGGGCCGTTTTTAGCCGCGTCGGGCTCGTAAACTCTGGCCATGTGGAGAGTTTGACGGCCACAAAGGATTGCTCAATATCAATATAGATCAACTGGCCAAACACGCCTCGGCACAGCAATACGCCCCCGTGGCCTTTTGTTAGCCAGAATTGATTGCGATAAGCGCCGTTGGGTAGGACATCCGTGTAGGGAGAATGAAAGAGCGATGGATCGCCTGTTCGTGTCGTGTCAATCCAAGACTGCGCGAGAATTCGATTGTTTTCGACGATGCCTTGATTGGCCCATAGCAAGCCGAAGCGAGCGAAATCCCGCAAAGTTGCGTTGAAACCGCCATCGCCTAAAGCAAATCCGGTTCCATCAACTGTGAAACACCCATCATGCTCCGCTCCGATTTTTTGCCAGATTTCTTCGGAGACGATGTCGGCAAGACTTTTACCTGTAACCCTTTCCATCACCCAAGCAAGCACATCTGTTTCAATCGAGCGATATTCGAATTCAGCGCCGTGAGGTCGTGTTATTGTTTTCAGATCGAGAATAAGCTCGTGCATGGACGAGGGCCATTTCCCGGGCAGTGTCGGTTGCTTCCATCCACTTGCCACATCAATGCGTCCGGCATCCGAATAGGGGTCGGTATAGTTTTCATCAAAGCGAACGCCGCTTGTCATGTCGAGGATGTGCTGTATGCGCGCGGTGGCATAGGCGGTATCTGCGAGCTCGGGTAGATAATCGATGATCAACCGCTCAGGGTCCACTATGCCGCGTGTGGAAAGGATGCCAAACGCCGTTGCTGTTACCGATTTTGAAACCGATTGAGCGAGGTGTAATGTCGATGGTGTCATTCCGTTGAGATAGTGCTCAGCGATAATTTTATTATGTTTGATAACGATGAAGCCATCGGTAAAGCTGGATTCAAGCCAGTCGTTTATGCGAACCGTGTGGCCTTCATCTGAAAATGGAATTGAGCCAATGGGTTGAAGATCGCGCTGAAGAGCGATCACATTATGGGGGGCGTGGTGGACGGGTGCCGTTGGTAAAATCTCGGCGACGTGTTGAAAAGTCCATCGATTCCATGGCGCACGGTCCCAATCCTGCTGAGGGAAATCGGGTCTTAAAGAACCTGATACGGGGATATGGGGCGATGTACTCATGGAAAGCTATTCCATGATATTTAAGGGTAGATGTCAAAGACCCTTGATCATTTTAGGTATAAAGATAGGCCGTAGACCTCACAATTGAGCCATTGACGGACTATATTAGCCGAATTGATATTCTTGGAGAGAGCAAAATGGCCAAGCGAAATGCAACAAGGCGGGTGAATATCGGAACACGCCAGTTCACAATCCTTGGCGCCCGGAACTCTAGCTTCATTGATCTTTATCACAATAGTTTATCGATTTCTTGGCCGCGCTTTTTAGCCGTTGTTGCTTCGGTCTTTGCTTTCACCAATCTGATCTTCGCTCTCATTTATTGGATGGGTGGCGATGTGATTGCCAACACGCAAGGCGGCAGTCTTCCGATGCTGTTCTTCTTTAGCGTCGAAGCCCTATCGACCGTTGGTTTTGGTGATATGCATCCAATGACTTATTATGGGCATGTTGTTGCCAGCATCGAAAACTTTTTTGGGTTGTTGTTTGTTGCTGTCACAACAGGCGTCATGTTTACCCGTTTTGCACGGGCGCAGGCGCGCTTTATGTTTGCGCGCCATCCGGTTGTGACCACGTTTAATGGTAAGCCGACTTTAATGATCCGCGTCGCGAATGAGCGGCATAATACGGTGAGCGATGCCTCCGCACGGCTCTGGATTTTAAAGGATGGACGGTCGGCCGAAGGGCAGAGTTTCAGACGGTTTGTGGAGCTGAAATTAGAGCGCGTCGAAAATCCGGTGTTTATTTTGTCTTGGACAATTTTTCACATCATTGATGAACATTCCCCGCTCCATGCGCTGACGGAGGGCAAAGAAGCCCCCGTTTCTTCGTTGATCCTTACGATTACTGGATATGATGAGAATATGGCTCAGGAGGTGCGGGCCCGGTATTGGTATAATGTGCATGACATAAAATGGGATCATCGTTATGCCGACATTTTAGAGTCGGGTCCGGACGGGGATACTCAATTAAATTATGATCATTTTCATGAATCAGTTCCAGAAAAGCTTATCTAGCGAGGAGAAACGCCCATGACCGACCATTTTAAGTTCTATATCGATGGCGCTTGGACGGATCCCGTCACCCTCCAGCCGTTCGATGTTATTAATCCTTCGAATGAGGAAGTGTGCGGGCGCATCTCGCTGGGTTCTGTCGCCGATGTTGACCGGGCTGTTGCGGCCGCGCGCAAGGCATTTGAGAGCTTTTCCCAGACGACCCGTGAGGAACGCTTGGCATTGCTGTCGCGCGTTTTAGAGGTTTATAAACGCCGCGAGCAGGAAGTCGCCGATGCGATGACCTTGGAAATGGGCGCGCCAAAGGAGTTCGCGCTTGCTTGGCAGGCAGGATCCGGCACGGCACATCTCGAATCCACGATTGAAGTGTTAAAAAACTACGAATTCGAGCGGTTACAAGGCACGACCATGGTGGTGCATGAGGCGATTGGCGTTGTTGGCATGATCACGCCATGGAATTGGCCAATTAATCAAATCGTCTGCAAAGTAGCGCCTGCTTTGGCGGCTGGTTGTACGATGGTGTTAAAGCCTTCTGAAATTGCGCCACTTTCTGGCGTCGTATGGGCCGAGATTATGCATGAGGCCGGCGTGCCGAAGGGCGTGTTCAATCTCGTGCAAGGGGACGGACCAACGGTCGGTGCAGCGATTGCCGCGCATCCGGGGATTGATATGGTCTCCTTTACCGGTTCAACGCGCGGCGGCATTGCGGTGGCGAAAGCCGCAGCTGATACGGTAAAGCGTGTGGCGCAGGAGCTTGGTGGAAACTCGGCTAATATTCTGCTCGATGATGCCGATTTTGAATCCGCAGTTACAAATGGAGTGGCCGGATGCTATCTCAATTCTGGCGAAAGCTGCGACAGTCCGCAACGGATGCTCGTGCCGCATTCGCGTATGGAAGAAGCCATTGCGATTGCGAGGAAGGCTGCTGAATCCTACGTCGTTGGCGATCCGAATGACCCTAAAACGACGCTTGGGCCTTTGATCTCGAAGGCGCATTGGGAAAAGGTGCAAGGCCTCATCAAAATGGGCATTGAAGATGGCGCCACTTTGGTAACGGGCGGGTTAGGGCGGCCTGAAGGGCTTAATCGCGGCTATTTCGCGCGGCCAACGATTTTCGGCCATGTTACACCCGCAATGCGGATTGCCAATCTAGAAATCTTTGGCATGACGATGATGATTATCGGCTATAGCGATGAGGATGAGGCGGTTCGCATAGCCAATGATACGGAATACGGACTCGCCGGATATGTGCAATCCTCCGATATTGAACGGGCGCGGAAGATTGCGCGGCGCTTGCGAGTGGGGGCAGTACAAATCAATTATCCCGCTTTTGACCCATACTCAGCGTTTGGTGGATATAAGCAGTCCGGCAATGGTCGCGAATATGGCGCATTTGGCTTGCATGATTATCTCGAAACCAAATGCCTGATCGGCTATAATTGATCTTAGTGTGAAGGAACAAAAGCATGAGCATGGCGACAGTCTTTATTGATGGCGAGGCAGGCACAACGGGCTTAGGCATTGCCGAGCGCCTTGCTCATGTGAACGGTATTGAAGTACGCAGCATTGATCCTGCAAAGCGTAAAGATCCAAAAGCGCGGCAGGCCTTGATGGCGGAAGTCGATGCCGTCGTGCTTTGCTTGCCGGATGATGCGGCGATTGAAGCGGTGGCACTGGGCAATGAATTGGGTGCGAATGCGCCGCGTATTCTGGATGCTTCTACTGCGCATCGCATTGCACCGGGTTGGGTGTATGGCTTTGCCGAATTGCATCCAACGCAACGCGATATGATTGAAGGCGCGCATTTTGTGGCTAATCCCGGGTGCTATCCGACGGGTGGCATTGCATTGATTAGACCATTGGTTGATGCGGGATTTATTCTCGTCGACTATCCGATCACGGTTAATGCCGTTTCTGGTTATTCGGGTGGTGGTAAATCTATGATAGAGGCCTATGAGGCAGGTACCGCGCCGCATTTCGAGCTTTACGGATTGGGATTGGCGCATAAGCATGTGCCGGAATTGCAGACTTATTCCAACCTCAATCAACGTCCGATATTTGTGCCTTCTGTCGGTAATTTCAGACAGGGTATGCTGGTGAGTGTACCGCTGCATTTAGACGCACTTGACGGCAAGCCGAAAGCGGCTGATTTACATGCGGCATTGGTGGATCGCTATCAGGGCTGCGAGCTTGTGCGTGTAGTGCCGATGGATGATGCGAGCGTGAAAGCGGGACGGTTGGAAGCTGAATCGCTTAACAATACGGATATGCTGGAGTTGCGCGTCTATGCGAATGAAAACGCACGGCAAGCGGTGCTTGTGGCGAAGCTCGATAATCTGGGCAAAGGTGCGTCAGGGGCTGCGGTGCAGAATTTGAAGTTGATGTTGGGGGTTGCGTAATTAATCCGTCATTGCGAGCGAAGAGCGAAGCAACCCAGCTAAACAGTGTCGAGAAGGTGCAACACGTTGATTGCGTTCCTTCTTGAATCATCAACTGGGTTGCTTCGCGTTCGCTCGCAATGACGGTCGTTTATGTACCCTCAATCCAACCGAAACTTCGCTAATTCGCGATGCTCGCCGTGGATGCGGCGGACTGTTCCGGTGATGGAGCGATAGACGATGGTTTCCGTCTCAATCACTTCGCCGTGAAATCTTACGCCGTGCATAAGTGCGCCATCCGTAACACCTGTCGCTGAGACGATCACGTCATCGGATGCGAGTTCTTCCATATCATATTTACGCTTCGGATCGGCAACGCCCATGCCGCGGGCGCGGTCAATTTTGGCTTGGGTGTCGAGGATCAAACGGCCCTGCATTTGCCCGCCGACGCAGCGCAATGCGGCCGCTGCCAGGACGCCTTCCGGTGCGCCACCGCTGCCGAGATAAAGATCAATTCCGGTGAAGGATTGCATGGCGGTAAAAATAACGCCTGCCACGTCGCCATCCGTGATTAAACGAACGGACGCACCTGTGCTGCGTACCGCTTCGATGAGGCTGGCATGGCGCGGACGATCGAGAATGAGAACGTTAATTTCATGCGGATTTACACCTTTGGCTTTCGCGAGCGAGTGAATATTGTCGACCGGTGTTGCATCAAGATCGACAACGCCTTTCGCATAGCCGGGGCCGATGGCGATTTTGTCCATATAGACGTCAGGCGCGTAAAGGAGCGAGCCTGCGGGTGCCATTGCCATGACTGCAATCGCGCCGGGCATATCTTTCGCGCAAAGCGTTGTGCCTTCTAACGGATCAACCGCGATATCGACTTTGGGGCCGGAGCCATTGCCGACTTTTTCACCGATAAAAAGCATTGGCGCTTCGTCACGCTCGCCTTCGCCGATGACGATACGACCATCAATGGGAAGTTTGTTAAGTTCACGACGCATTGCGTCGACGGCGGCCTGATCGGCAGCTTTCTCGTCGCCCCGTCCGCGCCAGCGGGCGGCGGATACGGCGGCGCGCTCGGTAACGCGCACAAGCTCCATGGAAAGAATCCGCTCGATGACCTCTTTGGGGTGGACGTGAATGTCAGTATCTTGGGTCACGAGCGCTATCTCCTAGTCAAAAACAATAATCGTCAGCTTAACCGCGTTCGATGCGGATAAGTTGCGGTGGTTCTGCGATATGTCCGTCCGCCATCATCGCATCAAGCGCGCGACGGATGGCTTCCTCGGTTGTGGCGTAGGTAATAAGCACGACGGGCACTGGCTCACCCGATTTACCAGCGGGGTCAGCGGCGCGGGAGGCAGTAGGGCGCTTTTGCACAATGCTTTCGAGCGAAATTGATTGCTCGGCCATGCGCGTTGCGATGCCGGCGGCAGCACCGGGGCGATCTCGCGCGGCGAGGCGAATATAATAGCCGCCTTCATGCCGTTGCATCGGAGCGCGTTCCGGGATGGCAAGGGCTTTCGACGGAACCCCCAAGGGCGGAAGAACAATGCCCCGCGCAATATCAATTAAATCGGACAAGACAGAAGACGCCGTCGCATTGCCGCCTGCACCGGGGCCTACGAGGGTAAGTTCGCCGAGGATATCAGCCGCAACATTCACCGCATTTGTAACGCCCATCACCTGCGCGATGGCCCAATGCTTTGGCACCATTGTGGGGTGAACGCGTTGTTCGATCCCCGTCGATGTGCGCTCGGCGACGCCTAAAAGCTTTATCCGGTAGCCAAGCTCATCGGCCATAACGAGATCGAGTGGCGCAATGGAAGCGATGCCTTCGACATAGACGGCATCGGCATCAATCTCAGCACCAAAGGCTAGGCTTGTTAGGATTGAGAGTTTGTGGGCCGTATCAAAGCCGCCAATATCAAAGGTCGGATCCGCTTCGGCATAGCCAAGCCGCTGGGCATCTTCCAAACAGGCGTCAAAAGTCAGGCTTTCAAGCTCCATGCGCGACAGGATATAGTTGCAGGTGCCGTTCAAAATACCTGAGACGCGCGTGACGGTATTGCCAGCAAGCGATTCCCGTAGCGTCTTGATGATCGGAATACCACCGGCAACAGCCGCTTCGAAATTCAAAGCCACGTGATGCTTCTCGGCCAGAGTGACGAGCGCTGAGCCATGTTTGGCAAGCAATGCTTTATTGGCAGTTACGACGTGTTTGCCGGAAGCCAGAGCGGCTTCAACCGATGCTTTGGCCGTGCCATCCGCTCCTCCGATCAATTCGACGATGCAATCGATTGTATCGGATGAGGCAAGCGCTACCGGATCATCATACCACGCGACGCCGTCAAGATTGATGCCGCGATCGCGCGACTTGTCGCGGGCTGATACGGCGGTGACGATGATCGAACGGCCACTACGGTCTTTGATGGAGTTTTGGTTGTCGTGAAGCGCGCGAAAAAGGGCAGCGCCGACGGTACCGAGGCCTAGAAGTCCAATGCGGAGAGGAGTGGTCATATTTAGATCTGACTTTTTGATAATGGGTTAGCCAACGGCTTTTTTAGGAATGACATTGTCTAAGGTTTGATCCGCAGTCTCTAGGAATCGGCGTATATTACGGGCAGCCTGGCGAATCCGTTGTTCATTTTCGACGATTGCAATCCTAACATGGTCATCGCCATATTCGCCGAAGCCAATACCGGGTGCTACGGCGACATCAGCTTTTTCGACCAAGAGCTTCGAAAATTCGAGGCTGCCCATGCTGGTAAAGGGTTCCGGAATCTTAACCCAAGCGAACATAGAGGCGCCCGGTGGATCGATATTCCATCCGGCATGGCCGAAACTCTCAACCAACGCATCGCGGCGGTTTTTGTAGACGGCACGCATTTCTTTGATGCAGTCATCGGGACCGTTCAACGCGGCGGTGGCCGCGACTTGGATAGGCGTGAAGGCGCCGTAATCCAGATAGGATTTCACGCGCGCGAGTGAAGCAATGAGCTTTTCATTGCCGACCGCAAAGCCCATGCGCCATCCCGCCATCGAGAAAGTCTTCGACATCGAGGTGAATTCAACCGTCACATCCATCGCGCCTGGAACCTGCAGCACCGAGGGTGGCGGGTTAGCATCGTCGAAATAGACTTCCGCGTAGGCGAGATCGGAAAGTAAAATGATCTCGTGCTTTTTGGCAAATTGGACGAGGTCACGATAAAAATCGAGCGACGCGACGAAGGCCGTCGGGTTGGCTGGATAACAGGTGACGAGCGCGATCGGTTTGGGAATCGAATGGGCTACCGCGCGCTCAAGCTGGCGGAAAAAGTCGTCATTGGGTTCGGCAGGGACCGAGCGAATCACGCCCCCCGCCATCAAAAAGCCGAAGGCATGGATCGGATAAGAGGGATTGGGCACCAAAACGACATCGCCGGGTGCAGTGATCGCTTGCGCCATATTGGCGAAGCCTTCTTTGGAGCCGAGCGTCGCGATGACTTGGGTGTCCGGATTTAGCGTGACTCCAAAGCGACGCTCATAATAGGCGGCTTGGGCTTTACGTAGGCCCGGTATGCCTCGGGAGGCCGAATAGCGATCGGTTCTTGGCTTTCCGACCGTTTCAACGAGCTTTTCGAGGACATGTTTGGGGGCGGGGAGGTCCGGATTGCCCATGCCTAAATCGATAATGTCAGCGCCACGGTTGCGCGCTGCGGCTTTAATCCGGTTAACCTGCTCAAAAACATAGGGTGGAAGGCGTTTAATGCGGTGAAAATCGGTCATTTTCGAAGAACCGTTTAAAAAATGAGTTAGTGGGTGCGACCGCTTAGCACGGCTTGGCGTCGTATTCACACAAGTTTTTGACGCCTAGACACTAAAATATTCCTAAATTTTTAAAGGAATTTATTGTGAGGCCCCAGCTGCCGCGGCATTTTTTAACCGGGTGGCTTCCAAATCATCTTCCATGGCCTTTAATTCTTCAGGCGTGAGTTTTTTGATTTTTTTCTTTGGATCGGCAGGCGTTACCCCCACGGGCTGGTAGTCGAGGGAGCCCGTTGGCCGCGATTGTTGGACAAAATCGGCTGCGGGTTGCGGCTCTGTTGCGAATCCTGCCCATACGGCCAATGGCTTAATGGGTGACAGTGGTCCTTGCTCGTCATGTCCTGTCGTCGCGCATCCGGTTAATACCACGCTGGATAGGGCAAGAATCGAAAGGGTGAGAGGGTGTTTCATGCTCGTTAAGGCTGCCAATCCAATTTTTCTGTCGCTTTCGTCTATACGACCAATTTCTTTGTTCGACGAGCCCTCTTTACGGGTTACAGTGAACAAGATCGATCCTATAGTTCATAACAGAATTGGGACATTCGGCCGGGGAATCCAATGGCAGTAGATAAAAATAAGCCTGTCGCTGATCATTTGACCGCTGGAATGCCGGTGCCGAATTATGAAGCATTGGCAAGCAATACGGCTCGGTTGATGGAAGAGCTTGGCCACGCGACCGCTGCATCCTTAAAGCCGATGGAAGAAGGGCGCGCCAAGCCTGGTGTTTCAGAAGAAGTAAGCGACGTCGTCAAAACGCTTGGGCAAGTGGTGGAGACGATTGCTGCCGATCCGCAGCGTTTGATTATGGCGCAGACCACATTGACCAAGGGATTTCTGGACCTCTGGACGAATAATTTAAAGCGCATCAATGGCGAAGCCGTTGCGCCTGTCGCTGAGCCGGATGCGAGCGATAAGAGGTTTCGTGATCCGGAATGGACAGAAAATCCGGTCTTCGATTTTGTTAAACAGGCCTATCTCATCACGACGCGTTGGGCGGATGATCTTGTCCGTCAGGCGGACGATATCGATGAGCATACCAAGCACAAAGCGCAATTTTATGTGAGACAATTATCGAGCGCGCTATCGCCCACGAATTTTGTTGCAACTAATCCTGAGCTTCTTCGCACAACGCTTGAGCAAAATGGCGATAATCTTGTGCGCGGTATGCAAATGATGGTTGAGGATATCAAAGCGGGGAAGGGTACGCTTAAACTCCGCCAGACCGAGCCGGGTGATTTTAAAGTTGGTGTTAATCTCGCCACCACGCCGGGTAAGGTCGTATTCCGCAATGATCTGATTGAATTGCTGCAATACTCGCCGAGTACTGAGACCGTTTATAAACGTCCACTTTTGATCGTGCCTCCTTGGATCAATAAATTTTATATTCTCGATCTTAATCCGGAAAAGAGCTTTATTCGTTGGGCTGTTTCGCAGGGGCTCACGGTGTTTGTTGTGTCATGGGTTAACCCCGATGAGGAACAAGCCAAGAAGAGCTTTGAAGACTATATGCGCGAAGGCATTTTTGCGGCCCTTGATCGCATTGAAAAGATCACCGGCGAAAAAGAAGTAACTGCGATGGGCTATTGCGTTGGCGGCACGCTTTTATCCGTTGCGCTGTCTTATATGGCGGCCGTCGGTGACAAGCGCATTTCAAGTGCCACTTTGTTGACAACACAAGTCGATTTTGAAAATGCGGGCGATTTGAAAGTGTTTGTTGACGAAGAGCAGGTCAAACAAATCGAAGAAAAAATGGATGTGCGTGGTTATCTTGAAGGAACCAGCATGGCGTCCGCGTTCAACATGCTTCGCCCGAATGATTTGATCTGGCCTTATGTTGTGAATGTCTATTTGAAGGGTGAGCATCCGTTTCCGTTTGATCTTTTGTTTTGGAATTCAGATTCAACGCGTATGCCTGCGGCCAATCATTCATTTTATTTGCGCAATTGTTATCTCGATAACAAGCTGTCAGCCGGTCAAATCACGATGGGCAATGTTAGGCTGGATTTATCGCGCGTGACCATGCCGATTTATAATTTAGCCGCCAAAGAAGATCACATCGCGCCAGCTAAATCGGTGTTTGTTGGCTCGAAATATTTTGGCAATAATGTCACCTATGTGATGGGTGGATCGGGTCATATCGCAGGCGTTATTAACCCCGCGAACAAGCCTAAATATCAGTTTTGGACCGGCGGGCCACCGGTTGGTCAATTTGAAGATTGGGTAGCGAAGGCGAAAGAGACGCCGGGATCCTGGTGGCCGCATTGGCTTGAATGGATTGTGGCGCAGGCCCCTGAAAAGGTGAAGGCGCGCAAACCGGGTGGCAAATTAAAGACACTCGGCGATGCGCCGGGGACTTTTGTACTGGAACGCTCGTAATTCTTGTAAAATTGCAGCCCTGATGCTCCTTGTCGGGGCTTGCCCAGACGCGCGCAAAGCGTCAGATTGGGCTTGGAACGAATTACCGCATTTTTGATTTGGGGAAACGACCGATGAAATTAGTTCGCTTTGGCGCAATGGGCCATGAGAAGCCCGGTTTGATTGATGCTGATGGCACGATCCGCGACCTTTCTGCCCATATTTCCGATATTAATGGCGCAACGATCTCGCCTGCCTCGCTCGCAAAATTAAAGGCGATTGATCCAAAAAGCCTGCCTGCAGTGCCAGCTGGTACCCGTTTCGGGTCATGCGTGGCGCGTCCGGGCAATTTCATTGCGGTTGGTCTGAATTATGCCGACCATGCGGCGGAATCGAACCTTCCAGTCCCTGAACAACCTATTCTCTTTAACAAGGCACCTAATTGCGTGCAGGGTCCGGATGATGTGATCGTCATTCCAAAGGGCTCGGAAAAGACCGACTGGGAAGTTGAGCTTGCCATCGTCATTGGCAAGACTGCGCTTTATATCGATGAAAAGAATGCACTCGATTATGTCGCGGGCTTTTGTGTCTGCAATGACATTTCAGAGCGCGCTTTCCAAACGGAACGAGGTGGCCAATGGATGAAGGGCAAGGGTTCGCCGACCTTTGGCCCGATTGGTCCGTGGCTGGTGACGACGGACGAGGTGAAGGATGTGCAGAATTTGCATATGTATCTCGATCTCAACGGCAAGCGCGTGCAAAACGGATCAACGAAGACGATGATTTTCGGCGTGGCTCATATTGTGGCCTATATCTCGCAATTCATGCAGTTGGATGCGGGCGACGTAATCACCACCGGCACACCTCCGGGCGTCGGCATGGGCATGAAGCCTCAGCTCTATCTTAAGCCTGGTGACAAGATGGTTGTTGGCATTGAAGGTCTGGGCGAACAGCACCAGACTGTGGAAGCCTATAAAGGCTGAGCATTGGCGTTCGACAGGGCAGGGATGACGCAGTAGTTTCGCGGCTATGAGTCGTCCCTTTCTTGGCGTTGAACGTTCTGTTTCCGATCGCGTGTGGCGTGAGCGGCTGGATGATGCCAGCCGTGGCATCGCTTTGGCGTTGGTGCAGGAATATGGCCTCGACGATCTCTTGGCCCGCGTCTTGGCCGGGCGCGGCGTAACCACTTCCGATATTCCCGCCTATCTTGAGCCCCGATTACGAGAGTTGATGCCTGATCCTTCGACCATGATCGGCATGGATGAGGCAGCTGAGCGGTTGGCGCAGGCGATTATCGCACGAGACACCGTGGCGATTTTTGGTGACTATGATGTCGATGGCGCATGTTCGTCCGCGGTGCTGGCGGGCTTTTTAGATTTTGTGGGCGTTAAACGTCTGATCCATATTCCGGATCGGTTGATTGAAGGCTATGGCCCCAATAGCGAAGCCATTCGTTCGCTTCATGCAGCAGGCGCAAAGCTGCTTGTAACGGTTGATTGTGGCACGACGAGTCATGAGCCAATTGATGAAGCGCGTCGATTGGGCATGGATTGTATTGTTTTAGACCACCATCAAGCGCCCGTTGATTTGCCCGCGGCATTCGCCATTGTTAACCCGAACCGTCAGGATGATTTATCCGGCCTGGGGCATCTTTGCGCGGCAGGCGTGGTTTTTATGACCTTGATTGCAGTGACGCGTGCCTTACGCGCCAAAGGTTTTTGGCAACAACGCGGCGGTGAGCCCGATTTGATGGCACAATTGGATCTTGTTGCGCTCGGTACGGTTGCCGATGTTGTACCCTTACGCGGGCTAAACCGCGCCTTTGTGAGACAGGGTTTAAATGTGGCGCGCGCGCGCTCGCGCCCTGGCCTACGAGCGTTGGCCGACATTGCCCGTGTGGATGGCCCGATGACGCCGTTTCATTTGGGGTTTTTGATCGGGCCGAGGATTAATGCGGGCGGACGCATTGGCGACGCGGCATTGGGCGCAAAGCTTCTTCTCGCGCAAGATGCAGGCGAAGCAGCGGTTATCGCCACGCGCCTTGATGCGTTGAACAAAGAACGGCAAGAGATTGAAGTGGCAATGGTGGCGGAAGCCGAGGCCGAAGCCTTGGCTGCGTTAGGCGTTCATGAAGACCATGGTAATGTGATTGTTACCGCTTCGGAGCAATGGCATCCGGGCGTTGTCGGTTTGGTAGCAGCGCGCCTAAAAGAACGGTTCCGCAGGCCCGCTTTTGCGATTGCGCTCGATGGTCGCGGAACAGGCACAGGATCGGGCAGATCCATTCAAGGGGTTGATCTTGGACGCGCTGTTCGGGCAGCCGTTGAGGCAGGGCTTGCGATCAAAGGGGGCGGCCATGCGATGGCGGCGGGCGTTACCCTTCGGGCGGATCAAATCGACGCACTGCGTGATTTCCTTGAAGTGAGATTGGGAGAAGCCTCTTCTGAAGCGCGGGCCGAGAATGGGTTGGTGGTAGATGGAGCGATTAGTGCTGGCGGTGTTCGGCCATCGGTGATCAACGAGATTGATAAAGCGGGGCCTTTTGGTTCGGCGCAACCCGAGCCGCTTTTTGTTTTACCTTCGCATCAGGTGGTGGACGCGGCCCTTGTTGGCTCGCAGCATGTACGCGCTCGGTTTCGCTCCGCCGATGGCACGGTAATCGGTGGTATAGCTTTTCGTGCAGCGGGCGCGCCGATTGGTGATGCATTGTTGAAGGGTCGTGGATCCACGCTCCATATCGCAGGCCATCTTACAATTGATCGTTATGGTGGTGGCGAGCGACCGCAAATCCGGATTGTCGATGTCGCGATCCCTTAGGAACGCTTTATGATGCGGGGACGGTAAGCTTTTTCGCCTGGGCTTGTTCGCGGTAAAAAATAAAGAGGCCGGCCGCGATGATAATTCCCGAACCTGACAGGATAGCCATATCAGGCCAATCGCCGAAAATAAGAAAGCCGAGTACGACGGCCCAAATGATTTGCGAATATTGATAAGGCATAACGATCGAGGCGGGCGCCAATTTAAGCGAGCGGTTAACGGCAATATGCGCAATGGTTGAAATAACCCCGAGCAGAGCCAGAAGCGCGAAATCCGTCGGTGTGGGTGGCACCCAATGCGTGGGTGCGGTGACAAGCCCGAAGATCAAAGCGCCGCCAGCCTGCCAGCCAACCAAGACGATGCCTTTTGTGCCGCGCAAATAGCGGGTAATGATCATGATCATGGAGAATGCCAAGCAACCTGCTATGGCGACAAGCGCGGGGAGGGACAGGCTTGCGCTTGATGGGCGCATGGCCAACACAACGCCGCCAAAACCGATTAATACGGCAATAGCGCGCGGCGCATCGATCTTCTCGCCCAAAAATGCCCAAGCAAGCGCGGTCACGAAAATGGGCGCGGCCATATAGATGGTTACGAGATCGGCCAGTGGCATATAGGCAACCGCCCAATAAAAAGAGCTCACTTCGGCCGTTGTAATTGCCACCCGAACCAAATTCATCCGCCAATTGGGTGGCATGAGAAGGGTTCGCCAGCCCTCACGATAGAAGGAAGGTGCAAGAAGCGCTAACCCGGCCAGGCTCCGGATCAGCAAGACTTGGCCGACGGAATAGGTGGAAACCAGCCATTTTCCCATCACATCATTCGCGACATACATGAAAATCGCCAAAATCATGAGGGCAATGCCCATCGGAATATTTTGTCCCACAAGATTCGGATGATTCTCGTCCGATGCCTCGGGCAGGCCCTCAAGATCTTCACCCGTCCCAAAAGACGGCTCAATCAGCGCCGTGTGGGGCTTTTGAGAATTTTGAGGCGATAAATCGGACTTTTCGGCAGAAGAAGGCATATTCGGGGGTACGCTCGTTCAAGGATTATCGGGAATAAATCATTTTAAGTAAGGTTTTTTCCGTATCGCTTGTCCGAAGACGCTTGTCGAGTGGCGATTGTTCGCCTATAAGCGCCCGACCTTGACTATGCGCCCTTCGTCTAGCGGTCTAGGACGTCGCCCTTTCACGGCGAAAACACGGGTTCGATTCCCGTAGGGCGCGCCAAGGATTTCAATGACTTAGTTGGACACTTAAGCTAATTT
>Ga0164297_10002139_pt1 | contig 19916 bp, 22 predicted proteins | sample GEODES058metaG_FD_113539 | JGI IMG/M metagenome (GOLD analysis project Ga0164297, IMG submission 113539) | Dystrophic lake water microbial communities from Trout Bog Lake, Wisconsin, USA - GEODES058 metaG | ecosystem: Environmental > Aquatic > Freshwater > Lake | place: USA: Trout Bog Lake... | reverse complement strand
TCGCCGGTGAAGACAGGGGCTTGCCATGCAGGGAGGATGTTGCTCGCGGCAACACGCTTTGCCTTCATGGATGACAGGATACGGGCTTCCACGGCGGCGTTGACCGTCGAGAGGACGACACCATGCTCGACGGCATTGCCGACCGTCCACTTGCCGGTTCCTTTCTGGCCGGCCTTGTCCAGAATCAGATCGACGAGCGGCTTGCCGGTCTCCTCGTCCTTCTTGCTGAAAATCTGCTCGGTGATGTCGATGAGGTAGCTGTTAAGCTCTCCCTTGTTCCACTCGGCGAAGATCTGATGAAACTCATCGGCCGTCGGATTGATCGTAGTCTTCAGGATGGCATAGGCCTCGCAGATGAGTTGCATGTCACCGTACTCGATGCCGTTATGGACCATCTTGACGTAGTGACCGGCACCGTCGGGACCCATGTGGCGGCAGCAGGGCTCACCGTCCACAATGGCTGCGATCTTGCGGAAGATCGGACCAACCGACTCCCAGGACTCCTTGGATCCACCGGGCATGATCGAGGGGCCTTTGAGCGCCCCCTCTTCTCCACCAGAAACACCGCTACCGACATAGTGGAGACCCTTCTCCTTAAGGTACTTCTCGCGGCGCTGGGTATCGGTCCAGAGACTATTGCCGCCATCGATGATGATGTCACCCTTCTCGAGGAGAGGAATCAGTTGTTCGATCACGGCGTCCACGGGGGCTCCGGCCTTCACCATGATCATCGCCTTGCGCGGACGGGCCAGCGAAGAGACGAATTCCTCAAGGGACTTGGCTGGAAAGATATTCTTACCCTTGGCACGACTCTCGGCGAATTTTTCCGTCACAGCCGCCGTGCGGTTGTAGACACTGACGGAGAAGCCTTTGCTCTCCATGTTGAGGACCAGATTCTCGCCCATGACGGCGAGGCCGATGAGGCCGATATCACTTTGGTTGTTGCTCATAATTTGTGGAAATTCAGGTTGTCCGAAAGAGTGGGAAACCCTATCTCCCATACAGGCCGGTTGGCAACCGCGTTCTGGCCCAACTTCTCAAGAACCGAACATGCCGATGAACCTACCAAACCGCCTGACCGTCGGCCGCCTTATCCTGACTGTTTTTTTCGTCGCTTTTCTTTCCACCTCGACGCACTGGGGGGATGTCATCGCGTTGATCCTCTTCATCATTGCCTCCCTGACCGACTGGTTGGACGGTTATCTGGCCCGAAAACTCAATCAGATGACCAATTTCGGCAAGCTGATGGATCCGCTTGCCGATAAGGTGCTCGTGGCCTCGGCTCTCATCTGCCTGATTCCGCTCCGCGCCCTGCCTGCGTGGGCAGTAATCGTGATCATCACCCGCGAGTTTTTGATCACGGGCCTACGGCAACTGGCTGCTGGTCAGGGCACGATCCTTCCGGCAGACCCGCTGGGAAAGCACAAGACGGCCTGGCAACTCATCACGATCATCTTTTTTCTGATCCTGCTGGCTGCCGGTGATATCTTCGGTGATGAGGCGCGCACCCTTCGCTTTCTCTGGGTGAATGTCGGCCCGTTCCTGATCGCTATCACGATCGCCCTGACGATTTACTCGGGCCTCGCCTACCTCTGGAAGAATCGGAATCTCCTTCGCTAGCCGATCCTCGGGTACTAGTGGGAGTGGTCGGGATGATGAGTTTTCTCCGATTCCTCATCCTCGATCTCCTTGCGAAGAGCAAGGGAAAGGAGAGGACGGATAAATCCATAGAGCAGGAATCCGACAAAAAGCAGTGCCGGCATCCACTCATAATTCAGTCCGGCGAAGGCCAGCACGACGATGATCAATAAAAAGCGCGGGAGGGAACGCTGCGTCCTCCAATTAACACCCTTGAAACTGGGATACTTCACGTGACTGAACATCATGAACGAGAGGAAGAGCAATAAGGCAGGCAGGGCGAACTTCCACTTTCCAATCGTCCTTTCACCCTCCTCCAGCCAGAGCATGAAGAGGGTTAACGAGGCAATGAGTCCTGCTGCTGCGGGAATGGGAAAACCAACAAACTCCCTCGAGTGCTCCTTCATCTCCTCCGGTTCCTTGACGGCTGCCGCGATACAGTTGAAACGGGCCAGTCTCAGCGTGCCGCAGAGAAGGTAGATGAACGCGATCACCCAGCCGGTCTTATGAAAATCCTTCAGCACGATCTGGTAGACCAGCAGCGCGGGTGCCAGTCCGAACGAAACAACATCCGCCAAGGAATCAAACTCCCTACCGAAGGGACTTTCATGACCACCGAGTCGGGCCACACGACCATCTAAAAGATCAAAGACACAGGCACCCAGAATGAAGGCCAACGCCTGATGATAGCAATTGGCCACGGGCTCACCCCCGTTATTGAGCAGGGCGGCCTCGATGATCTTGAGGACGGCGGCAAAGCCGCAGAAGAGATTTCCAGCCGTCATCATGTTCGGCAGGAGATAAATCCTCGGTTCGTGTTTATGCATGTCGAGAATGGCGAAAAAACCTAAGCGGTCATCCTGGCGACCTCTGTCTCGCCACCCTTTACTTTCTGACCGATCGACACAAGAACTTCAGCATTGAGGGGAAGATACAGATCCGTTCGGGAACCGAAGCGGATCATTCCGAATCTCTCCCCCCGCTCCATCTTCTCACCCAATTGAGCCCAAGGGACGATGCGACGGGCAATCGCTCCGGTGATCTGCTTCACGGCAACGGCCTTTTCCGGATGATCACTCGAAGCGAAGACCCAGAAGAGACTTTCATTCAATACCGATGCCTCGGGCTTGCGCGCATCAAGGTAAAGGCCGCCACGCCCCTCAATGAAGAGAACTTCACCGGCAATCGGGGTCCGGTTCACATGAACGTCAAAGACAGAGAGAAAAATCGAGACCCGCTTCATCCGGCATTTGAAGAACTGCCCTTCCTCAACCTCGTCGACAAGGGTCACCGTTCCATCCGCAGGGGAAACGGCTAGGGAAGTCTCAAGCGGTGGTTTCCGTTCTGGATCACGAAAAAACCAGAGGCAGAAAAAAATCAGGGCGCTGATACAAGTTGTCAGGATAAAAAGCTGAACAAAAGCCGCCAGAACAAGGCCAACGATCAGAATTAAAAAAATCCATCGTCCCTCATACATTGCTCTTGCTGGCCTTGGCTTACTCATGAGTCGGGAACCCTAGTATGGACGATCGCACCTTCGCGAGCCGATAAATCAAAATCGCTCTTCACCAGAAAGCCCGCCCTGCTTAGTCTCCCCTCATGCACTCACAACAAGAAATCATTCTCAAGCGCGACACCGACGCGATTCAGATCCCGAGCGGCAATCCGCTCCAGCTTCCGGCGGGCACCAAGGTCATGGTGACCCAGTCTCTGGGCGGCACCTACACAGTGGCCACCCCGGGAGGACTTGCCCGCATCGATGAAAAGGATGCCGATGCCCTCGGTCTGGAGACAGCCACCGCCCCCTCTCCTGCCAAAACAGCCGTCGAAGGATCTCTGGAGGAAGCTGTCTGGAACCAACTGAAGACCGTCTTTGACCCGGAAATCCCCGTCAATGTGGTCGACCTTGGGCTGATCTATGAATGCCAGCTCCAGCACCCTGAGGAAGGCGTGACCAAGGCCCATGTGAAGATGACCCTGACCGCTCCCGGATGTGGCATGGGCCCGACGATCGCGGCTGATGCCAGGGGCAAGATCCTTACCCTGGAAGGGATTGACGAGGCCGAGGTTGAGCTCGTCTGGGATCCAGCCTGGAACCAGAGCATGATCAGCGAGGCTGGTCGTATGAAACTAGGTCTGGTCTGATAGAGAGGATCAGGACACCACATTTCAGTTGCCTTTTCCCCTTCTGTTAAGCATAGTCCACGCCCCATGAGTCAGCATCCCAGCCTTAAAGGAACGAGCACGATCGCCGCAAAACGCAGCGTGCTGAAGCGGTTCGAGCGCGTCGAACTGATGAAGAAGCGCGGCCAGTTCAAGCCCGGACAGCGCGTCATCGGTCTGCCCAAGACCAAGCCGGAAGATTAACCGCAATCACTGGAGATCATCCATCCCCGGAGTCCGCTACGGATTCCACAAAAGCCAGGCGCACACCCGAGGAAAAGGGTCTGCGCCTGAATCGTTTTTTGGCTGCAGCGGGACTCGGTTCCCGACGCTCCTGTGAGGAACTGATCCTCAAGGGGAGCGTCTCGATCAACGGCACCTATTGCCGGGATCTCTCCACCCGGGTCAACCCTGAGGACGATGTCCGTGTCAGCGGAAGACTTGTCCATGCATTTGCTCCCAGAACCATCCTGCTGAACAAACCGGCTGGTTACACCACCACCCGCAGCGACAAACATGCAGAGAGAACCATCTTCGACCTGCTCCCCTCGGACACTGGTCATCTCTTCCATGTCGGAAGACTCGACAAGGAGAGCGAAGGCCTTCTGCTCCTGACAAATGACGGCGTCCTGGCCCAGGACCTGATGCATCCCTCCAAGGGAGTCGACAAGGAGTACGAGGTTATCCTCGACAAGACGTTTACCGACCGTGACGCCGCCTCCCTGAGACGCGGCACATGGATCGAGGGCTCCGTTGCCCGCATTGAGTCCGTTCGTAACCTGGCTCCCAACAAGATCCAGATCATCCTTCATCAGGGGATCAAGCGTCAGATTCGCGTCATGCTGGGACAACTTGGTTTCAAGGTGCAGCGACTGATCAGGGTCCGTCTGGGCCCCCTCACCCTCCGCGGTGTTAAACCGGGGAGCTACCGGGATCTACGCAAAGAAGACCTAGAGATCTTGAGGAAGGCGCTCACTGCTCCCAAACCGAAGAAAGAGAAACCAAAACCCCTTCCGAAACCGAAAGCCATCAAGTTCTCCCGGTTCACGGTCATCCCTGCCTCGGCGAAATCACAAGGATCCAAGGGTGCCTCCAGAGGAGCATCTCCCGCAAAACGCCCCCGCAAGACCTCCCCAACGCTCACTAGGTTGAAAAATCGAAAAAGCTGATTTGAATTTTGGTGAACGTCTCTTCCGCGCACGGAAGCCGTTTTACGATCCGGATTTTTTATTCTACCTTTTTTTTCCATGAAAATGACCCATCGCACGATTGACGGATGCCCTCCTGCCCTCGGTCCTTATAGCCTCTCGGTCCAGACAGCCTCGCCGCTTCTCTTTGTCTCCGGCATGACCCCTTGGGATCCGACAACCGGAAAGATTGAACGTGGCAGCGTGACGGAACAAACGCGCCTCGTCCTGGAGAACGTCCGGCGCGTGGTCGAAGGGTCCGGAGCCAATCTGGCCAACACCGTATCCTGCCGCGTGTATCTGAGTAACCTGACACCGGAAACCTTCAAGGAGATGAATGCCGTCTACGACGAGTATTTCGGAGGGGATCATCCCCCGGCCCGAGCGACGGTCGGAACGCAATTGCTCGGCTTCGATGTGGAGATTGAATGCGTGGTTGCCCTCGAGGATAAATAAGGCATGAAACGCTCTTATCTTCAGGCGTCGTTGCTTTTCATACTGGTTTTGACCGGCACCCTGCGCGCGGAGGCAAACTTCCAGAAGGAATATATCGTCATCACCGGCGGGCCATCCCTGATTGAGTGGGAAAAATTCAAGAAGGTTCCCCATGATCACTGGTGGGCGAATTTCGCCCACGCCTCCAGAATCCGCCTGGACGAACTCAGGCAGCAGTTCGGTCCCGAAGCACGGATTACCTGGCTCGTTTACAAGCCATCCTATGTGCGTCGCTCCGCCCGGCAGGAAAAGCAGGATCTGATCAAGCAACTTGTTTCAATCCAGCAAAAGACCGGAGCCAACCTGGTCTTCTTCAACAACCAGAAACAGCTGCTCGACTACCTGAACGCGGGAAAACCTCGTGATCAGGTCAAGATCGCCAACCTCGAGTACTTCGGACACTCGAACAAATGCTGCTTCATGTTTGACTACAGCAACGAGATCGACAGCGGATCCAAAGTCTGGCTTCACGAATCGGAACTCAAACAAATCGACCGCAATGATTTCGCGCCCCATGCCTTTATCAAGAGCTGGGGCTGCCACACCGGCGAAAGCATGAGCGCTCTCTGGCGCCGCGCCACAGGGCAGCGCATGATCGGGGCCATCGGTTCGACGGACTACTCCGGAAGCGATGCTCCGGGATGGCATCCGACACTGGGAAGCAGCGAGGGACGCTGGGTCAAATAATTCCGCCAAACATTAACGTGGCCGATCACTCAGATCAGGGAATTCTGGGGAAAATCCTACCCTACTTCGGTCGGGCGATGATCCTTCGATGCCCGGTCTGCGGAAAGTCGCCGATCTTCGAGCCCCTACTGAAAACGCGTTCCCTACGGGACTGGTTCACCCCACTTGATGGCTGCCCTCGCTGCGGATACCCCTACGAGCGCGAGCCGGGCTACTTCCTGGCCTCCACCTGGGTGATTAATTACGGCGCCGGTAGCATTCTGGGAATCGTGATCTATCTGGCGCTGGATCTAACCATCCACCCGCCGATCGGTTGCCTTCTCTTTGCCGTACTGAGCCCGATTGTGCTGTTTAATCTTCTCTTTGCACGGCACTCGAAGGCGCTCTTCATCGCTATCGACCACCTCTCGGATCCTCATGAAAAAGATCCGGGAGAGGATGGGGGTAACCTGCCGAAGCCTGTAGTCCCGCCCCACGATGCGGGTGGGCCCGCCGAACCAACCCCAAAGCCGGAGCCGGAACTGTCGCTGCATTGATGCGCGTCATAGACGCAACGTCGCATTGCCAGAGAGTCATTCCTGTTTTTACTATTACGAACCAAGCTCATGCAGGAATTGCTCTACCTAGATCATAACGCTACTACCCCGATCGATCCCGAGGTGCGTTCCTCCATGCTTCCATGGCTGGAGAATGAGTTTGGGAACCCCTCCAGTGTCTACTCCTTGGGACGTCGTGCATCCGCAGCTTTGGCAAAGGCCCGGGAACAGGTTGCCTCCCTCGTGGGTGCCCTGCCATCGGAAATCATCTTCAACAGCTGCGGCACCGAGGCAACCAACTCCGCCATCCTCTCAGCACTCGCAATAGATCCGGATAAAAGGCACATCATCACCTCGGCCGTCGAACACAGCGCCACGATAAAACTTTGCGAATACCTGGCGACACGCGGGTACGAGATCACCTGGCTTCCCGTTGATAAGGATGGCCTCCTTGATCCCGACAAGCTTGAGACCTCCATCACATCAGAGACAGCGATCGTTTCACTACTCTGGGCCAATAACGAGACAGGTGTTCTCTTCCCAGTTGAGGAGATAGCCTCGATCACCACCCGGAAGAAGGTTCCCCTGCACCTCGACGCCGTCCAAGCCGCCGGCAAAGTGCCGATCAACCTTGAAGAACTCGGCGTCCAGTACGTCTCTCTCTCTGCTCACAAACTCTATGCTCCGAAGGGGGTGGGTGCCCTCTACGTGAACCGCCGTGCCCGCTACACGCCGTTGCTACGCGGCAGTCAGGAGGAGTCCAAGCGCGGCGGCACCCAGAATGTCGCCTCCATCATTGCTTTCGGAAAAGCAGCGGAACTTGCCCAAAGCCATCTTCTGAGCGCGGCGCAACGAATCGCTAAACTCCGCGATCGGTTTGAAGAGACCATCCTTTCCACTGTCGACGGGGCACGCCGCAACGGCACGGATGAACCGCGGCTTCCCAACACCAGCAACCTTACCTTCGCGGGCATCGATGCCGAAACCGCCCTCCTACTCTTTGATCAGGAGGGTCTCTGCTGCTCGGCAGGATCAGCCTGCAGCAGCGGCTCCATCAACCCCTCCCATGTCCTCACTGCCATGGGTGTCTCGCGCGAAGAGGCCCGCGCCAGCCTCCGCTTTTCGTTGGGAAGAACGACAACCGATTCGGATGTCGACCGTGCCTTGGAGATCATCCCACGAATCATTGCCAAACTACGCGCCGCACAGCCTGCGGGAGGATCGCCGGTTCACATGAACTCTTAAAAGATGAAACGCTTAACCCCTACCCTATCACTCTTCGCACTTCTTCTCGCAGGTTGCCTCACCACCCCAGTTTCCAAATCAGGGGGCATCGGCTCGGTCACCGTTACCAACTCCAATCCATCCGCCATCATCTCGGCGGCACAATCTGTTTTCCCCGACTACGGCTACACACCTGCCTTTGGCAACGGGATCAATTCCGTCTCCTTTGATAAGAACTCAAACAAGTTGGCCAATGTCCTGTGGGGTAGCTACGGAGACCCACAGACGATCAGGGTAAAGGTCAAAATCGTGCAGATCCCCGGAACGAACGATTATCGGATCAGCCCGAAGGTCTACACCATCAGCGATGAGGGAGAGACCGGATTCCAGAGCAAGCGACCCTTGATGGGACTATGGAACGCTGAATTCGGCCCCTTGCTTAAAAAAGTAGCCGCCCAAGCTTCCGGTAGAGGACCGATCTAACACCACGCATTGTTTCCTAATCATGAGCCTGCAGGGTGAAACAACCCCTCAATAAAACTATTTGCGGGAATCAACCACCACGCACGCCATTCCGGCAGCCTCCGCAGACTGACGGCCGATTTCGGTATCCTCAAAAACAAGGCACCCCGAGGGATCGACCCCAAGGCGGCGGGCCGCTTCCAGATAAGGATCCGGGAAGGGCTTTCCATTTTTGTAATCCTCCGAGGTGACGATCGTATCGAAGAGATGCTTCAGCCCGAGTCCCTCCAGCGTGGCGTGCACCGATTTACGCCCGCCGCCTGAAGCCACGGCCAAAGGCTTCTTTCCATGCAGGGATCGGGCGATGGCAACAACGGCGTCGATCGGTTGAACCCCGGGGAGAAGTTGATGATAGAGCCCCTCTTTATGATGGACCATGGCATCCGGATCCATGAAGAGCCCCTGCATTTCATTCAGGGCCTCGACGATCTCCCGGGTCGGTCGTCCTCCCCAGCTGTAATACAAGTCTTCCGGCAGATCGGCCCCGTGGGGTTCGAGCGCCATCTTCCAGGCGTCGTAGTGGAGTCCCATGGTATCGGCAAGGGTGCCGTCACAGTCAAAGATGTAGGCATCGAAATCGCGCTCGGGAAGTTGCATCGCCAAGTGTTATCGAGACTCTTTCCGTTTGACGAAAAAAAAGCATGACCGCATTCTAAATGATCAGTCCTTTCAGGATCTGCATCCATGCGTCACACCATCTCCATCCTCGTCGAAAACAAGTTCGGCGTCCTCACCCGCATCGCGGGTATGTTCAGCGGCCGAGGTTTTAATATCGATACCCTGAACGTCGGCCCGACGCTCGACCCCGAAACCTCCCGCATGACCATCGTGGTGCGGGGCGATGACAAGGTGCTTGATCAGGTCAACAAGCAGCTCGACAAGCTCGTGAACGTCATCAGCGTCGAGGACTTCGGCGAATCCGACTATGTCGATCGGGAACTGGTTCTCATCCGGGTAAAGGCCGATGCCAAGGCCCGTGCCGAAATCATGCAGATCTGCGATATCTTCCGGGCAAAGATCATCGACGTGCAACCGAAGCGCCTCGCCATTGAAGTCACCGGTTCCGAGAGCAAGATCGACAAATTTCTGGCCCTGATGGAGCAGTTCGGGATCACCGAACTGACCCGCACCGGCAAGATCGCCCTCGCCCGTTCCAAATAATCCTCCGACAAGAATCAACCAACACACAACAACCAACCCATGCCCGCCAAAATCTACACCTGCAAAGACGCCGATCTGAAGTTCCTCAAGGGAAAAACTTGCGCCGTGATCGGCTTCGGTTCCCAGGGACACGCACACGCCCTGAACCTCAAGGAGAGCGGCGTCAAGGTGATCATCGGCCTCTACCCGAAGAGCAAGAGCCGTGAGGTCGCCAAGAAGCTTGGATTCCCGGTTTTCGACACCGCCGAGGCCGTCAAGAAGGCCGACGTTGTCTTTGTCGCGGTTCCCGACCTCGTCATTCCCGAGGTGTACGAGAAGGACATCGCCCCGAATCTCCACTCGGGTCATACCCTCCTCTTCAGCCACGGCTTCGCGATTCACTTCAAGACGATCAAACCACCCAAGCACGTTGACATCATCATGGTCGCACCCAAGGGACCCGGTCACACCGTGCGTCGCCAGTATCAGGAAGGCAAGGGTGTCCCCACGCTCATCGCCATTCATCAGAACAAGAGCGGCAACGCCAAGAAGACCGCCCTCGCCTGGGCCAAGGGTATCGGTGGAACCCGCGGCGGCGTTTTCGAAACCAGCTTCAAGGAAGAGACCGAGACCGATCTCTTCGGCGAACAGGCCGTGCTTTGCGGCGGTACCGCGGCACTCATTCAGGCCGGATTCGAGACCCTCGTTGAGGCCGGATACCAGCCCGAGATGGCCTATTTCGAAGTGCTCCACGAGTTGAAGCTCATCGTCGATATGATCAACGAGTCGGGAATCAGCGGCATGCGCTTCTCCATCTCCGAGACCGCCAAGTACGGTGATATTGTTGTCGGACCCAAGGTTGTCGATGCCTCCGTCAAAAAGCGGATGAAGACCGCCCTCAAGGACATCCAGACCGGCAAGTTCGCCAAGGATTGGATCGCCGAGGCAAAGGGTGGCAAGAAGAAGTACAACGCCCTTCTCAAGGCTGGCGAGAAGCACCCCATCGAGAAGGTGGGCGAGCAACTCCGCTCCCGTATGTCCTGGATCAAGAAGAAGAATATCAAGGGGGCTCAGGCCGCCTACTAGGTATCAATTCCTAACAAAATAGGGTCGTCCGGAAGGAATCTTCTGGACGACCCCTTTTTTTTGCCCAGAACTAGGAGCATCATGATCAACGACATCAAAAACTACCTCGGAGCCGAAGCCGACTCCCTCCTCAATCATCAGTGCAAAACGGTCTCCAAAGACCTTCTGCACCTTCCGGGTCCCGACTTCGTGGACCGCATCCATATTGGCAGTGATAGGAATCCCCGCGTCTTGGCCAACCTTCAGCGCATGTACGGCACCGGACGCCTGGCAAATACCGGCTACCTTTCCATCCTTCCTGTTGACCAGGGTATCGAACACTCCGCCGGAGCCAGCTTTGCAAAGAATCCTGTATACTTCGATCCCGAGAACATCGTGAAACTTGCCATCGAGGGAGGGTGCAATGCCGTCGCCTCCACCTTTGGCGTCCTTGGTTCCGTCGCCCGCAAATACGCCCACCACATTCCCTTCCTGGTGAAGATCAACCATAACGAGCTCCTGACCTATCCGAACGTTGCTCGCGAAATCATGTTTGGCACCATCGAGGAGGCCTATGACATGGGTGCCGCGGCAGTCGGTGCCACCATCTACTTCGGCGGCGAGGATGCCAGCCACGAGATCATCCAGGTTGCCGAAGCCTTTCATCATGCCCACGAACTCGGCATGGCGACCGTCCTCTGGTGCTACCTCCGCAACGATGCCTTCAAGAAGGACAAGGATTACCACCTCTCCGCCGATCTCACCGGTCAGGCCAACCACCTCGGCGTCACGATCGAGGCGGACATCATCAAACAGAAGCTCCCTGAGAACAACGGCGGCTACAAGGCACTCAATACCGGCAGTTCCAGCTACGGCAAGCTTGACGAGCGCATCTACACAGAGCTCACCACGGATCATCCGATCGACCTCTGCCGTTATCAGGTCATCAACTGCTTCATGGGTCGCGCCGGTCTCATCAACTCCGGCGGCGCCTCCGGAACCCATGACTTCGAGGATGCGGTGAAAACGGCCGTCATCAACAAGCGTGCCGGCGGAACCGGACTCATCTCCGGACGCAAGGCCTTCCAGCGCCCGATGGAAGAGGGAGCGAAGCTCCTTCACGCCATCCAGGATGTTTACCTCTGTCCAGAGGTGACGATCGCCTAAGGTTCCGATCATCTCACCCATGAACGACCGGGCGCTTCTTGCTGCCCAGGGTTATCTTGAACTCGGCATGGTCGAAGAGGCCCTTGCCGAGCTTTCAGGCTTCGGATCCTTGGAGGCAGGCGATCCCGATCTTGTTGAACTTCGCCTGCATATCATGATGCATGCCGAACGATGGTCCGAGGCACTCGTTGTGTCCGAGGAACTCCTGAGATTGAATCCCTCGGCCGTTCCCGCCTATATCCACGGGGCCTTTGCCCTTCATGAATTGGGCCGAACGGCGGAGGCTCGGGATCTTTTGCTGAGGGGGCCTGAGATCCTCAGAAAGGATCCGACCTATCATTACAATATCGGCTGTTACGAAGCCGTTCTTGGCAACAACGAGTCCGCAAAACAAAGTCTCGAAAAAAGCTTCGCCCTTGATGAAACATATCGTGACTTTGCAAAAAAGGATCCTGATCTCAAGGCGATCCGTCATGAACTAGCCGACTGATGGAGGCATTTGAGCCTACAGCGGCGGTGGAGCGCCTGAGAACTGCGTTTGAAGAGATCCTTTTGGATTCTCCTCGTGGAGGCGCCTCCCTTTCCCTCTGGCAGAATGGAGCACCAATCCTCTCCCTCCATGGAGGCGAAGCTTCTCACGGCGTGCCGTGGCTACGCGAAACACCCTGCCTGATCTGGTCTGCCAGCAAAGGAATTGCGGCTGCGGTCACCCTGCACGCCTTGCAGGAAAAAGAAATTCCATTGATGACCAAAGTCTCCCGTCTTTGGCCGGAATTCGGGTCCGGAGGGAAGAGGGAGATTACTCTGGCGGAACTGCTTTCCCACCGTGCAGGACTTGCCGCCATTGATCGAAAAGGCATTCCCATCACCGATCATCCGATCGTGGTCGAAGCGCTCGCTTCCCAGCCCCCGAACTGGACTCCTGATGGGAGTCATGGCTACGGAGCCAGAACTTTTGGTTTTTTGCTTGATGAGATTGTCCGTCGCGTGGCCGGCGAAAGATTGGCAGTTCGATGGAACCGGATCTTCCGTGAACCGCTCTGCTTGGATCTTTGGTTTGGTCTTCCCCCGGATAAATTGGAATCGGCAGCCACTATCATCGCCCCGTCAACCCCTCCCTCCCCGAGCCCCTTCTCCAAGGCGTTCGGCGATCCGGGTTCCCTAACCCGGCGTGCCTTGAGCGAACCCGGTGGCGCCCTGACGCCCTCGGTCATGAATTTAGCCTCGATGAGAATGGAATCCCTTCCTTCGCTGGGTGCAATCTCCACGGCCGAAGCCTTGGCACAATTTTACGATCTGCTTGCCGGGGAAGGCGGAGGATTTTTCAAACCGGAAACACTGGCCACGATGCGAACTCACTTGGCGAAAGGGCACGATCTCGTGCTGATGGATAACACTTCTTTCTCTGCCGGATTCATGACCAATGAGTTTGGTGTCTACGGCCCGGAGAAGACTTCCTTCGGACATCCAGGAGCGGGCGGTTCACTTGCCTTTGCAGATCCCGAGGCAGGAATAGGGTTCGCTTTTATTCCCAGCGCGATGCATCCGGGAGCTCTTCCGGGAGAGAGAACAAGGAAACTGGTTCAGGCTCTCTACGGGAGATCTTTGCAATAACGTGTTAAACCGGAAGGAGAGATCTCTATTCCAGTGACTTGTTTCAGCTTTCAGTTTTTCAGCTTTCAGCTTTTCTCTAGTAATGCTCGATATTCGCCTTCTCCGAGAAGATGCAGATGCCGTTAAGGCGCGACTTGCGACCCGTTCCGGAAATTATGCCGATTTGATTGACCAGATCCTTGCCTGCGACGCCCGTCGCCGTGAGAGCGAGACGCGTGTCCAACATCTCCGCGCCGAAAAGAACCGCCTAAGCAAAGAGATCGGCGGTCTCAAGAAGTCGGGTGGTGACTCCTCTGAGTTGGAAAGCCAGGTAAAAGGATTCTCCGAAGAAATGGAGGAACTCGGCCGTACCGCGGCAGAACTCGATGCCGAACAGCGCGACCTCTTGCTTCGAGTGCCGAATCTTCCAAACCCGGAATTGCCCATCGGTAGCGATGCCGAGGCCAATGTGGCGATCAAACATTGGGGCGAACCCGCCCCCATGAATCCCGAGGATCATGTCGCCATCGGCGAACGTCTTGGACTTTTTGACCTGGAGCGCGCCGCAAAGATCAGCGGCAGCGGTTACGTCCTCTTCACGGGGGCGGGAGCACGTCTGGAGAGGGCTCTCATCAACTTCCTGCTCGATCTTCAAACCCGTTCGCATGGTTACACGGAAATCGCTCCTCCCGTGCTGGTTCGTCGTGACTGCATGGAAGGAACCGGTCAACTCCCCAAATTTGAGGATGATATGTACGGCTTCGATGAGGGAGCGGCTTTCCTGACTCCGACCGCGGAAGTCTCCGTGACGAATATCCGTCGTGACGAAATCCTTTCCGAGTCGGAACTTCCGCTCAAATACACCGCCTGCACTCCCTGCTTCCGTCGGGAGGCGGGATCCGCGGGACGAGAGACGCGCGGCATGATCAGGATGCACCAGTTCGACAAGGTCGAGTTGGTCAAGATTTGCACACCCGAACAGGCGGCGGCGGAGTTGGAATCACTGACTGCCGATGCTGAAAAGGTTCTTCAACTCCTCCAACTCCCCTATCGTGTCCTGGAACTCTGCACGGGAGATATTGGCTTCTCCTCCTCACGCACGTATGATCTGGAGGTTTGGGCCCCGGGACAGGGAGGCTATCTGGAGGTCTCAAGTTGTTCCCACTTCGGCGACTATCAGGCACGACGCATGAATCTCCGCTATAAAAATGCCGAGGGTAAGAATGTCTTCTGCCATACGCTTAATGGGTCCGGAACAGCCCTCCCACGCCTGTACGTGGCGCTGCTCGAGACGCATACCAAACCCGGGGGGCCGCTCATGCTCCCCGAGCCGCTTCAGCCCTACTTCGGCGCCGCTCAGATCGGCTGAGTTTTTTGAATCTGGAACTCAGGAAATCAGGAAAGGAAATAGGGGGTATGAGTCCCCGGCCCATGATTCAGAGGATTCAGGAAGGACTTAGCGGGATACCACCTCGTAAAAAACTCATCGTTGCCGTTTCGGGTGGAGCCGACTCGGTGGCGATGCTTCATCTATTGCTGGATGCCGGATATCGGAAACTTGTAGTGGCTCATTTTAATCATCGCCTGAGGGGTAAGGCCTCGGCAGGGGATGCAGCCTTCGTTGAGAAACTTGCATCAGGATTAGACTTATCATTTGAAGGTTCATCAGCTGATGTGAAGGCCAAAGCCAAGGTGAGAAAGCTTTCAATCGAAACGGCCGCACGAGATGCCCGTTATGAGTTCCTGGCTTCCGTGGCGAAGAAGCACAGGACTCGCAGCATTGTACTTGCACACCATGCCGACGATCAGGTCGAGACTTGTCTCTTTAATTTTCTCAGGGGATCAGGAATCTCGGGCCTTTCCGGAATGAAGCCCCACTCCTGGCGGACAATCGAGGGCGCAAGAATCCAACTCCATCGTCCCCTCTTGGGAACAACTAAGAGGGACCTGCTCCATTACCTGAGGGAAAGAAAGCTTCTTTATCGCGAGGATGCCACGAATGCCGTGGCAGAGGGCTCGCGTAACAAACTGCGTCTGAAAGTGATTCCACTCATTGAGGAGTGCTTCGGCTCCTCGTTCAGGGCCTCGATCGTGCGGAATGCAAGGATGCTGGCAGATGAAGAGGATTTCCTCGCCTTGAGCTCACTACCCATTGCCGCTTCCGATAAACTTGCGGTGAAACTGCTAAGGCAACTCCATCCGGCACTCCGCCGAAGAACACTTCATGGATGGCTTAGAAACCAAGGAGTTGAAGAGCCAGGATTTGCGGAGGTGGAACGGGTTGCCTCCCTGCTCGAAACGAATGGCCCGGCAAAGATTAACCTCCCGGGGAATCGTTACGCCCGCCGTCGTTCTGGAGTCCTCTTTATCGAGTAGCGATCAGTTCGCCGAGTGCCAGTGCAAGCCGGCATCCGATTTTTTCGTGAGTGAAGCGTTCCTGAACGGTTTCCCAACCCGATTTCCCCATCGATACTCGCAGGAGCGGGTCGGAAAGAAGTTGAATCAATGCGGCCGACCAACCACCGGGTTGAACAACGATTCCGGAACCACTGCACTCGATCCACTCACGGTTCACTCCCACATCACTCGCCACCACTGGAAGACTGCATGCCATGTATTGGAGCGCCTTGTAGGCGCACTTGCCGCGCGTGAAGCCGTCATCCACTAGGGGCATGATCCCGAGATCAGCCAAAGCAATTGCGTCATACTCTGCCTTCTTGCTCCACTCAATAAACTCCCAGGAGGAAAACCGGCCGAACTTCGGCGGACGGTTGCTCACGATTCGAAGGAGGAAGCGACAAACCGCATGAGCGGCCGATAACTCCTCCTCAATCGCCTCCACCTGCGCCACATTGGGTCCCATGCCAACCCAGATCACGACAGGGAGGTTATTTTTGACATCACTAGTTCTCGGAATCAATGAGGGGACGCTTGTCGGAATCATCCAGGTAACCGCCTTCGGAGCAATACTCACGACCTTCTCCTCCAGCACGGGACTTCCACAAATTGCCGCATCGACAAACCTCATGAAGAATCCGAATCGCCTTGCCTGCTTTCCGCTCACATACGGCACGTGATTCTTCTTACCCATCCAGACAGCGTCATCGATGTCGAAGAGAAGTCTCTTTGCAGCCCATCGTAGCCTCAACACATTCCACTGGCTGATCAGGACCTTCTGCCAGAGCACGGCGTCGAAGGAGCGGGCTTTTTTCAGAAGAGCACTCCACGATTCACCCCGTTTTGGTTGATGTATCACCTCAACCGAGATACCCGCGGCTTTCAGAGCATCCAAATGCTGAAAAATTCGCAACCTGCTGCTGGGACTAATAGCCGGATCCTCCACCACGCAAAGGAGGGAGAGGGTTCCTGCCATCGGAAGCACAATTAGTAAGCCTTGCCGAATATGACGCGTCGAAGACTCGGTTCACCGGTAAACGGACAGATACCCGGTTCATCGATGAACTCCGAGCCATCGGCCTCGGGAATACAGCGGATCGTTACCTTCAGCTCCTCCTTGATCTTGGCCTCCACCTCGGCACTCCCGTTCCAATGGGTCAGCGCAAATCCGCCATGGATCTCCGGCTTGTCGGGATTCTTAGGCGTGAAGTAGGCATGGAACTCTTCCTTTGTATCGATCTTCTTGGTGTGTTCCCTACGGAAAGCAAGGGCACGGTCGAGCAGGCTTTGCTGGATCTCCGTCAGGATTTCAGGAAGACGTACTGCAAGTGAATCGGCCGGTAGGAATTCTTTTTCTTTTGGCCCTTTGTCACGTCGCGCCACGGCAGCGCTTCCCGATTCAATATCACGAGGCCCGATCTCGATGCGAACGGGCACACCCTTCTTGATCCACTCCCAGGTCTTGGTTCCGCCACCGATATCACGGCTATCAATCTCAACACGGAGAGGCTCGCCGGCATAGGTAGAGGAACGGAGTGCAGCAGCGAGCTCCTCTGTCTTGGCAAGAACGGCAGCACGGGTCTCCTCTTTGGGAGTGATCGGGATGATAACCACCTGCGTACCGGCGATCCGGGGAGACAGGATGGCTCCGTCATCGTCTCCGTGCGCCTTCAGAAGTGTACCGATAAGGCGCGTGCTGACACCACAACTGGTGGTCCATGCCAGCTCCTCGGTATTATTCCGGGAGAGGAACTTGATGCCGGAGGCCTTCGCAAAGTTCTGGCCAAGAAAATGGGAAGTGCCTGCCTGAATCGCCTTGCGGTCCTGAACCATCGCCTCGATGCAATAAGTGCGTACGGCACCGGGAAAGCGCTCACTGGCAGTCTTCTCCCCCCGGATGACGGGAACCGCGAGCCAATCGCGGGCGAAGGTCTCGTAGACGCCGAGCATCTTCACGGTCTCCTCGATCGCTTCAGCTTCGGTTTCGTGGGCCGTGTGCCCCTCTTGCCAGAGGAACTCGGCCGTACGGAGGAAAAGACGGGGACGCAGTTCCCAGCGGACCACATTCGCCCACTGATTCAGGAGAATCGGCAGATCACGGTACGACTTCACCCACTTGGCATACGTTGAGCCGATGATGGTCTCCGAGGTGGGACGGACGATCAGCGGTTCTGTCAGTTCTCCGGCCGGAACGAGCTTCCCATCCTTGAGTTCCAGGCGGTGGTGAGTGACCACGGCGCATTCCTTGGCAAACCCCTCGACATGCTCCGCTTCCTTCTGGAGATGTCCGAGCGGAATGAAGAGCGGAAAGTAGGCGTTCTTGTGCCCCGTCGCCTTGAACATCCCATCAAGTGCTCCCTGCATCCTCTCCCAGAGGGCATATCCCCAGGGACGGATCACCATGCATCCGCGGACCTCCGAGTTCTCCGCCATCTCGGCAGCACGGACGACCTGCTGGTACCACTCGGGGAAATCCTCCTCGCGACGCGGGGAGATAGCGCTTTCGTTGCCTTTGCTCATAAGTGGGGAAGGGTAGCCTTTGGGCTATCGGTTACGCAAGCGAGCGCAGGAGGCGCTCAAAGAAGTCCGCCCCAGCTTGAATGTCGGCCACCGAGATGAATTCATCGGCCGTGTGAGCCTGGGCAATCGAACCGGGTCCCAATGCTACGGCAGGAATTCCCTTTGCTGAAAATACCGCTGCATCACAGAACCAAGGTGCCCCGACAGGCAAGGCGCCGAGACCAGAGAGTTTTGTCACGAGGGGGTGTTCGGGATCGGTATAAAGAGGCTCGGACCCTTGGTATGCCACCGTCACGCCATGGGCAGCATTCTTGATCAGATTGATGATCTGCTGCGGATCTGTTCCAGGGATAATCCGAATATCAAGGCTAGCCTCACAGTGGTCGGGTACGATGTTCGTCTTCGAACCGCCACGGATTGTTCCCACGCTCAAGGTGGAGTGCCCAAGCAAGGGATGTTCGGTCTTGGAGAGTTCAGGAATGACATGCTCCCTGATCCTCTCAAGTGCCGAGGTCATCTTGTAGATTGCATTCTCACCACGATCAGGGGCGGATGCATGGACAGCCTTTCCGTGGGCCGTGAGGGTCACCCAGAGCGATCCTTTGTGGGCATGAACCGTCTTCAGGTCGGTCGGTTCGCCTGCAATCACAAAGTCAAAGCTCTCCTCGGAGGCGAGAGCTTTTGCCCCATGCTGACCTGATTCCTCCCCCACAAGTCCCGCGAACCAGATCTCGTGGCTCAACGTGGGAATCACCTCACGCGCCCGAGCCAAGGCACAGAGCATGGCAGCCATAGGGCCCTTCGTGTCACTGGCACCACGCCCCCAGACCTTGTCATCACGGACCTCCCCGCTGAAGGGATCAATCGTCATGCCAATGACACTCACTGTATCCATGTGAGGCGCGAGTAGGAGGCGGGGCTTTCCCTTGCCGTCGCTCGGGCTACTTGAATCACTTGGAAAGCGGGCCACCACATTGGGACGACCCGGAAGCACCTCTTGAAGCATCACCTCGGCACCAAGATCTTTCAGGAGTAACTCAAGGGCCACGGCGATCCGCGCCTCGCCCGGATCACTCACACCGGGATCACCCTCGGGATTCACACTAGGAATGCGGATCAGTTCCTGAAGAAGGGTTACCGGATCAAGAGGGTTCATCATCAGGATTCTTTCTGGGAGGCGTGAAGCTCGCGGTACCAGGCTACAAATTTCGGGATACCATCGCGGATCGGCGTACGGGGTGCATAGCCGAGAAGGGTGCGCGCCTTGGTGATATCGGCGGCGGTGAGCGGCATATCCCCCTTCTGCTCGGGAAGCCGTTCGATCACAGCCTTCTTACCCAAGGCCTTCTCGATCAAGGAGATAAGCTTTGCTAGGGTTGTCGTTTCGTTTTCCCCGAGGTTGAAGATTTCAAACAGCGGCCCCTCCCCGTCCACGTACGAAAGCGCACCCATTACTCCCTGCACGATGTCATCGATGTAGGTGTAGTCACGCCGTGTGGAACCGTCACCGAACTGCTTGATCGGACGACCATGCTCGATCGCATCGGTGAAGCTGTGGATCGCCAGATCAGGACGCTGTCCC
>Ga0164297_10002138_pt1 | contig 19929 bp, 20 predicted proteins | sample GEODES058metaG_FD_113539 | JGI IMG/M metagenome (GOLD analysis project Ga0164297, IMG submission 113539) | Dystrophic lake water microbial communities from Trout Bog Lake, Wisconsin, USA - GEODES058 metaG | ecosystem: Environmental > Aquatic > Freshwater > Lake | place: USA: Trout Bog Lake... | reverse complement strand
GATTTTTCAAATTGAGTAACAGATTCACCGTGAAATACGATGATGTCATCAATGTCTAAAACTCGACCAACTATTATCTTGTCCTCTGCATCAAACTCCATACTTACCTTGTAGCCTTTATATTCCATTACATTTGCAATCATGGCTTAATCTCCAATTTATCCAAAAAATCTCTATCGCTTTTAACTCTGTATCTGAATGAATCACGATTGGGGTGGGGTCGATGGACATTAAGTCGTATTGAATTCATCTCAATTGTTATTATCGAAAATCCAAAACCTACAACAGTACAACCAATAGCAATTAAAAATGATTCTTCGAGCTTGAGTCCACTGGAATTGGTATGTGTGACTCAAAAACGGGCATAGTTGCAAATATTGATCACTTATCAGTACTATGCGGCCAATGCTTTTGGTGCAAGTAGGGGATTTTTTTTGAATTTCATCTCAGCCGTCCAAAGATCAACCGCTTCTTGCATCCGTAACCAACTCTCGGGTGTACCACCCACTGCTCTTGAAATACGAATTGCCATCTCTGCTGTAACAGCCTTTTTTTCATGCAATAAGTCTGACACTGTTTGTCGACTAACCATAAGCTTCAAAGCAAATTCACCTTGAGTCCAATCCAATTGAGGCAGTATATCCTCTCGAAGTATGGCACCAGGGTGGATGGGTTTGCGATTAGGATTTCTTAAAGATCGCATCAGTGATAGTCCTCTAAGTTAACGTTCGTTACATCTTCACCTTTAAATTCGAATGTGATTCGCCAATTTCCTGTAACTGATACAGCAAACTCACCTTTCCGTTCACCCTTCAGTGAATGAAATTTATAGCCAGGCAAGTCCATATCCTGCACTTCAATTGATGAATCCAAACGATCCAAGATCCTCTCAATTCTTGCTCCATATTGAGCTGGTATACCTTTAAAGCTTCCCCTCGTAAAGAAAAGCTCTAAACCTTTATGCTTGAACGAAATGATCATTTTTTTATTGTAAACACCAAGTTTAATTTGTCAAGTTATAGTTGACATAAAACACTACTCCGACTTGTATCAACTTAAGAAAATCTTCAGTTTATTACACAGTAGAGTTTTTGGTATATAACATATTGATTCATATTGATATTTGACGAGCCTGGATTCCTGTTAAAACCCTTTGCGCCAAGCTCAACCCATGGTCAGCGATTCGACCGCTTCAAATCTGGCCAACCCAACTGGACTTTGCTGACTTGGCTTCCATCAAGTCTTCTATGAGGTTCCAACTTTTCCAAATGGAGCTTGAACTCAATTGAAAACAGCGACCATCAATCGACCAAAGACAAGTGCTCTCTTTATTTCATGCCCTTTGAATTTTATTGGCATTTATTTTGCTAGATGCTTAGTAGGAGGATGAACGTCAAACAGATCAGCACAAGATATCAGTCAACACAGACAGCTAGGGTTCCGGAACTGTAATCACAGTTTGGCTGGTCCAAGAGCGGTCGACCGCAATCGCATGCGGTTTCACGGAGGGACAAAAGCCCGGGAGATCACGGCTCATGCTGACGGTTATCCCTCGACCTTATGTTCACTTTGGAGTTTGAATTGACGAAGTCTTTATCTGGCCATTCACCCGCCCCTCCCCGACCTAGCATTTGGGGGATTGCAGCCCGCATCACACGCACTCAATATTGGTTGTTTGCAAGCTTGGGGTTGATTTTGCCCTTGCTGGCATGGGCTTGGCTGCACAATTCTGGATGGGTTGATCCGATTTTTCTACCCGGCCCCGTGGAAGTTTTGACCCGATTGGGCAGCTGGGTCACAGAAGACGATCTTTGGGGCGACACCATGATCAGCATGTACCGAGTCATTGCAGGCTTTGCAATTTCGGCCATCATCGCTCTTCCTTTAGGCCTTTTGATCGGTGCATTTAAGCCCGTGGAAGCGCTACTCGAACCGTTGACAGATTTCATCCGCTACATGCCTGCTGCGGCCTTCATTCCCTTGGTGATGCTTTGGTTGGGCATTGGTGAGAGCGCCAAGATTTCCATCATTTTCATAGGCACCTTCTTTCAAATGGTCTTGATGGTGGCTGAGAACGTTCGGCTCGTGCCCATCGCGCAAATTGAAGCGGCCCAAACCATGGGGGCCACCCGCAGCGAAATCGTTCAATTGGTCCTCTTTCAGTCCGCTAAACCCGCCATTTTGGACACCCTGCGATTGACCATGGGGTGGGCCTGGACTTATTTAGTGGTCGCTGAGTTGGTGGCAGCGAATTCAGGTTTGGGTTACTCCATCTTAAAAGCACAGCGGTTTTTAAAAACAGACACGATTTTCGGCGGAATCATTTTGATTGGCCTGATCGGTTTGCTGATGGACCAAGCATTTCGCTGGTTACACCGCCGCTCTTTCCCTTGGCTGCACTCTGAAAGCTGAAACATGTCAAATATTCTTATTCGTCAGTTGGGTAAAGTTTTTGGTGCACAAAGCACCAATTCGGTGCCCGCCTTAGAGAATGTCGACTTGATGATCGAAAATGGTGAATTCGTCACCCTGGTCGGCGCCTCGGGTTGCGGCAAATCCACCCTTTTGCGCATTTTGGCTGGGCTCGAACACCACACCAGTGGCCAAGTGCAATGCAATGGCACTGACATCTCGGGCCCCAGTGCTGATCGAGCCATGGTCTTTCAGCACTACAGCTTGTACCCTTGGCTCAACGTCATCGACAACATCAAGTTCAGTCGCAGCTTGAAGGTCAAACGCGAAAACATCACCTCAGCCGATGTGGAGGCTGCATCGGGGCGTGCGGATGCCTTATTGGACCTCATTGGCTTGAGCAAATTTGCCAAGGCCTATCCCAACCAATTATCTGGCGGTATGCAGCAACGTGTTGCCATTGCGCGGGCCTTGATGGGAAAACCCGCCATGCTGCTGATGGACGAGCCCTTTGGCGCATTGGATGCTCAAACTAGAGAGGTGATGCATGACTTGATCTTGCACATTCACCGCATTGAAAAAACCACCATCGTCTTTGTCACCCACGATGTAGATGAGGCCATCTATCTCGGTCAACGGGTGGTTTTGATGCAACCACGCCCTGGTCGCATCCACAGCATTTATCCCGTGCCGTTGCCAACACAACGCGATCAAGAGATGAAGTACTCGACGCCATTTCGTGCCCTAAAGGCCGAAATATTGAACCGCATTCGTGAGAGCTCAGGCATGGTCACTGACCAAGACTTGCTGAACAAACTCAACCACACACCCGATCTGGCTTCAACCGAACAACTCTAACCCCCTCAAGTTCTATGGAAAATCAAACCCCTTTGGCCCTTGCCACAGTGCCGCCACAAGTCACCCCTTTTGATCCTTCGCTTTTACTTTGGAGCCACACCCTGCCCGCTGGCAGTGCTTGGTCAGGCGTGATTCGCCGGGGTAACACGATGCGCTTTACAGATACACACGGTCGGGGAAACGTCTCGATTTTGTTCTACAACGCCGCCAATCCTAGCGAACGCTACAACATGCCTGACACCTTGAAGGCCCAACACACGGCCTACCTCACCAAGGGCCATGTTTGCTACTCTGACATGGGACGGGTGCTGTGCTCAGTCGCCGATGACTCTTGTGGTTGGCATGACACCGTAGGCGGCACCACACAGGCCACAAACGTCCTCGCGCGCCATGGCGAGGCACGCTTTGGCTCACATCGCAACAACATGCACCGCAACGGACAAGACAACATCCAAGTTGAACTCGAAAAATGGGGCATGGGCAAACGTGATGTGGTGGCCAACCTCAATTTATTCAGCAAGCTCAGCACGGACTCCACAGGTGCCTTGCATTTCCAAACCGATCACCGCGCACCCGGTCAATACATTGACCTCAGGTGTGAGATGGATCTGCTGGTGGTCTTGTCCACCACGCCACATCCTTTTGATCCCAACCCGATTTATGCCCCTGAAGAGATTGAGTTGAGCGTGTGGCGCTCAGGCACAGCCAGCGCAAACGACATCTGCCGCTTACATTGCCCAGAGAACGCTCGCGGCTTCATCAACACTGAACGCCATTACCTCTGAATTGAAGGCCCAGCCATGCAAACCCTAGAAAGCACACTTTCCCCTTCCACTGCCAGCTTCGAAGTAGTGATTCCCTCTGGCGAACCTTGGATGCACACCCTACGCAAAGGACAGATCTTTCGCATCGTTGACCTTGAGGGCAACCAAGCCGTGGACACTTTGTTTTACAACGCCAAGGACATCAGTGAGCGCTACAGCGCCACCCATACCCTTCAGTCCCAAGCCGCGCTCTACCTGGGTGTGGGCACGAGAATCATGTCCAGTGAAGGCCGTCCCATGCTCACCATCGTGGCCGACACCTGCGGGCGGCATGACACCCTAGGGGGAGCATGCTCTTGCGAGAGCAACACGGTGCGCTACGCACTTGAGAAGCGTCACATGCACAGCTGCCGAGACAACTTCATGTTGGCCATCGCCCGATATGCACAAACCCACCCCGATGGACCGTTCTTTAGCAAGCGTGATGTGGTGAGCAACATCAATTTCTTCATGAATGTGCCCGTTACCCCAGAGGGTCAACTCACTTTCGAAGACGGCATCTCTGCGCCTGGGAAGTATGTTGAAATGCGCGCCGAGATGGATGTGATCGTGCTGATTTCTAATTGTCCGCAATTGAACAACCCTTGCAACGCCTACAACCCCACGCCTGTGCAGTGTTTGATTTGGGAGGGCGCTTGAATGTTTTCCAAAGTCTTGATTGCCAACCGTGGGGCGATTGCTTGTCGAATCATCCGCACACTTGATCGCCTGGGTATTGCTTCAGTGGCCGTTTACTCTGAAGCAGACGCCGCTGCCATGCACGTGGCCATGGCCTGCGAATCGGTCTGCATCGGCCCAGCGGCACCTGCGCTGAGCTATCTCTCCATTCCCAAAATCATCGATGCCGCCTTGGCCACAGGTGCGCAAGCGGTTCACCCTGGTTATGGCTTTTTATCTGAAAACCCAGCCTTTGTTCAAGCCTGCGAAGCAGCAGGCTTGGTGTTCTTGGGCCCAACGTCTGATCAAATGAAGGTGTTTGGTCTCAAGCACACGGCCCGAGCCTTGGCCACCCAAGCTCAAGTTCAACTCTTGCCAGGCACTGGCTTACTCTCGAGCGCATCCGAAGCCTTGAGTGCCGCCCAGACCATTGGCTACCCCGTCATGCTCAAAAGCAGTGCGGGTGGAGGGGGTATAGGCATGCAAATGTGCCAAAACGCAGAGGAACTCAGCGCTGCATTCCAAACGGTGAGTCGATTGGCGCAATCGAATTTTTCGGATGCGGGTGTCTTCTTAGAACGCTTCATCCCCAATGCTCGACACATTGAAGTGCAAGTGTTTGGCAATGGCGCAGGACAGGTCATGATCCTGGGTGAGCGAGACTGCTCACTTCAACGAAGAAACCAAAAGGTGGTGGAAGAAACCCCTGCACCACACCTTCGTGCCGAGGTGCGCCAAGCACTTCATGCCACGGCACAAAGGTTGACCCAAGCGGTGAATTACCGCTCGGCGGGTACCGTTGAATTTGTGGTCGATCAAAGCACACAAGACTTCTACTTTCTCGAGGTCAATGCTCGCTTGCAAGTCGAGCACGGTGTGACCGAGGCGGTCACAGGCGTGGACATTGTCGAGTGGATGGTCAAGTTGCCCAGCGGTGACTTGCCAGACCTCTCTACCCTTAAAGTCACCCCTAAAGGCCACTCCATCCAAGCGCGTATATATGCCGAAGATCCCTACAACAACTTCCAACCCGCTACAGGTGTGCTGACCGAGGTCGTCTTGCCCAGTGACGTGCGAGTAGACACTTGGATTGAAAGAGGCAGCGAAGTGGGAGCCTCTTACGACCCTCTCTTGGCCAAGTTGATTGTGCACGGCAGCGACAGAGCCGATGCGATGCATCAGCTCGAGCGTGCGCTCTCAAGCACCCGCATCGCTGGGCTAGAGTGCAACCTTCATTACCTCCAAGCACTGATGCAATTCGAGCCTTTTGTGAGGGGTGAACACACCACCCGCAGCTTGAATGGTTTTGTTTTTGCCAACCATGCCATCGATGTGCTCGCTGGTGGCGTCCACACCATGGTTCAAGACTGGCCCGGTCGCACAGGCTACTGGGATGTGGGCGTGCCACCCAGCGGCCCCATGGATGCATTGGCTTTGCGTGCTGCCAATGCGATTGTTGGCAATGCAGCTGGCATGGCCGCACTCGAGATCACCGCAGCGGGCCCCAGTTTACGCTTTCGAAGCGCCATGCGCATAGCGGTTTGCGGGGCGCCTGTGGAGATGAGCTTGGATGGTGAACCCGTCTCAACTTGGCAAGCGATTGAGGTTCTACCCACACAGGTGCTCAAAATCGGCCGAATCTCAAAGGACGGCTGTCGAGCTTACCTGGCTGTTCTGGGTGGCTTTGATGTGCCGGATTACTTGGGCAGCAAGTCCACCTTCACCTTGGGTCAGTTTGGTGGGCATGGCGGTCGCGTATTGAGAACGGGTGATGTGCTGCATATTGGACCTGCATCGGCTCTGGGACATCTCACAAATCTTGGAACTCTGAGCCCAAAACAAATCGAGGCGATCAAGCCCAACTACGCCTCACACTGGGACATTGCTGTCTTGGAGGGCCCTCACGGTGCGCCTGACTTCTTTACCCCAGAGGACATGCAAATGCTCTGGGCAACACGCTGGGAGGTGCACTACAACTCGAGCCGCACTGGGGTTCGATTGATTGGCCCCAAACCAACTTGGGCACGAAGCGACGGCGGAGAAGCGGGTTTGCACCCGAGCAACATCCATGACAACGCCTACGCCATTGGAGCGATCGATTTCACCGGTGACATGCCTGTGATTTTGGGACCCGATGGTCCAAGCTTGGGTGGTTTTGTGTGCCCTGCCACAGTGATCCGTGCCGAGCTCTGGAAACTGGGCCAACTCGCCCCCGGTCATACGGTTCGATTTGTACCGGTGTCCCTGGAAGTGGCCAATGCCATGGCGAAGACACAAAACGACTTGCTCCATGGGTTGAGCGTCTCCAAGGACCATGCCAAGAGCTCGGTTGAGCCCTCCACCACTGATCTCCATCTTCCCAATGCAGCGGTCTTGCTGACTTTGCCAGGTGGCGAAGGGGGTGTTGAGGTGGTGATGCGGCGCTCGGGCGACTGCAATTTACTGATCGAGTTGGGTCCCTTGCAGCTCGACTTGGTGATGCGGTTTCATGTCCACACTTTGATGACTCAGTTGGAACAACGGCGTGCACAAGGCCAGTTGCCTGGCATCATTGACCTGACACCAGGCATCAGATCGCTGCAAGTACATTTTGATCCCGATGTGATTGAGCTGAGCACTTTGGTGAAAGTGGTGATGGATGCACAACCGGGTGTCGCCAGCGCCTCTGGTGCAGACATCAAGGTGCCCAGTCGCACCGTTTGGTTACCTCTTTCTTGGGATGATGCCTCCACTCAGCTCGCCATCGAAAAGTACATGCAATCGGTCCGAGCAGATGCACCATGGTGCCCAAGCAACATCGAATTCATTCGCCGCATCAATGGCTTACCCAATTGGCAAGCCGTACAAAACGTGGTGTTTGAAGCCAGTTACTTGGTCCTGGGCCTGGGAGATGTCTACTTGGGAGCGCCAGTTGCAACACCCATCGATCCTCGTCACCGTTTGGTGACCACCAAATACAACCCCGCTCGCACTTGGACCCCAGAGAATGCAGTGGGCATTGGGGGCGCTTACATGTGCGTGTACGGCATGGAGGGCCCAGGGGGTTACCAATTTGTGGGGCGAACAGTCCAGATGTGGAATCGCTGGCGTGATGAACGCAACGGAGCGAAAGACTTTCAAACGGGAAAGCCTTGGCTGCTGAGGTTTTTTGACCAAATCCGCTTTTATCCTGTGAGCGCGCAAGAGTTGGCTCAATGGCGACTGGACTTTCCGGCAGGTCGAGTCCAATTGCGTATCGAGGAAGGTGAATTCAGCTTGTCAGCTTACCAAGCTTTTTTGAGCGACAACGCACCATCGATTGCCGCCTTCAAACACACCCAGCAAGGTGCATTTGAGGCCGAAAGAGAGCGTTGGGCTGCAGCAGGATTACTGGAATCAAGCGCTCAAGAGGCTCCAGCAGAAAGAGAAGAAAATGCGGCCTTGCTCGAATCGTTTGACGGCGAAGTGGTCTCCTCACAAATATCAGGTGGTATCTGGACCGTCTTGGTGAATGAGGGTGAGCAAGTGAGCGCTGGCCAAACCCTCTTGGTGATCGAGTCCATGAAAATGGAAGTCTCGGTGAGTTCAAACTCTGCAGGACGAGTCCACAAGCTCCTGTGCCAAGCGGGTCAATCGGTGCAAGCCGGTCAAGCCTTGGTGCTGATCAACTGAACAAATATAGAAACTGAACTGGAGCATTCATGAGACCCAACCTCTCCATCCCTCACCTTCGTGAGCGCTATCTGAGCGGCGAGCTCACCCCCAGCACCTTGGTCGAACTCATCTGCGCACAGATGGACGCCGAGGAGGCTGTAACGAATCGCCATGTGTGGATCAGCCGGTTGTCGCGTGAGCAGATGATGGCCTATGCAGTGGCTTTAGAAGACGTTGATCCCAAGAGCATGCCCCTATACGGCATCCCCTTCGCCATCAAGGACAACATCGACTTGGCAGGCATCCCCACCACTGCCGCTTGTCCCGAATATGCTTACACCCCAAAAGAGAGTGCCACAGTGGTTCAACGCTTGATCGATGCAGGTGCAATTCCGGTGGGCAAAACCAACTTGGACCAGTTTGCGACTGGCTTGGTCGGGGTGCGTTCACCTTATGGGGCGTGTCGCAATGCCTTTGATGCACAGTACATCTCCGGTGGCTCTTCGGCCGGCTCAGCCGTGTCCGTCGCTTTGGGCTTGGCCAGTTTTTCATTGGGAACGGATACCGCAGGATCTGGACGGGTGCCCGCAGGATTGAACAACCTGATAGGCCTCAAGCCAAGCGTCGGACGCATCCCCACCACTGGCGTGATCCCGGCTTGCCGCACCCTGGATGTGGTCTCCGTCTTTGCATTGACCGCAGCAGATGCAGCAAGTGTATTGGCCGTGGCTCAAGGCCCGGACGGCAAAGACGCCTTTGCCCGTGAGATGCCCCCCTCGGTTGCCCATTCGGAAACTGTCAAAAAGTTCCGTTTCGGTGTCCCTCGCGATGAAGATCTCGCCTTTCATGGCAATGCAGAAGGACTGCCACAATTTCGCGCAGCAGTTGATCGACTGAAATCAATGGGGGGAGAGGCTGTTGAGGTGGATTTGAGGCCCTTTTTAGCAGTCGCCACTTTGCTCTATGAAGGCCCTTGGGTGGCAGAACGCTATGCAGCCATTCGTCCCTTCATCGAATCACACCCTGAGGCTTTGCACCCCGTGACACGGGCCATCACGATGAAGGGCATGAACTTCAGCGCACCAGACACCTTCCAAGCGCTCTACAAACTGAAGGAGCTGGAGATGCAGACCCGCAGCGTCTGGCATGACATCGATGTGCTGGTGACCCCAACAGCAGGCTCACCCTACACCGTCGCAGAGCTCGAAGCCGATCCGATCCAACTGAACTCCAATTTGGGCTACTACACCAATTTCGTGAACCTCCTCGACTTGTCGGCCATTGCCGTGCCCACTGGATTTATGCAAAACGGCTTGCCCTGTGGAGTCACCTTGGTGGCTCGAGCCGGACAGGATTTGACACTGCTTTGTCTGGCCGCCAAGTTGCACGCCCAAAGCGTGGCCACCGTGGGTGCGACCGAGCATGCACCTCACTTGGTCAACAGCTGGCCCAACGAGTCGCTTTTCGCAACGGATGAAGTGCAAGTTGCAGTCTGTGGTGCGCACCTGAGCGGTTTGCCACTCAACCATCAACTCACCCAACGTACCGGCCGCCTTGTCAAAACCGTGCGCAGTGCGCCCGTTTACCGAATGTATGCCCTGCCCGGTGGCCCACCCCAGCGTCCTGGTATGGTTCGCGTCGAAGAAGGCGGTGGCGCCATAGAGATGGAAATTTGGACCTTGCCAGCTCGTGAATTCGGCTCATTTGTAGCAAGCATTCCAGCGCCTTTATGCATAGGCACTGTGCTTGTTGAAGATGGCACTCAGGTACAAGGCTTCTTGTGTGAAGCGCTGGCGGTTGCAAACGCCAATGACATCACGCACCATGGTGGATGGCGAGCTTACTTGGATGCACCAAAATAAAGAGGTCCGAGCCAATACAGTGCTCTCGCCCTGCATATCGCGCCAATTCTCGGACTTTAAAGTTGGCATGCATGTTGCAATTCTCTGATCAGCAGGCGAGATGGTCGTGAATGTCGTGAATCATGCATTTACCGGTCTTTCGCAAAGTTAGGTAGGCGCACTAGGGTTCCGGTCTCGCAGGCATACAGCGCTGTGAGATGTCTGGTCCGAGAGTGTGCCGGTCTGGGTGGCCTTTGCGCCTAGGCTCCACGGAGGGATAAAAGCCCGGGAGACTGACGTTCACATCGTCTTCTCCTGCCGTTTCTTATTTACTCTTGGAGTCACATGATGAGCACCACATTTGCATTTAAAGCCTCTTGCACCGCATTCCCAGGTTTCAGCCAACGTGCAAGCACGTTGATGGGCCGTCTACTCAAACCCATTAGCAGCGCCATTCTTTTGGCGGCCGCCAGTACCGCTTTCGCAGCGGGTCCTACGACCATGAAAATCGGAACAGTGGTTTGGATTGGTTATGGGCCCTTCTACGTTGCCGAGGCATTGGACCTCTACAAAAAACACAACATGAAGGTGACTTTGCAAGTCTTCACCGACCCTGCATTGATCCCCTCCGCCATCGCCAGTGGCGCTGTGGATGGCGGCATGTTGACCTACGATCAAGTGGTGGGTCAAGTGGCAGCCGGCCAAAAGCAAAAAGTGGTCATGCCCATCGATTACTCCAACGGAGGGGATGCGATTGTGGCCGATAAAACCATCACCAAAATTGCCGATTTCAAGGGCAAGAAAGTGGGCTTTAACCCCTTGTCCCCTTCGGACTTCTTGTTGTCTTATGCCCTCAAAACCGCTGGTTTGACAGACAAAGACATCACCCCCATCAACATGACGCCTGAGGGAGTACCCGCTGCGATGGCCTCAGGTCAAATGCCCATTGGCGTGACCTATGAGCCAAGCCTGTCACAAATCGTGAGCCAAGGTGGAGGTAAAAAATTCAAAGTCGTGTTCTCCAGTAAAGACGCACCTGGCTTGATTGCTGACGTGTTGGTGTTTGACGATAAAGTGATCAAAGCCAAACCCACAGAAATCAACACCATCATGAAGGTGTACCTCGAAGGCATGGCCTACATGCAAAGTAAGCCCGACGAAGCCAACAAAATCATCGGTAAATTCATGGGCGTTTCAGCCAAAGAAGTCAAAGAGCAGTTGAGTGGTGTGTACAACATTCCCCAAGCTGAAATGGCAAAAGCCTTTGTCAAGTCGGCTGAGACCACGTCTTACTACGGCAGTGGTGATGTGATCGGCAAATTGCTGTTGGCCAAGGGACAAATCAAAGCCATCCCCGCGACTGAAGCCACATTTGATGCGCAGTTTGTAACCGCATTGAACAAGAAGTAAATGTGAACACCCGAGGGAATTGTCATGAGCTCCATTTACAGAGATCCTGAAGGTCGATGGCCGAACACCTTGGCCTTATCGGCCACCCTTTTGCTCTACCCCCTCGGGTTCATCTTGGTCTTCCAAGACGCTTGGCTCATCAACACCTTGGGTGTTTTTGCCCTGATCTTGAGCTTGACATGGTCGGCTTACTTCATCCATGAATTCGCTCACCACGCCATTTTTAAAAACCCACGAACCAACGCACGCTGGGGAACTTTGATGACCTGGCTCAATGGCAGCTGCTTTGCTCGCTTTGAAGACATGCGCAACAAGCACATGCGACACCATGTCGAGCGAGCCGATGTCGTGACATTTGATGTGAAAGGTTTCTTGTTGAGTGCCCCTGCAGGGTGGCGCAACACCGTCTTGGCTTTGGAGTGGGCTTATTTTCCAGCGGTTGAATTTTTAATGCGCGCCTTTGTGATCTTGTTGCCGTTTCGTGCTTCAAGCAGCGGCGCATCTTCGACAGGTAAGCGCCTGCGAATCATCGCGATCGCTTTCGTTCGCATCACGGCACTCCTTGGCTTGGCATGGGCTTCTCCCAAGGCCTGGGCGCTTTATGCCGTTTCGGTACTGATCTTCATCACTTTGCTTCGCTTTGCGGATTGCTTTCAGCACACGTATGACGCATACCCGCTCTTGGACAACACCCCTATCCCCAAAGACAAGCTGCGCGACCGCGCCTATGAACAGGCCAACACTTACACCGATGTGGTGGGTGTGAGCAACACCTTAGGGTGCAGTCTCATGAACATGCTGTGGCTCAATTTCGGTTTTCACAACGCGCACCACGAACGCCCAACCCTAGCTTGGTACCGTTTACCGTCCTATCACCGTGAGCTCTATCCAGCTGATCATGCACAGGTCTTGACCGTCTCCGAACTGCTGCGCAGTTTTCACACCAATCGTGTCAAAAGAATATTGGCCGACGACTATGGCGTCGTGAGCGCCAAAGGTGAAGCAAGACGAGCGGATCGATTTTTAGGTGCTGTGGGCGTGTCCTTCTTAACGGCTGTGTGAAGCCATGGATTTCGGACTTGAGCACCAAACTGTCGTCATCACTGGCGCAGCTGGTGGCATCGGACAAGGCTTGTCCAGGGCCTTTGCCAATCAAAGGGCCCATTTGGTGCTGATCGATCGCGAAGCTGAGGGCTTGTTGAGCCTGGCCTTGGAGTTGCAAAAGGTGACCCATGTACAAACGCATGTTTGTCATTTATCAGACGACACCAGTGTTCAAGCTTTGGGTGAAAAGTTGGCTGAGCGCAAGGTTCAAGTGCATGCGCTGGTCAACAACGCGGGCACAGAATACCCCACCCCATTGAGCGACAAAAGCGAGCAGGCCATGCAGCGCTGGAGCTCGCTGCTGGATAACAATGTGTCGAGTATGACACGCTTGATCCGAGCCCTCATGCCCTTGATGGGCCCCCATTCGAGCATCATCAATCAAGCTTCGATCTGGGGCAAAACTGGCGTGGCGGATTTTTCAGCCTACGTTGCGAGTAAGCACGCAGTGATTGGACTCACGCGCGCTTTGGCTTGGGAATTGGGACCACGGGGTATTCGAGTCAATGCAGTTTGCCCAGGATGGATTCGAACCGATGCGGCGATGAACTCTTTACAGAGCATGGCCCAATCGCAAAACCGCAGCCCACAAGATGTTGAACAAGAAATTTTGTCGGGCCAAGCCATGCCCCAAATGTTGACCCCTGAGGACATTGCAGATGTTTATCTTTTTTTGGCCAGCCAAGCATCTCGCTCCATGACGGGACAGAGTTTGGTGGCCAGTCGCGGTGAGGTCATGGCTTGAGGCTCGATGGACGCACCATACTGATCACCGGGGCTGCGACGGGAATAGGTCGCGCCAGTGCAGTTGCCATGGCCAAAGCGGGCGCTGGTGTTGTGATCAACCACTTGGATCAACATCTTATCGCGCAAAATTTGGTGGATGAAATCATCCATGAAGGAGGCCAGGCTTGGTGTGTAGAGGCCGATGTGTCCAACGCCAATTCAGTGGCACAGATGATGGAGCGCCTTGACCAGACCTGCCCCACCATCGACACCCTGCTCCATAACGCAGGCATCATTCAAGAGAAGCCCTTTTTGGAGACCACTGAAGAGGACTGGGAACGAATGCTGTCGATTGATTTGAAATCTGCGTTTTTGATGGCCCGCGCTGCATTGCCGGGCATGATCACAAAAGGCAAAGGCAACATCATCAACATCGCCTCTGACTTGGGCATTCTTGGACGAGCCCGTTTTGCCCCATACTGTTCAGCCAAAGCGGGCGTAATCGCCTTGACCAAATCATTGGCCTTGGAATTTGCACCACATATTCGCGTCAATGCCATCGCTCCAGGACCTGTGGCCACAGCGATGCTATCTGCAAAGAGCATGTCTGCTCAGACCCTTGAGATCGAACTCGACATCCCACAGAAGCGATTCGCAGATCCCAGTGAAATCGCAAACACTGCGGTTTTTTTAGCCAGCGATCTTTCCAACTTTTACACCGGTCAAGTGCTCGGGCCCAACGGTGGCTCGGTCATGCCCTAAGCCCTAAGCACTATGACCATGAAAAAATCGTTGCTTTCACGCATGACCCAGGGACTGCAACCAGTGATGGTGCATCCGTCTTTGCCTGTATTCGTTTTGCTCTTTTCTTGCACCTTGTGGGGATTGACGTGGTTGCCCTTGAAAGGTTTTGCGCAGGTGGGTTTGAGTGGCCCTTTGCTCGCCATGCTCACCTACGGCACAGCGGGCTTGGTGGGGCTGCCCTGGTTGCTCAGACAGCGCCCCATTTGGCGAAAAGAGGGCCTACTGCTCTTGCTGATTGCTTTGGTGGGTGGATGGGGCAACACCGCATTTGTAAGCGCCATGGTGATGGGCGATGTCGTTCGCAGCATGCTGCTCTTCTACATTGCACCCGTTTGGTCTGTGCTTGGTGGAAGATGGATACTGGGAGAGCAAATCTCACTTAGACGCTCTTTGGCCGTCATGATGTCATTGCTTGGTGCATTTGGGGTGGTGGGTGGTGCTGCGGCCTTTGCCACACCACCCAGTTTTGCTGATGTGATGGCGATTTCCGCAGGCATGGGGTTCGCAGGCAACAACATCTTGGCTCGCAAAGCTCAATCGATCCCTTTGACCTCCAAAGTCGTGGCGGTGCTACTGGGTTGTGGCCTTACCGCCATACCCATGATCGGTGTGTTATCGGCCTTCGCAAACCAACCCATGCTTTGGCCGAATCTGCAACCATCAACCGTTGTGGGACTGCTGCTCTTCTCACTCCTTTGGTTGGGTCTTGTCACCGCGACCTGGCAATGGAGTGTCACCCATCTCGAGGCTGGACGCTCAGGCGTGATCTCCATTGCAGAACTCGTCGTCTCCGTCCTCTCCGCCACCCTGATCGGACAAGAACGACTCGAATGGGCTGAGTTTTTAGGTGGTGCACTGATCACACTGGCCGCCATACTTGAAGCCACCGATTCTCAACCCTTAAAAAAACAGGAGCCCGCATGAACCCCATCTGGATGAACCAACTGTCATGGATCGACTATGAAGCACGTATTCAAAGCGATCAACCTGCCGTATTTTTACCCGTTGGGGCACTCGAGCAACACGGCCCCCACTTGCCTTTGGGCACCGATGGTCTCTTGTCAGCAGCGGTTGCTTTTGATACGGCCAGCTTGGTCAATGGATTGGTTGCGCCAACGCTGTCCTACGGCTATAAATCTCAACCCAAATGCGGTGGTGGGCAACATTTTTGTGGCACCACCAGCGTGGATGCAGCCACCCTCATTGGTTCGGTGCGTGATGCAGTTCGTGAATTTGCACGACATGGACTGACCAAATTGGTGGTGGTGAATGGACACTATGAAAACCAGTGGTTTTTGATCGAGGGCATTGACTTGGGATTAAGAGACCTGGGAGGGGATTGCCCTTTGAAGGTGATGCGTTTGGAGTATTGGGACTTTTTAACAGAGGCCACATTGGCCAGTGTCTTTCCAGATGGTTTTCCTGGCTTTGCGCTTGAGCATGCAGCTGTCATTGAGACCTCCATGATGCTGCATTACCACCCCCATTTGGTTCGTACGGATTTGATTCCCGATGAAGCCCCAGCAGATTTTCCGCCCTATGACGTCTACCCGACCAAGAAAAATTGGGTCCCTTTGTCAGGCGTGCTCTCATCGGCCAAAGGATCCACCGCAGAAAAAGGTGCGGTCATGGCCAAGGAGTTGGCCTCTCGAATGGCTGCGGCGGTGACAGATGCATTTCTTTGATGTCCAACGCGCTGCGCTCTTGGTGATAGACATGCAGCGCGATTTTTTAGATCCGCGCGGCTATGCGGCAATGGCTGGCGTGGATGTGGGACGGCTTCGACAAACCATTAAGCCCGTACAAAGCCTCATTGAGGCTGCCCGAGCTTTGAAGATGATGGTGGTGTTTACCCGTGAGGGCCACCAAGCCGACTTGAAGGACTGCCCAGCGGTCAAACTCACGCGCAGCAAAAAAGCCGGAGCAGAAATCGGCTCGCTGGGACCATTGGGTAGGCTCTTGGTACGGGGTGAGTACGGCCACGACATGGTCGATGAAATTCAACCCTCGATGGAGGACATCGTGATTGACAAGCCAGGCTACAGTGCATTTCATCAAACCGATCTTGATCAACATTTCAGGCAACGGGGCATTGACACCCTCGTGGTGTGCGGTGTGACAACAGAGGTGTGCGTGAGCACCACTGTTCGAGCTGCAACGGATTTGGGATACCAGTGCCTCACAGTGGGGGACGCTTGTGCTGCGACGCAATCTCATTTGCATCAAAGTGCGCTGGAGATGCTGGAGGTTGAAGGGGGCATTTTTGGCGCTGTGGTGAACACGCATCAAGCTTTGGAATTGATCCACGCAGATCAAATCACGCCATGACACAAGTCCATAAACTCTGGCCCTTGCTGACTGCCCTTCAGCACTACGACAAATCCATTTCCACGTACCAACGCGGACGTGGGCAATTGATCGAAGCCCCCATCTTGGCCTACTTGATTGAAACCGCGAACGGGCGGATCTTGTATGACGTGGGCTGTGATCACCAAAAAATCAATCATCCCCAGTTGCGTGAGCGCTACTTCAACCCGCAGGATTTTCCCGCTGGCGCGCCAGAAATGAATGAAGACCAACGCATCCCCCATCATCTGGCCCGACTGGGTTTGACAGCAGCGGATGTGGATGTGATCTTCATTGGCCATCTGCATTGGGACCACGCGGGCGGGTTGAGGGAGTTGCGTCGCTGTGGCTGCGGGGCAGAATTGCACCTTCAGCACGATGAATGGATGCATTCACAAAACGACCCCAGTGTTTTTCCCGATGACCTCTTGGACGAAGAGGGACAAGCTTTGCAATTCAAGTTGCACCGTGGAGAGTACGAATTGGTGCCCGGCGTACAAGCCATCGCAACACCTGGCCATACCGCAGGACACATGTCGATTTGGATTGAACTCCCCAAAGGCCCTCCTGTCTTGCTCGCAGGAGATGCAGCTGACTTGCAAGAAAACATCGATCACGACATCGCTCCTGGCGGCCTTTGGCAAGGCAATGAAGCCATGGCGATCGATAGCATCCGCAAACTCAAAAAAATGGCCAAAGAAACCGGCGCTCACTTGTGGCCCAATCACGATATTGATTTCTACCGCGGTCTTCACACTTTTCCACGCGCTTATGAATAGCATCTCCAACACCTTATGGCCCGAAAGTCCTATCGTTCCATCCGAGGATGTCCCTTCTCGCTACTGGGGCGTGTGGTCACGCACATTGCTGCGCACCCCTGAGATCAGCGACTCCGCCACGTTTGTTCGCTGGATGCAGTTGTCGCGATGGCATGCGGACTTGCGCGTGCCCATCTCACCCCAGCAGGGTTTTCAAGGCTTCAGCGGCTTGACGCAGGTGAGCGAGCGCAAAGAAGGTGAAGTTTGCACTTGGCATCGATGGGTCGATATTCAAGCACCACGAGATACACCAGATGAGGGCCTCATGGTGTTTGAAACACCTGAGCGCGTGATCGAAACAGGCATCCACGGGATTTATCATGAAGTTTGGGAGCGTTTACCAGGTTCTTTGGGTCAGAGGCTGGTTCTGGCCCAGCCGATCCAATCAGACGGCACGGGAGGCGCTCGCCTATTTGTATCAGGCCAATACCTCATGCGAGTACGGCCTTGCAAATCTTTAGACAGTCCATTTGAAATTTCATTTGGCACATGGGATGGACAGGTGTGGAGGGTGGAGCAGTCCACCATAACTGCCCTTTTGGGTCAAGCGGTCCCCTTGACGCTGAGCCCAATGAATAAGCAATTGGTCCTTGTGACGATCAACGGTGAACGCCCCTCCGAATGGTCTGTTTTGGAGTGGGAGCGCCCTGAGACTGTCCAGGATTAAAAAAATAATTCAGCATCGGGCTGCTGCTTGACGCTTTATGGTCGACGGATCACTTGAATGGGATCGAAACTGATGGTACTGGATGCATACAAAATCTCAACAAGGTACATGACGCAAGAACCCACCAACAGAACAAAACTTCCCACAAAGGTGACCGGAACCCAGTTGGCGAGGTCGAGGCCGTTCCTGTTTGTCACCGCGTCGTGCAGCACTCGAACTGGAAATTCTTCATGGAGAACCAACTTGATGCCCTGCACCCCTCAGTGACCCACCAATCCACTGGGGTTTCTGCGAGACGTGTGGAGCAACGTTTAAAGACCGAGAACGGCTCAGCGCCCTTGTTCTTTCACTACCTCTCCACTTTCGCCTCGAGCTTTGACCAATGGGACTCTGTGCAAACAGTCAACTTCCCCAATGGACACGGTATTTTGAAGGCCTATATGGGCCTCAGGCCCACAGACCCAGACACGGTGGAGTACGAGAACCTTTTGAAGAAAGCCTACGGAGATGAAAAGGCCGAGGAATACCTCTCTAGAAGCATCCACCACGTTTTGATCTATCCCTATTTGTCGGTCCAATCCCCCTTGCAACAATTGCGTTGCTTGAGGCCCGTTGCGCCCAACAAGAGCATCTCTGAGATTTGGCACTTCCGTCTCAAAGGTGCTCCTGAGCCGATTTACCAGCGCGCGCTTTGGTACTACAACTTGGTCAACTCACCAGCCACCATGATCAATGCAGATGACTTGGAAAACTGGACCAAAGGACAACTCGGCCTTGAATCAAAGGGCGGTGAATGGGTCAGTTTTCATAGAAACTATGGCCAAGACACAGAAAAAGATGGTGTCCTCTATTCCAACAACGGCACATCCGAGGTGGTCATGCGCAGTCAATTTAAAGCCTGGGCCAATTATTTAACACCCGCATTCAAAGCGGCTTGATCACTCAATATTTGGGGTAATGAAATGAACAAAACTGTTGTGAAAGAAGCGTTGGGCGAAGGCGTCGTGATTGAAGCCATTCAGTCCATGACAGGAGCAGAATCCATTGCACCGGACCACATGGGACGTGGGCGCGTGCCTGCTAGTGGTTACATACCCAAGGCTCAAAAGGTCGATTGGGCAACTCAGCAAGAGGTAGAGCATCTTTTGTTCACGCAAGCTGCTCATTTGGATGCAAAGTCTTGGCAAGGATTTATTGATCTCTTTAGTGAGGACGGCGTTTATTGGATGCCATCCAACCCATCTCAAACCGATTGGAGCAGAGAGGCTTCCATATTTGCTGAAGACAAACTATTGATGGAAGTCAGGATGGGTCGAGTTCAGCACCCCAATGCATGGTCGCAAGCGGCCCATTGGGAGACCAATCACGTTGTGGGCAATGTATGTATTGAATCGATCACCGCTGAAAAAATCGAAGTCTTTTCAAAATTTCAAATGATGGAGTTGAGAAGAGATAAAGTTCGCCATTTTGCAGGGACCTATCGACACACCCTCGTCAAAACATCAACGGGTTGGAAAATTAAACTTCAAAGAGTTGATTTGACCAATGCCCAAGGTGCGTTTGATTATGTCATTCAGGCTTGGGTTTAAGGTTTAAAAATTAAGGTTAAAGTCTGCGGACTGTTAATCCGCGTTTAGAAACAAAAAATCTGGCTTTTGTTCATCCATAGCGTTTTAAAGCTGGATTGAATAATTTTTACAAACATTACAGTGGTCTTGTCAATTCATGGGCGTTCTATGACAATTACTCTCGTTATCCAAAACTCATTGACTGGAGCTGAATATGAACCCAAAAGACATTCGTACATCTACAGACCCTGATATGGCAGG
>Ga0164297_10002137_pt1 | contig 19930 bp, 28 predicted proteins | sample GEODES058metaG_FD_113539 | JGI IMG/M metagenome (GOLD analysis project Ga0164297, IMG submission 113539) | Dystrophic lake water microbial communities from Trout Bog Lake, Wisconsin, USA - GEODES058 metaG | ecosystem: Environmental > Aquatic > Freshwater > Lake | place: USA: Trout Bog Lake... | reverse complement strand
AATGAGATTATAACATTCGGAGGTTCGGAAAAAAATCCAAAATCCTCCGCAAATGATAGATATGAACACTTTTTGATCATATGTGAGAACATTATCTAAAAGCATTATATAATGTTTACAGAAGTTTATTTGAGAACAACTGAACCGGAGGGGTCATTATCGAGTGTCATAAAGGAAAATATTGGGGGTATTTTATTGTCGGTTCTCGTTCATACAATTATTTATTGGGGTTTTGTTGAGATAGTTTCATTCATCTTCTTTGGGCGATGCTTATCTAGGATAGTGAATATACGTTTGATTATTGCTCTTGTGTTAATAATGTTTTTTGGATATATTGGAAGATATTATCATGTAAGAGATGTCTATCAGGCATATGGATACGACAAAGTAAAAACACGAGAACATTTAGATAAATTGTATGTGGGGTGGATATTTATTGCTTAGATTCGGTATCTACGTGTTGTTCTATTGTTTTTACGTTTTTTATGAGTTTTACCACCTATACGTGCGCGAAGACGTCTTGGTTCCAAAGGTGTATCAATAACTTCATCACTAATATCATCTGCCTTTCGTTTTGGTTTTGGACAATCGCCTTTACCTATAAAAGCGTAAAATCCATAGGCTTCCCATATATCTAATACCTTTTTAATTATTGATAACCATTTTTGTGTAGTTATACGAGATTTGAATTTTAATCCTCTTTTACTTTTATAATAATTTAACAAATATTCATCAGGATGTTTTAATTCATCTATAAGTCGTTTAACTAATTCTTCATCAGATAATAAATCTCTATACATTCGGACCATTATACGTTGTTTTTTTATTTTATAATCAATACTTTCATTTCTTGGAGGTAATTGATACCCTTTTTCTGGAAATATGAAATTTAAATATGTTAATAATGAATATGTTTGACATAATGTATCTTCTTCATCAATATTGGGATTTTGTTGTTTTTGGTCATCTACACTACATATAGTTTTATCGTTTTCCTTATCATAAACAAGATGATGGTAAGTATTTAAGAATCTACCTGTTCCGGGTTCTGTTATAAGTCTATATTTATCACTTGGGTATCGTTTCATTATTATGTCCCTAACACCTGCATTACCGAAATATTGATTTATATATGTAAAATGGTTTCTGCTAAATGCATCAAGTTTAGTTTGGTCACAATCAATCTCAGTTGCCATTATATATATATATTACAGTTTATTTTTATAATTATTATATACCAGTGAAGATTTAAAATGTACTACGAAGTGCCATTTTAATTCTTAAAGGGTTTAAATTGTCATAAAGAAAATAATATAGATTTTGAATATATTATTTTTAACCCTTTACTTGAACAAAATAATTCACATATCTGGTGGCCCTTCTAGGGCCACCTTATATATGGTCTTATTTTTTCAAAAAAGGGTTCCGACTTTTATTGAAATATGGGCGATTTCGCCCATATTTCAAGTAAAGAGTTAACGCAGTTTTTTTGTGGTTCTTCTTTTTCTTAAATTGTATCTTTGCGATTTTCCGCCTTTTTTTTCTATTTCGTCTTTTATTCTTTTAGATCTCCGTCGTAATTCATCAGGTATTACTACTTTTACACGAGGAGTCCTACGTTTCTTTTTTTCTTCATCTTCGTCTGTATTATATTTTCCTATAAAAAATTCATATCCAAATAATTCCCACTCAGTTAATGTCTCATAAACGTTTTCAAAAAAACTGTCGCTTGTCATACCTTCATCAAATGTGTGTTCATTTTCAATACCATCACGATAATCTTTCCATTCTTTATTAGGTATATCAATTTCTTTTAGTAATTTTTTTTTGAAATCATGAGAATCTAATAATTCTCTATACATAGCTATGATATCCATTTGTCTCTTTATTTTATCGTTTAAATCAGTTGATTTATCTAAAAAAATGAGTAATGAATATCCATGACATAATGTATCATATGTATCATTATCAGTATTCTGATAACCTAACTTTACACTACATAATTTATTTCCAGTTTTTTTCTCTATTATTACATGATGATCAGAGTCTTTATCAAATTCTTCACCGGCTTCTTCAACCTCTAATTTATATTTTTTAGAAGGTCTTATTTCAGATATAATTTCTCTTACTGTTTGATCTCCAAAAAATTGATTTATAAATGTTAAATACCTCATCGAAAAATTATATAATTCAGGAGTAAGTTCTTTTAATGGTATTCGAACTCTTTTTCTTGGCATATACAATTTATATATAAATTATATAACCACTCTAAAAAGCACTTCCAAAAGCACCACCCAATACTGAGTTGGCAGCAGCAGGTCCCATATACATATCATCACTCATACCAGACCCTCGGATCATCGTATCATACGATGGTTTGGCAGTCTGGGTTCCTACCATTGGAGCAGGAGGGAATACACCTTGTTGAACTCCAGTATTGTCTAAATAATCCGCTTGACTAGGGGAATGGTTTGATTGTTGAGAAGCAATTCTGATACCATTTGCCGATTTTTTATCGGAAGTATGAGACCCAGACCCATTCCATAAATCATTCAAACGGTCCACCAAGATATTGACTTTAAGACCCAATTTTGTTTGGATACTGAGAACAATAATTAAAAAGGCTAAAACCACGTTTGTCAATGTCAAATGTTCATATTTAAACCCACTATAAGTAGGAATATAGGTAATCACACGGTGGATAACAATGATACCACAGAACATAACAATCAATTGAATAAAGATTTCGACTAAAAGTTCTAAACTGGATTTATCGGGGTCGGCTTCAGGAATAAATCGTTGGATGGATTTGTTCAAGGCAACAACAGGAACAATTGCCAAAGCGGAATATTGTGATACATTCAAGAATTCGGCCTTTCCTTCTTCAGAAGAAGAGAACACGTGGCCTAAAAATGTTTTTTTGGGTGATTCGGTAGTTTCTTGTAAAATATCCATTTTGGTTTCTTATATTCTTTTATTAGAAATTTAGTAGGGTTCTCAAAATATGTCATAAAGGATTTATATTTCTGATTATGATGACAATAGTTCAAAAATAGCCGGATAAATGGGGGCAATTGCAGTTGCACAGGCTAAAGCAACCGCTCTATGTTCTTTCTGAGTATCCGGTTTGGTTCTCAATTGAATATAGTGTATCCATGATCGAAGTGTTCCATTCATATACATTCTGGACATGGTCATTCCTTCTGGAAGAACGGCTCTTGCCTGTTCCTTAGCAATACCATTTTCCAATGCCCATTCATATGCCTTTTGAGAATGTTCTGCTAATTCCTTTTGTTTTTCTTGCCAAGATTGGTTCAAAAGTGTATCATTTGATTCCAAACTATTTTGTCGGTTTTTATAATCTTGAAGCCTTGCCTCTTTTGTGACAAATCCTAAATCAGCCACTGCATATCTTTGTGAGAACTCCTGAAAAGAAAAAGAACGATGTCTCAATATCTGTCTTGCTATATCACGAGTTGTCTCTATTTCCAAACAAATCGAAACCATTTCAAAAGGAGACCAATGATGATGTTTCATTAGATATTTTAATAGACCATCTGATGTGCCAACATTATTTTGATTTGCAGGATTAGAAACACGGGCACAATAAGCAACGGATTCCTGAATAGAGACGGCCCCTTCGGGAGGTTGAGAATAACTAATGAGAACAGCGGACATTATACCTTTATGACAATCTATCTATAAGTTATTTTACTAGGTTCTCAATATTTTGTTTTTATAATTCATTTTTAGAATGTCATAAAGAAATGTTTTATAAAATGAAAACAATGAAAACAATGAAAAATGAATATAGAGAAAACGGTCGTTAAACTTTCATAATGAGCCGCGCATTAGCAGGAGCAAGACAAAGAAGAGCCGGTATTACACAACCCGAACCTCAAGTATCCACTCCAGTTCAAGCATCTAATCCGCAACCGGGAGGATTGACCTTACCACAAGTTATTGCCCTAGTAGATACTCGTCTTCTAAAACTAGAGCAATTTATGAAGGAGACCCAAGAGAATGGCCTACCTGCAAATACTTCATCTGTTCCTTCTGTCAGATTTGATATTCAAGGAGAACAGGAGACAGCTCCGGATGATTTAGCCCAGGTTCTCACCGAATACGAGAGCCGATTTATGTTATTGGCCGAAGAGATGGCACAACTAAAGGACACATTAATGAAACTTCAGACATATACCATGGATGTAAATAAGATGCTTTTGGAGGAACGTGTAAATGTTCTCTCTGATTTGGGTAGTTCAATGACTGTTAAAGAGGATGCAGTTCTTCCAGCTGGGGAGATTCAGAGATTCTCTTTTTCTGAAGCAGTAGAGTAAATACATAAAAGATATACGCTAAAAAATATAAATAAATGATTATTTATATTTTATACATACATGTCGTCGGATTCTTTAGTGGATATGATGGAAAAGTATAAAGACAATTATTATCAAACAAATGGTAAAAACTCGTTTTTCAAAAAGAACCAAAAAATAGAATGTGCCAAAGAAGTGAGCCAAGCATTTAATTTAGGCGAAATGGTTCGACGTTCGATATATCGTATTTCGAATTCAAATAAGGTAGTTTTCAATTATTCGGTTTTCAAATTATATGCTAATCCTGATAATTATGGAAGTATTGTTCAAGAAGTATTAAATGTGTATGACGATATTTTGTTGGATTATCCTAGTTTTGAAGCGCATATTATATTAGAAGGATTCACTATTTCTGCCGCAGAGAGGTATAAATCGGCCATTCAATTGTTTTGTCAAAAATGTATGAATTCTACTACAAAATATGCAAGATTAACAGAAGTAATGGTTATTTATTATACACCTGCAATGATTGATAATATTTCGGCACTTCTAAGACCGTTTATTGATACAAACGTAGGTGATAGAATAGTAACCATTTCGAAAGCAGATAGTGAAGAAGCACTTCGTAAATTATCGGTTTTTCTATGATGTCATAAAGGAATAATATGATTATATAATAATGAAGAACACTGCGTTCATTATTATAATAGCTATTTTAGTTATATTGTCTTTAGGATATATCATACGTTTTCAAGAAGGTCATTCTGGAGGAGGTGGCGGAGGCCACGCAGGAGGTGGAGGCCATCATGGTGGTGGTCATGGTGTTAGAGGAGGATATTATGGCGGAGGAGGTGCAGTCGAAGTTAATCCGTTATTATTGGACGAATATATTTACACTGACGGATATTACCTTTATGACACTCCGTATATTTATCGTCCATATGTTTTATGGTCGTGGTATTAGAGATTTTCTTTTTTGATCTCTCTTTTTATGGGTTCTCTTATTTTTCTTTTGGATAAATTCCGGGCATTCTTTTCGCCAGTTCTCTTTGATTTCTCTTTTTGTTTTGTTTGATTTTTTACTATTAGAAACCGTATGTCTTATACGGTCATTACCTCGGTTGTTATTACATTTAATGTTGTAATACCAGCGTTTATTCAAGAAAACATGTCCATGGTTGTCACTATCCTTCTTTTTATCCCAGTATAAATACAAATTATCACCTCGATGAGTATTTTCTGGCCATGCTTTTTCTAAATTGACAATAGGTGTTTCTTCGGTTGTCATAAAGAAGTATATATTAAGAGGTCTATAAAATTGATATCGAAAAGATATAAATAGTCAGTTCCATATCTTTTAACACAATGGAATTCAAACTAACTACTACTTCAAAAGCCGATATCTTTACAGGTATTTTCCAGAACATTCGTCCTTTTACGGAACATCTTTCTCTTATGTTCTCAACAACCGGGTTGTATTTACAGGCAATGGATTCCTCTCGTGTTTCTATTGTAGAATTGAAATTACCATCAGGATGGTTCGATGAATACAAATTCACATCTGATGGGGATTTGGTAATTGGTGTTCATTCGGGTATTTTGTTTAAAATATTAAATGCACGTGAGAAAAACCAAAAAATAGAATTCGTATATGAAAGTGATGATGTGGATACATTGTCGATCCATTTTACGGGAGATGATAAAGCTGTTTTTGACAAACATTTTCAGTCGCCTTTAGTAGATATTGAGAGTGAAACGATGACCATTCCTGAAGTTGAATACGCCGCCGAATTCACATTACCATCGGGTAATTTCGCCACGCTTATTAATCAATTGAAATTATTCGGAGACACTTTAGATATTGATTGTAATGAAGAGAAAATCGAGATGACAGCAAAGAGTGCTGAAACAGGTTCAATGTCTGTCGAGGTTAAAATAGATGATTTGAATTCGTTTGCCATCAACGAAGGCGAACAACTTCATATGGGATTTTCCTTGCCACAATTACATAATATTTCACAATTCAAAATAGCCGCAAAAGAAATGACAATTAAATTATGTGATAATTATCCTTTGGCGATTGTGTTTCCAATAACCGAAGAAGATGCTTATGTAAGGCTTTATTTAGCCCCTAAAATAACAGATGAATAAATTGTCATAAAGGGATTGATGGATTTATTTATGCGACCTTGAAAATCGTGCATTTTTTTTCTTGCCGGTTCTTTTTTTCCCGGTTCTTTTTTTTGTTTTTCCACCTTTTGTCCCTTTTTTCGGTTTTTCTTTTTTCTCCCTACTTCTACTTCTGTGTCTTTCTCTTTCTCTTTCTCTTTCTTCATGGATTTGTTCTCTCGTTCTACCTCTTTCTTCAATACCAGAATTCTCTAATACTTCTTCTAATACTTCTTGAATATCACTATCATTATCAATTTCTGTAGAAGTTTCTCGATCAATTGATAATTGTCTTTTAAGTTCTAAAGGTGTTTCTTCTGTTAAACCATATTTTTTATAAAATGGGACAGCTTCTTCTAATGCAGTTAAAATTATTTCACGTGGATATTTATCTGTAGGATATCTTGCAAGACCACATTTTACAGCATTAATCAAAAAGTTAAATATAACTCCACCACCTTTACTACTACAGCAAAATGATTTAACCTCAATTGTTTTTTTATCATTATTGAATGAGAATACCAATAATGTATCTAAAATAACAGACTTTTCATTTGGATTAAATATAAAACGAATTAGAGAACAATTTTTTGGATTTAAAAAATCACGCGATAAAGAATAATTATTTAAATTACCACAACGCATATTTAGTATCATTCCCTCGAATATAAATTTAGGTATAGATATAGGTATAGATATAGAACTACCAGGTAAATGTATATTGTTCTTTTCATCTAGCTTTATAGGAAGAAATTGTAAGCTTTTTTCTGGAAAATGTGAAGAAGAGCTACTGGTATGTATTTTTTGAAACTCTCCTGTTCCTTCTTTACAACATCGATGAACCGCTTGCATCAATTCTTCTCCATATCCATCAAATACAGTTGCTTCTTTTACAAAATATAGATACTCCATCTATATTTTGACGATATTTTATCACCCTATTCATCTTCATTACGGGCATAGAAATATTCATTAATCAATACCAACATTTCTTTAGGACAATTCTCTGTAGGTATTAGAACCCCGTTTTTGTCCTTTGTGATATGTTGCTGTGGGTCATATCCATGGTCCAATAGGATTTGCCATCTTTCAGCATATTTACGGTTCTTTTTCGACCCATGATAATGGTGTCTAATAACCCCAGGAATATATCCTACACGCAATGTTTTCGCTTTTGTCTCAAATGAAATAATACTGGATTTGTATCCATCACTTGATTCAGAATTAATCCCTTTTAGTCCATTCTTTATTAGGGAGAGCGACATGATATTGTCAGCGGATCCTAAAATGGCATCTTCATATAACCCGCCAATACGGTCATATGCTTTTCTAGTAATGGCCCATCCATATCCAGGATGCCAGAAATTCATGGCATTTTTCGAATATCCCTGTTTTCGACAGTATTGAAATCCGAACCCGCTAAATATCCTCATAGCGGATTCATCCGTATCCATATCAATACAATGACTATAAACCTGAACAATATCTTTGTGACCATTGAGAACTTTTAGCGTATCTAATGCCCAAGTTGAACTTTCGAATTCCACATCGGCATCAATCCATGCCATAGCTTTCCATTTGGGAGGAAGCAGATTTTTAACACCTAAATTAATCATGTTTTCTTTATGCCATAAAGGTGTATCCGTATTCAAACGTAAATGTCTGGGGTTCTTTTGATCAGTAACATAATATTTTTGAGAGCAATATGTGAGTTCTACTACATATACGATGACATTGGGTTCTTGCTCCATACGATGAATAAACTGTTTTGCTAAAACATATCTGCGACCAAAAAGAGCAGGATTAGAAACAGCTACAACAACATGTAATACATCATCAATGGGGTCATTGTTTAGAATAGCTTCTTTTATAGGATTCACATGATAATCAATGGCATCAATTTCAATTCCATTTATAACGGTCATTTTGTATACATTCTGCGGTTTTTTATTAGATAAACATTTCAACGTATGATTTATACTAAATGTTTCTTTCCATTTTTATTTTTATTATAGTTTTGTTTTTGTATATTCATATCCAAGAACAATACAAAAAAAGCGAAGATTTAGAAGTATATGAAATGGATTACACATCAAATGATCATTTACAAACAGTTTGTGCAATGAAACAACCGGTTCTCTTCGAATTTGCCGTCGAAGAATTACTAAATAAAATCAATGAAGTTTCTTCTGAAACCGCCGAAGTTCGTGTTTGGGATATAAGAGACTATGAAAAAGAAAATTCTCAAACAAATGATCCTATTCTTTTATCGAATAAAAGTTTTGAGAACCTTGCTAAAAGTGATCCTAAAGGCCGATATTTTTCTAAATGGGATCAAGACCACGATTCCGATGAATATGATACATTTAAAGATTTGGACCATTTTATATGTCCTAAATTATGTGCTCATACAACATATTCTATTTGGTCAGGTGCTTCAGGTTCTCATATTCCACTTCAATATCATATGAATGATAGGGTCTTTTTATATGTCACAAAGGGTAGAATAAATGTGAAAATGACACCATGGCGTAGCAGGAAATATTTGGACAGTCATTCAGATTACGATAACTATGAGTTTTATTCTAGATTGAATCCATTCTCTAATGGTGAATTATCAGTAAAAGAAGCCGATATCAGCATATCAAACAAGATAAAGTGGCTTTCATTTGATGTTGTCGCAGGATATATTTTATATGTTCCTGCATGGTGGTGGTATTCTATCCGGTTCTCATCACTAGATACACGAGTTGCCTGTATTCAGTATCAAACATATAGCAATTTATTGGCACATACTGGAGACTTGGCTAGATATTATTTCCAATTTCATACTACTAAGAAAATCCCGACGAGAACTCTTGAGTTAGACCCAGTAGAGGAACCTACAACGACATTATAGATACATTTATTATTCCTGTGGGAAGCCCATTATTCGTGCCATTTCGAACATTGCATCTCTACCATTTTGAATCGGGATTTCCGGATTTTGTTTATGTAATTCTATCAACTCTGTAAGAATTTCCTTGCATTTATCAGGCTGACCCAAAAAATAATTCGAAACAAATCCTCGAAACCATACGGTCTGAATCTCCCCAGATGTCAAATAGAATTGATTATTTAAGAAGCCTCGACGAATGTTGTCTGATAAAGCCACAATAAATGGATGATTTTCTCTAGAAATAGCTGCATATAAAAAGGGTAAAACTAAATGGTTCGAATTGCGTGTCTGTCTCATATTTCGCAAAACATCACAATACTCCCCCACATAGGGTTCGAATAAATGGTTGTTATTAGCGGTCACATAGGCATATATCATTTCATCTGATGGCGACATATGTTCATTGATTGCCTGAACAAATTCTTTTTGACAGAGTCTAGCAAATTCAATGAGTGGTTTCGCCTGACCTCCAAAAAATCCTGCCGCTACTTTTCCACGTGTCCATGAATAAAAATCAAAACGATCCCAGATTTCACTTGCATGTAGATAACTTTGAAACATGATTTTGACTTTATCTGGTTGGATATTGGAAATGGCTTCTATAGTATCTTCTGTATTCATGTCATACACACAATGAAGACGTAGGTCCATCCAGGCAAATCGGGTAGTATTGAAAGGATTAAATTCAACGACTTCTTTTACAAAGTTCGTTTTTTGATTTACTACGAATTTATAAAGAGGAGTGAATTTAGTTTTGTCGAGATTAATAACCTCGTTTTTATGATGGTTCTCTTGGAATTTGTCAAAAAGGTAATAATATGCTAGTTCTTCATAGTCTTTGAAAATGAATCTAGTAAGATGATGTAATTCCGGTGGTCTAGCTTCCTTTATAATATTCTCAAAACGGGGTTCCGTAAAAATAACCATTGGCCATGGTTTGGCAAAAAAAAGTCTGGCTTTATCAAAATAAGTAGTCATCGAACAAAAGTGGTCATCGGTGGTTTTATCTTTTAGTGGATGGTTCTCCTTTTCTCTTACATCATACCATGCGGTTATAATGGTGAAATCGAGAACATCTGACATTTTATATGTGTGTTATATATAAAATGCATTTAATAGGTTTTCTGTTTGCTTTTGTTTTGTTCATTGTTCTCGATGTTTTCTTTTTGACTTTTTCCAAACCGTTTTTTGAAAAGCAAGTAATGGATATTCAGAGAACTGTCATAAAGATGAATTATATGGGGGCTCTATTGGCCTATTTAGTATTGATTTTTGCTTTATATTGGTTTATTCTCAGTAGGAAAGCATCAGTTCTCGATGCAGCCATTTTAGGAGGTGTCATAAATGGAACATACGAATTGACAAATATGGCAATGTTGGAGAATTGGCATTGGTCGTCAGTGATATTGGATACTGCTTGGGGAGCATATTTATGGGGATTTGTGACATTTACCACTTATACAATTTATTTTCGGTAGGTTCTTCTACGTCTGGTTTTAATTTTCTTTGGGATTGAAGCACGCTTGGTCTTTTTTCCTCCAATTCTTAAATATTTTCTCCAATCATTTCCTATTTCCTCAACTTGATCGACAGCATCTTGTGAATCTCTGTCTCTTTTAGAACCGGTCATATGAATTATCTTTGTTTCGTTAATTTTTCTAATAAGCATATCAAGTTCGTGACTTTCCGGTTTAGAAAACTTTATTAATTCATTCGATAAACGTTTTCTTGCATAAAAAACTGTATTATTTTGAACTCCTCCCCCACGTGTTCCGTTTTCTATTTGTAATTGCCCTTGAGGAGCTTTTTTAGAGAATAAGTATCTATACACCTTTGTTGAAAAAGAATAACAAGATCTAATAGGACCATATAACTGCCAAGCGATTAATAAAGAAGTAAAAATAGCTTCTCTTGGATATCTATGTGCTAGTGTCATTATCCAAAATGGTGTAGGATAATCATAAGCAAATTGTGCTATCCTTTGTGGAGTTGGTCTTATAAAGTCACTAATAGCTCCAGGTAATGACAACATCGTGTTTCCTACACCTCTAATGGATTCGCCCATTTGAGTGGCGCTTGATTGAACCCCTTCACTTATAGAATGAAGTCTCGATTGAAAAGCCACATTTTCTTTATGAAAAATAAATGCTTTTTCTAAAATCCAACTAATCAATTTATCATTAGTGTTATCAGATTGCCCCATTTCAGCCAGCATTGTTAATAATTCTTCTTCTGTAACTAGTTGATAAGCATCCCCCCAATTTAATAACGTACGAATATCTGCGCTCTCATGAAAATGTGCCATGCAAAATGCCGATGCTTCAACGTCATTTTCAGGAAGATCAAGCGTTTGTCCTCCTCCAGGTGGTGTGTATATTAATTTAAAATTATCTCCTTCTCCCACCGACGATATAAACCCGCCACTTGCAACAGGGATAACTGCACCTTCTACCGGTCTTGCTGATATAATTTTAGTGCCGTCAGTTAATATTTCACCCTCATTCTTTCTCATAATACCTATAAAATTCGCCATATGTGCGCACCATTTTATCTTTTGTTCTTGTGTCATTTCGGCATTAAACTCTGGTTTTAAGAAAGCAATATCTATATCTGGATTATGTTGTTTTAAATCATTAAATAATTTTACACAAGCAGACATAGATAATCCAATTAAGGATGATAAAAAAAATAGAGTTTCGGCAAGACGTCCTTTCTTTTCAGCTGGTGTATCATCTCCATGACCTTTAGTATCATTTAAAACATCTTGGATTTGATCAATATGACCAGTTACACGACGTTGTAATCTACCTCCTCCACCTGCTGCAAAAGCATCCTGAACATCTTCAGGATTTTCTCTTTGCACTGTAACAGATTCAACTACAGCAGACATAGTTCTTCCTATCAAATTACTAATGTTACCCATTGTTGATGAAGAAACATTATCTACATTTGGTTGTGTTACTTCAGGGCATTTAGATAAAGCAACTAATTGTTCCAAAGCATTTTTTTCGTCACGAGATAACCTAGGTTGGTCTAACCTTTCCATTTCTTGTATTAATTTATTTAATTTTGGGGGAATTCTGGTTGCCTTTCGTGTTAGCATTTTATATATTATCAGAATATTTTCTATACTCCAATACAGTTCTTACGTATTTCGACTGGTTGTTCATCTGGTTCGTAATTATACCTATCATGAAATTCTTCTTCGTTGTCAAAAAGAATATTATTGTCTATCATTTTACCACCATATTCAATAACTCTTTTTGACCAAATCGGAGAACCAAAAGCATGGAGTATCCAATTTTGGCGCCATTCATCTGCCGATATTTCATCCAAAGAACTTGCTAAAACCCCAAATAAACAAACTTCCTTCAAGAATTTCCAATTGGGGCCTTCTGGTTCTTTTGTCATAAAGGGAATAATATGATGGGGTTTCACATTAACGAATTTGACGCCGGGAGTTTCTTTTATATCCGCGCGTTTCATTGTCAGGTTTTTTACGATAGTTGCTATTAATTCCGGTTTGTCTTTTAGTTCTCTACTTTTTTTAGAAATATAAAGGCCAAGTTTGGGATGGTTCTCTTTGAAAATGGTTTCGTATATTATTTCTAAATTATCGAGAACTTCTTGTTCAAATCCGGAGAAATACAGTTCATATGCCCAGAATACTGATTGTTCATATTCTCTTTTAAGAATAGCTTCTTGTAGGGATGCTTCTACTAGTTGTTTGACATATAGATATCGGGTGAGTATCATTTAGTTATTTTATATATAATTCTTTATGGTATTGTCATAAAGAATCATATGGTGTTCGATTTTGTATTTGGTAAAAAAATCTATATTATGCTACGCATATATACTACTATCTAAACATCTACTAGTTCAAAGAGGTCATTCGCCCTTGGGATACGAACCTGAAAGTCTGGCCAGTCATGAAAAGCAACATATGCAAAAAGGTTAGTATATTCAATAAGAGTCGCACTACGATAATTCTTCGATGTGGGAAGCTCCTTCACGGCAAAAGTTCGGCCAATAAGCGTTTTGCTCCAACGAAAACTACCTCGTCCAATAGGTATTCCGTGCTTTTCACGCAGCATTGAATGATATAGCAGCTCTGATTCGGGTTTGTCTCGTAAAGATAGTCCCATTTCCCGGTTCTTCTTGTAGCAAACTGCCTTCAGATTATCAATATGGTCCGACCCACCTAGAGCTTTCGGAATACAATGGTCTATGTCCCATCCACCTTCAACTGCCTTCCCTTGACAGTTGCGAAATAAGGCATTGCCTGTAATGTGACATTTCCGGTAGAACTCTGGGTCCTTTCCCTTTATTTTAGGCGCATTATCCCATACGGCTTTTGCGCATCCTAATTGTCCATACGAGGTATTGTCACGCACACGCTTAACAGGCGTCTTTGTATTTGGGACAATCTTCTTCGCAGGAGCCTTCTTCGCAGGAGCTTTCTTCACAGGAGCTTTCTTCACAGGGGCCTTTTTAGTAGCGACAGCCTTCTTCGCAGGGGCCTTTTTAGTAGCGACAGCCTTCTTCGCAGGAGCACTCTTCTTCGCAGGAGCCTTCTTAGCAGGGGCCTTTTTAGTAGCGACAGCCTTCTTCGCAGGAGTCTTCTTCGCAGAAGTCTTTTTAGTAGTCAATTTTTTAGATGCAGGCATCTTAAATTATGTCTTCAACTCAATTCAAAAAAAGGCGAATCAATTTTCTTATATAAGTCTATGACAAGAGAATGAATAACTTATCGGCCCCATTTATTATAAAATGTCCTCATTGCAAGATTGATATTATTATCGAAGAAATCAATTGTCGAATTTTCCGTCATGCAGTTTATAAAGCCACGGGAGAACAAATGAACCCTCATTCCTCAAAAGAAGAATGTGATAAAGCCATCGAAGAAGGAACTGTGTATGGATGTGCCGGACCATTTCTGTTAGACACTTCCAATAATCCCGTTATATGTGGATATATTTAGAAAATGTTCTCAATTTAGTGTCATAAAGATGTTATATTTCGATATATCAAAATATAAATTATTATAAGAATGAATATTGAGAACATTTACATAGGATTCTTTTTGACATATTTTCGATAAAAAGTTCGATAGGTATTTTGTAGTTTGTCAAATTTCATATTGAAACGACCTTCTATGTTCTCTTGTTTTATCGATTCAATAACTGCTTTATCTTGGTTAAGAGTTTGTTTCATCATATCTCTGAACCAGTTATTCAATGCATAATTCGTAAGAAAATTGCGATATGTTTTTACAAAAAGTTTCGTTTCGCGGTCATTAATGGGACAAGCCGCTGTTACAACCGTATTCACTAACCCAGGTCCGAATTTGATCCTAGCAATCGATGTATGTGGTAAAACGAATTCATTGTCAATATCTATTCTTTTGAATTTAAACAATTTCGCAACCATCGAATCTTTTCCGGATTCATAAACATAGGATGTTCTCCAGTGTCCAGGACTAACCAATTTCGGCGGGTTCTCTTGACTAGGCGCGGGTTTATCTTTATTACCAAAAGTATGAACAAACGCAATATGCATAATATCCAACGAGTTCTCAGTAACTATTCTCGGATATGTCATAAAGGATTGATGTATATATAATGGTATCATTTGGGGGTCTGTTGCCTCCGGCTCCAAAAAAATGCGTTCGCCCAATTTTTGGATGTGTTCTTCTGTAGTAAAAGATGGAAGTTCCCATGTATTTAAATATATCCAACCGTGTTTTTCTACAACAGCAAATCGGGGAACATTGTAGATGGGTGATGGCTGAAAACAAATTCCAGGAACACGGGTTAGATTGCCTCTAGTGTCAAATTCATAACCGTGATACGGACAGACGACATTATCATTTTGGATATGCTTACTAGCTGAGAAAGCTGCACCTTTATGAGGACATACATCTTCTAATGCATGAAATCTTTTATTCGTTTTCCAGAGAACATAGTCTTTTCCCCATACGGTTATTTTGTAAGGCTTATTCATTCTGATATCGTTCTTTTCGGCAACGACGAACCAAGAAAGGTCGAATTGTTCGTCGGTTGATTGTAAATGAACAATAGATCTAGGGGTATGTGAGAACCCTGATGTTAAAATAGCAGTTTTTGTCATAAAGAATAATATCCATAAAAATAACATATGATATGTATAATAAAATATCTTTATATTTATTATAATATAAAGATGAAATCAAATAATAAGACGTTGATTAAAAAAGGAGGGAAGAAACGGGGACTAAAAAACGGTGGAACGGGAACCCGTAAAAATAGAGCTGGAATAAACAACGGGCGTAAATCGCATTTGGTTCGCATATTTTTGGAGATGTTGAATGTCATAAAGTTATATCATTGGAAAACTCGTTCGTTCTCGCAACATAAAGCGACAGACGAATTGTATAGTCAAATGAATGAGCATATCGACAAATTTGTCGAAGTTCTCTTAGGGAAAGACCAAAGTCGTATTTCAATGATTGAAAAACATATTGTCCTTTTGGACGCCAAATCGACGAAAGAGTTTCAATCCAGGATATTTGAATATAGGGGATTTTTGATGGATTTGGATAGATATTTCGATAAAAAACGAGATTCAGATCTACTGAATATCCGAGATGAAATTTTAGGGGATATTAACCAGTTTTTATATTTATTGACTTTTGATAAATAAATCGTTGTTGGATTATTCAAAAATATATGAACCCCCTTGCTGATGGGTAATAAATAGGTTCCCGACGATCCACCAAAGAGAGGATATTTTTTTTACTGCGAATAACCCATTCGCGCCGTCTATTCAAAAGTCTTTTCCAAGCCTTCTGAACAACCCTCAGCCAATATGTCTTTATGACAGCCGTGTAAAGATCATCTTTGAAGATTACTTGAACTATTTCTAAATTATCCGATATATAGTTTTCAGTTTCAGATGATTTTGCATAATCAATCACTTCATCATAATCATATTTAAAGAATATTCTAGGATCCACTCTATAATCCATTACGAGTTCATTATCTCCAGTAGAATTAAATACTGCACTCAAATAATATTTTCGGTCTTGACATTCAGCTCTTTCTCCAATAACCTCTTCTTCATAATCATAAATATCCATCATATAACAAAAGAAAATATGCTTCCTATGTTTGTCATAAAGATGATTTCAATTTTATTTGTCTTTTATTTGTCTTTTATATATTGATTACAACAAATGCAGGTAGGTTATCTTCATAAATCATTTTAATGCTTCCTTTTCGTAAATATGTATTGAGTTCATATACATGTTGGTCAGATAATTGGAATAAATCATACCAATGGTCATACTCAATACGATATCTCATTAGCGAATCATCTATTCGATAATCTCTGAAATCGTAATAATAAAATTCATCTAAATAGTTAGAGAGAGTTTTGGCACACTGTTTTTTCTTACAAATATTGTAAATATGTTGTCGAGGTTTTAGACTTTTAAATGGCTGTTTTTCAGAAGACCATATTTTAACATATTTTTGACCGTTTTCTTCAACCAAACAAATCGCCCCTTCATCTTCGAAAATAAATTCGTTTAATATTTGTATGTGTTGGATATTAATAAGAGTTTTATTCCGCCATTCCTCATAAGGTATAGTGAAATAAGCATCTTGGGTTCGATACTTGGAAAACCAACCTTTATTTTCTATATAATAAAGAATGGCATTAGCAGAGCGATTGCTCATCATATTACACAAGAGAACTTCAAATAGAGTATGCATATTAATAGATATATAATGGTTATTATTGTTTGTCATAAAGGTTCAATTTTGTGTTGTTTGGTTTATATAATATTCCTATGATGGTTATAATTTAGAAGTTCTCCATAATGTCGATAAATGAAAAAATTTGTTGAAAGACCGGACATAAAGAACTCCACATATGAAAAAAGTGGCATAAGAAAAATATGATGAACGACTTATTCCAAGTGCAGTAATAGCAATGGTATTCGCAGTCCAAAAATATTGTTGGGCTTTTATAAGACTAATCGCTGCTGCTCTATAACATTCGTTAGAATGAGACATTTGATATAGTCTTTGCGGAAATGGTGTAAAATAAACATGAGCGAATGGTATGAGATATTCCATTTTATGATTTTATAGAATTATTTTTAGATGATTATTCCAAATATACTATTTTGGAGATTGTATATTTGATACAATATATACATATGTATTCTCATCACTGTCTTTTTTCATATCAAAGTAATTGCTCGTATCATATCTTATAAGACGGTTCAAAATGGCAATATGACATTCACTATCTAAATTGGTCATTTGTTTCCATATTTCAAAAGGGATTTTATATTTTATCATATCATTCTCTTCATTTTTGAATTCGGCAAATAATTTATTTACATATAAATTTTGTATTATATAAAACATTCCTTTAGATGCGGCATTGAGAAGACTGAATTGAAAAGCGCGATAATTATATAAAGTGTCCATTGGGGTATATTATTAATTATTAATTGAGAACCCAAATCAATTTTATATTCAGTTCTCAAAAATATAATATAAATATATAAATATATAAATGTCTCAAACACCACGACTTATACTTATAAGAAATAAAGATGATGCTATTACATATTGGACAGGGGATGGTCCGGATGGAGAGGGTGGTGTAGCAGTTGGTTCAACCTATTTTATATTATCTCAAGATTGGACAGTTGGAAAGTGGAAAGAGAATATTGATAATCTAACATGGTTCAAAAATGCAAAATTATATAAATATATCAAATTTAGACCGGATGGTTCAGAAGAACCTTTTGAAACCTTTTTCGCAGACTTAACACCAAACGGAGAGGTAGATGGAAATACATTAAAAACACTTGTATTAGAAGATATGAAAAATAATCCTCCGGCAGAAAACACAACAGGAGGAAAACGAAGAACAAGACGTCGTTCCAAAATGTTTAGCAAAAAAACTCGTTCAAATAAAACACAAAAACGAAGTCGTTCTCGAAAAAATCGAAAATAAAATAACATAATAAAACTGTTCGTAGAGTATCTATAAGAAGTCATAAAGGAATATTATGACAACGGACTATTTAATGAATATTTCGACGGTTCTCTATTTACTCTGTTATGCACCCGATTTTTATGCCAATTATGTAAATAAAAACGCAAATGTCTATAATATATATGAAAAAATAGTGCTTTTAACAGGAACAGGGTTTAGTCTTAGTTACGCCATTTCACTTAATAACCAAGCTCTATTGATCAACTATGTTCCCCTATTTTGTTTGGATGTTATGTCATTAGGAATACGATGTTATTATGCTTATAAAAACAGGCATATTGATGTAAGAGTTCATTCGGATGGAAGAATGAAGCCATCTACATCTGACGATGAATTACCAACACATAATCCCATACATTTTGACGATTTATAATAATGAATAACAGATATATAAATCGGAAAACATACATATATTTATAAATATATGTATACCATTACAACGGTTTGTATAGGAAATAAATACACCCCCATTTTGCCATATTGGCTCAAACAAATTGGGTCGAAGTGTCCGAATTCAGAAATAGAAATTTTCAATAAAATCCCAGAAAATATAAAACCCGACAAGTATGCTTGGTGGGATATTCTCCGTTTAACTAACAATCTGAATATTTTATTGAGAACACAGAAACCGGTTGTTCATATCGACATTGATATTATTGTCAGAAAGGATATATTGCCAATAGTCTCTATGGACCATGATATTATTATTTCTCAAGAAATCGGAGGAGATGGAGCATTCCCAAAAGAATGTAGTCAGAAATTGGGGTTCGGTATTTGCTCTGGCCTATATGTTCTCAAACCTACAGCAATTTCATTTATGTTGAATATATTAAGTCATATGAAAAAACAGACATTTGGAACTTATAGCGATCAGGTATCTATGATGAATTATATTGTAAATAATCCGCATAGTGTCACAAAGGAAAATTATGAAGTTGGCGGAACAATATATGAGAACCGGATTATTCATATCGATGGAATCCAGATTTGTGTTTTAGATTTTGGGTTGATTATAAGAGACCCTATTGTTACAAGGGGCCAATTTGCAGACCATATCAATATAGATAATGTTGGTGGTGTTAGTAATTTTTTGAATTATTTTAATGAACCATTAGAGAACCTACCGCTTACTTGTCGTTGTGGCAAACGTCATTTGGGGGATAATTCAGTATGCCCACATATAGGTATGCGATAATCCCACCTCTTATGTCCATAATGGCTATTTACCCAAGCAGTAATTACTTTATGATCTTCAGGGTTCTCTTTTTTACAAACTACATATTTTGTATTATTTGTATGTGTCGTAATGAATATAACATATTTATTCTCGATGTGTCTTATATTGTTTATATATTTGGAATTGATGAGAACTTTCGAAAGACGAATAAAGGACATGTCAAAAAGGTAAAATATATAGATTTATATGTCTATATATTTTGTATTT
>Ga0164297_10002135_pt1 | contig 19946 bp, 12 predicted proteins | sample GEODES058metaG_FD_113539 | JGI IMG/M metagenome (GOLD analysis project Ga0164297, IMG submission 113539) | Dystrophic lake water microbial communities from Trout Bog Lake, Wisconsin, USA - GEODES058 metaG | ecosystem: Environmental > Aquatic > Freshwater > Lake | place: USA: Trout Bog Lake... | reverse complement strand
TCGTGCCGATGAGCGATCCGTCCGTCGCGCTGCTCGTCATCAACACGAATGTGAAACACGAATTGTCCGGCGGCGAATACGCCGAACGCCGCGCGCAATGCGAAGAAGCCGCCAAAAATCTGGTCGTGAAATCACTCCGCGACGTGACGCCCGATCAACTTGAAAAGGGCAAAGGCAAGTTGAGCGAAGTCGTTTATCGCCGCGCACGGCACGTCATTGGCGAGATTGAGCGCACGGTTCATGCGGCGGAGGGTATTCGCGCTTCCAGCTGGCCGAGCGTGGGCAATCTCATGTATGCCAGCCACGCCTCGCTGCGCGATGATTACGAAGTGAGCTGCGCGGAACTCGACGACGTCGTGGAAATTGCCGAAGACATCGGCTACAAGGGCGGCGTTTACGGCTGCCGTATGACCGGTGGCGGTTTCGGTGGTTGCTGCGTGGCGTTAGTGAAAGCCGATTGCGTGGACAGCATCACCAAGAAAATTGCAGCGGATTACAAAACCAAAACTGGCATTGACGCGGCCATCTTCGCTTCACGTCCGGCAGCAGGCGCGACGATTATCAAAGGTTGAAAGACAACCGCCAAGAGCGCCAAGGTTAAATAAGAAAGCAATAAAGCAGGAACCGATTTTTTCTCGTTCCTGCTTTATTATTTTAATCGGACTTGCCGTTGTCGGCGGCTAGGCGGTTCGTTACTTCTCCAAAATATTCTTTAACGCAGGAAATAAAGCGTCGGCGACAACTTGCTGGCCGGCGAGCGACAGATGCGAGCCATCGCGCAGGAGCATCCGGCGGCGCGGTTGACGGTCGAGCGCGGCATACGCATCTACATAAACGGCCTTGGGCACCGCGGCGAGCAAGCCATTCAAATGACCGGCGCAGTCGCGCGCAATCCGGTCGGAACGCCGCGCACCAAACACAGACGGCGACATCACCACGGGCGTCACTTCATGTTCGAGCAATGTCTGCACGAGTTGCATCACCGTCGCCAGATAAATTTCCGGAGGCGTGACTGGTTGAAGTTTAAAACTGGTGCCGATTGCACTCAGCAAACGCCATTTGATTCGGTCAAGCGAGTTGGGTGAACGCGCGGCGACGTTTTGATGAATTGGCGTGCCGCTACTACTGTGGTGATGGCGGCGCACGGGCACAATCAAATCGCTGGAACCAAATTGTAACACCACAATGTCCGGACGAGCAGCAAGACAACGCGCCGCAAAATGTTTTGGCACACGCGTGATGGGGAAGCCGCCCATCGTGAACAGTGAATCAACGATGTGATGCGAGGTTTCGTGCCGCAACCGTTCCACGGCGAGATGCAGAAATGAATCTTCCTGCCGGTGCGGATAGCCACCGATCATGCACGCCCCAAATCCTCGGATGTGATACTCCATGAAACGTCAATCTCCGAGACAAGTTCCGACGTGGCGCGCAGTTTGAATCCACGAATGGTCAACAGGAACAATCTTGCGTTTGCCCGCGACTTTTTCCAGCGGCACGGCTTCGGTGCCGTCGCCGCGCGCTGCCACCATCACACCGTAATGTTCTTCGTTAATGAGGTCGGCACACGCGCTGCCGAGGCGGGTGGCGAGAATACGATCCGCCGCGCACGGCGTGCCGCCGCGCTGAACGTAACCAAGAATCGTCACGCGCGATTCGAGTTCCGTGAGTTCTTCCAAATGTTTTGCGAGGCGCATGGTGTTACCTGCGTGGCGCACTTCGAGCGTGGCCATTTCAATCTTTGCTTCCTTTTTATCGTGCAACGTTTTGGCGCGTTCGAGTTTTTTCTCGGCGGCAGCCATCGCACGCGCATCGTCGCGGCTCATCGCGCCTTCGGCCACAGCGACGATACTGAAATTGGTTCCGCGCCGACTGCGACGTTTGATGGCTTCGGCAATTTTGACGACGTCGTAAGGAATTTCGGGAATTAAAATCACGTCCGCGCCGCCGGCAATGCCCGCACCAAGCGTGAGCCAACCGGCGCGGTGGCCCATGATTTCCGCCACAATGATGCGGTGATGACTGTGCGCGGTGCTGTGCAAACGGTCGAGCGTGTCGGTGGCGATGTCGAGCGCCGTCGCAAATCCAAACGTGGCGTCGGTCAGGGCGACGTCATTGTCAATCGTCTTGGGCAAGGTGATGACGTTCAAACCGGCTTGGTGTAAACGCAACGCATTTTTCTGCGTGCCGCCGCCGCCGAGACAGACGACGCAATCAAGTCCCCACGTTTTATAATTCTGTTTGATGACCTCGGTCATGTCCTTCGTGCGACCGTCAATGACCATGCGGTGCGGCTTGTCGCGGCTCGTGCCGAGAATCGTGTCGCCGACGGTGAGAATTCCCGCGAGCGTGGTCTTGTCCAGCTTGATGCGGCGGTTTTCGACAAGGCCGCGAAAGCCGTCACGGAAGCCGATGATCTCCATGCCGTAGTTCAGCGCGGCTTTGCCGACGCCGCGAATGGCTGCGTTGAGACCGGGGCTATCGCCGCCCGCAGTGAGAATGCCGATGCGTTTGATTTTCTTAGCCATGCCGAGAGCTATTTGAAACCGCCCAGAAAATTTGTCGAGCAGAAGTTTTGGAAATTTTTTTGCCGAAATTAAAATGGTCGGAACGGCCGGATTCGATTTCTAGTTCAAGGTGGAGTCCCGCTATTGTTCTTCGCCCACAAGACGGTGCTGTCTGTTCTGGGCAGATTGTAATTAATCACGCTGTTACGAAGCTTTACTGAATGACCGTCGAAAAAAACGACGTTGACCTGACCGCCATGGCGTGGGACTGAGCGACCATCACCCACAGGAAATGAAAGCGGATCGCTGGGCACGCGAAAATAAGCGCCACCTTCAGCCGGAATCTCCTGCCAGGTGTCCGGGTTGGGGTTGCTAGGATCAGCGCTGGGATTATTGATGGCCGCCGCATCCGCATAGACGATGGACTGGCTGGGCGCGCTCACTTGGTTTTCGCTGCAACTGTTATAAACTTTGAAAGTAACGTTGGGCGGCGCGTCCAGCCACCCGAACTCGGGAAAATTCATACCGATGCCCAAAGCATTTACGGAACTGACGGCTCCACCATGTCCGTCTATGGCTGGCTGAGTCAGCGTAGGACAATTATAGAGGTTTGCGGGCGTGGCGAGACCAGCCAACCGCAATTCATCCTGCCACCACAGCAACGTCGGATTCTGAACAATGAAGGAGTTGGGATCGTAGGTCCAACTCCCCGAGCCAGGAGCTCCTTGTTGCACCCAAAGCGGCAACATATTGCCACGGTTCTCATCCACATACATTTTAGTGGCCAACATGATTTGCCTTTGGTTATTGAGGCAACCGATAGCCTTGGCGCGGACTTTTGCTCCGGCCAGCGCGGGGAGCAACAGCGCCGCCAGAATACCGATAATGGCGATGACCACCAGCAGCTCAATCAAGGTGAAGGCCCGCCTTGGTTTCATATCCATATCACACCAACGTTTCCATTTCGTTTCAAACAATTTATTCGGGACAACCGATTTCATTTCTCGCCCACTACCAATTGAACTGCTGCCCGCAAAGTCTCTAAAAATTTAAGACCAGCGGCAGATGGCGTTGGATGCTCCATTTTCCAGCTTGGCAAGACATACGATAGACGAATCGATTCTCGCCCACTGGCTGGTTCGGGAACTGAACCAGCACGTCTACAGTTTCGGCATCAATTTTTTTGAAGCGAATGATTTGAATGATGACACCCGTGCGGGCATGGGCGGTTTCCACTAACTGTCCGTTGCGCTTATTAAAAGCGGAGCTGATGCCGCGCGTGGGTGGAATATGGCCAGCGAATTGCGCCATGAAAAGCCGGCTGGGATCGGTTCGCTCCTCACCAAAGGCCACATAATAATATTTTGGCTGGCCCGCATCCATTTCCTGGATAATTCCACGAACCAAAGTCTCGGTCAAATCCGTTTCAAATTCCGCCATGTTTGAACTCCTGGAATGATGGCTATGAGCCCATAGCCACCCCGCCACGACGGCCAGCACGACCAAAATTATTATTACGATTGCGGCTTTTTTCATCGTTCTTCAGGTTTGTTTTCCCGTCTGCTCATATACATAAGATTAGGCCTAATGTAGCGGAGCCAGCATCGGCTCGCGACGTAACCGCGCTTGCCAATCAAAAGCGGAACAGCTGAACGGCCAGAGCCAACAGCGTTTGGTGACGGCGACTTGTTTGGCGGCTTGGATTCAAGTTGCAAATTCTAGAACGGGAAATAATCCGTAAAAAAGCCGTAGGCAAGGACTAAAAAATGGTCGGAGCGACAGGATTCGAACCTGCGACTTCGTGGACCCAAACCACGCGCTCTAGCCAGGCTGAGCTACGCTCCGAACCAAAAGTAGGATGGCGGAGAGAGTGAGATTTGAACTCACGGTAGTGTTACCTACGCACGCTTTCCAGGCGTGTGCCTTAAACCACTCAGCCATCTCTCCACCGAACCGACAATGTGACGGAGCGCGGCGCATTTTTCAATTCAAAACGGCGGACGGTGGCGGGGAAACTTTAAAATCGTTTTTTGCACCAAAACATTTTGACAATGCCATGGCTGTGCATGAATGAAAAACTGCGCCGGTCGTTAAGAAAATGAATCTCAACGCCAGCGCAATTTTATGTCCGCAAGAACCGACTCAGGGATTATAGCGCAAGCGGTAGAATTTATTCGCCGGCGGCGTGCTGCCGAGAATGTCATTAACCAAAAAGCTGCCGCTGGTCGGGGCATTGGTGGTCAGCACATCGGACCAGTTAAAGAGGTTCGTCGAACTTTGCACCGTGTAGCTGTATGTCGGGACGCCGACAAAATTCAGCGCGGCGGTGCTGCCGCCACCGCTCAAGTTCAAAGTCTGCACTTGGCCGCCGATGGCATTGGTGCTGACGGTGATGGTGACAACGGCGGTGGCAGTCGCACCATAAGCGTCAACAAACGTATTGGTGAACTGGTCGTTGAGCGGATTGCTGTTGACGTAGGTAAGATTCACCGAGTCATTGGCGAGCGTGACGCCGTTGGTGCTGGTGCTGGTTGCACTCAACATAACGCTGTCGCTGTCTGCGTCCGTCACTTTAGCCAACAGGCTGCTGATGGGAATGGTTACCGTGGTGACGCTCGTGCTGCGATAATAATTGGTGCCGGTGGCAACGGGCGGCGTGTTGATGATCTGGCTCAAAGCCGGGCTGCTGGTGCTGCCAAAGAAATTGCCGGTGGGTGCATATTCAGCAGTGATGGGATGGCTGCCGTGTGAAAGCATGCTCGTGCTCAACACGGCTTGGCCGGAACCATTCAGCGTGCCAGAACCAATCGCCGTGCCGTTGTCTTTGAACGTGACGTTGCCCGTGGGCGATCCCGCACCGCCCCAAGTGACTGTCGCGGTGAGATTGACGGTTGCTCCTGGCAGTGCCGGATTTGCATCACTGGTCACGACGGTCGCGGTCGGATTGACGATGAATTGCGTGTAGCTTGGCAAGGTTTGCGCGGCGTTGTTGGCTGAATAATTTAACGGCGTGGTCACCGCCGTGATGATGTTCGCGACAGTGTCAGAGATCGTGGTGGCGGTCAGATAAATATCGCTCTTGGTGCTAACCTGGAAAAGATAGGCGCTCGGCAAAAGGCTAGAGTCAGGCGCGTAAGATGAGGTTGTGTCAGCCGTCCCGGTGGTTAACCATGTGTTTTTAGTCTCGACGCCATAAAGCAGCGTAATGCCAGACTGGCTCGCCCAATTCGCCGGGTCGCCTTGGAAGGCAAACAACTGTTCCCCAGTGGCGTTAAGCGAAAAGCTGGTGGGCGCCGCTGAACTCCAGCCGGTGCCGGTGATGGATTGTCCGTTCTGCCACGTCAGCACCGTGCCAGCGGGCAAATCGGTCTGGGCAGCGTAAGTCAGAAAACCTTCGCCGGTGCGACCGGTGGTTGCGGAACTAAATCCGTTGTCCGTAAAAACAATGGTCGTGCCGGTCACAATCGGCCTAAGCAACACCGCAGCGAATTTGTCCGTGCCGCTCGGGCCAAAGGCGATGATGGCGAGGTCGCCGGCCACGAGCGGTTGTCCCACACTCAAAGTCTGCGTCGCGGACACAGGACTGTAATTTCCATTTCCTGAATTCGTCGCCGTGATGATTGTGTTGCCAGTTCCAACAATCGTAACGGTGTTTCCAGAAATCGTCGCCACTGAAGGATTGCTGCTCAAAAAAGTGAGCGGCAAACCCGAATTGGCCGTGGCGCTCAAAGTGAAAGGCGCGGCTCCGTTGGTCTTGCCGGGCAAGGCGCTGAAGGTGACCGTTTGGTTGGTCTGCAAAATCGTGCCCGTCAAACCTGTCGGCTGGGTCAGGCTGTAGTTGGTGCTATCGACGCCACCCAATGTCAGCGTTGCCGTCACGGGGATGCCGGTGTTGGCATTCGTGTCCGTAAAAAATCCGCCGCCGCTTACGGTCACAACGTCCGGACTTATGACACCAACCAACGTCGCGCCGGTGATGGTGGCATTGGTCTTGCCGTCAAAAAATTTGGTGGCAACCGTCGCGCCGGACACAGTCAAAGCCAGCGGTGTGATATTCGCGCTCAAGATCGGTTGCGTGAGCGAGTAGTTAGCAGATGGGGCGGTGAATCCGCTAACCGTGACGGGAATGCCATTGCTGACCGTCGCAAAAGCAAAGCTGGCGCTGGGCGTGCCAGAAACCGAGAAGGATTCGCTGTTCACCAACCCGGAGTAAGCGGGCGTGCCAGTAAAGCCTGCGGTCGTGGTCTGGTCATAGACCTTGTTCGTGGCGGTGATGCCGGTGATGGTCAAGGGCGCAGGGCTGACCGTGCTGGCTGCCGTTGCGATGGTTGCCGTCGTCGCGCTGCCACCGGAAATACTCACGTTGCCGGAATATGTTCCTGCTGTCGTGGTCGCACATACACCGTAGTCGGAGCCAGTGTGCCGCTGGCAGTGATGGGCAGGCTGGTTGTGTAGCCGGAACCGCTGCTTAAGGAAATTTCAAAACCGGATGGCGGAGTAGCGGTCAAATTTCCGGTAAGGTTGCCGCCGGAAACTGTGAAGCTAGTCGGCGAAGCGGAGGCTGTCCCGTAAGTGGTGTTCACCGCCGCGAGCGTGCCGCTGGTGGAAATTGACGGGCTGGCCGTGTTGGTAAGATTGCCCGCGACATAGCCGATTGCATTGTAGTTGGCCGCGTTAAATGTCCCACCGGTGGCGGCGGAAGGCACGACCGAACCGATATAAACCCCTGCCGCATCGCCCGCCGCTGCACCACTACCATAAGTTATGGTAACCGACCCGATGGTTTCTGAATTGGCCAGACCGCTGCTAGTGAAATCCGTCGAGCCAGTTACCGGACTGGACAATGTCGTGCCTTGGGTCTTAGTCACATTCTTCGCGGTGACAGTCAAGTTAGCCTTGTTTACCGTCAGGGTCGTGCTGGTATCGTTGACGGCGGCTCCCAAGGTTGAACCATTGCCAGCATAGGCGTAGGTAATGGTGTAAGCGGAAGCAGAGTAAGGATTGGTGGCGGTCACAAATGTCTTGGAGAAGTCGCCGGTCGCATCATTGATTGTAGTGGTCTGCACACTTCCATTAATGGTGATGCTGACAGTTTCACCATTGGCAGGATAAACCGGTCCGGTTGCGCTGAGTTTGCCGGAGAGCGTGATGGAGGCCGTGCCGTAGTTGATGGATTGGCTGGTGGACAAACTTGAAAATGAAGGTATCAACGGAGCGGTGACGACGAGATCCACATGACCAGCCGCGCCAGTGGTGGTGCTGATGGTGGCGGTGTATCCGGTGGTCAAAGCCGTGCCGGTGATAGTAGCCGTCGTATTGGCCGTGCCCGTAAGCGTGCCTAGGCAATCCAGCAAACGATAGGTTCCCGCCGCCAACGCCGCACCGGTCACATTCACGGTCACAGCGTTGCCGTTTAAAGTCAGGTTCGCCGAAGTGCCGGTCACACTAATTTTGCCAACCGAGGAACCACTACCGCCTAGTGCTTGAAAAGCGAGCAACGCGCCACTGTTCAACGTCACTGTCTGGGATGGCGCATTAATAGTGGCGATGCCGTTCGTGCTGCTACCAGCCAAAGTTTGCACCGGACTGGAGCCGGTAAATGTAAAGCCCGCCGCCGACACATCAAAGATCGCGCCGGCCGCGATGGAAATTTGCGGCGTCTTCGCAATTGAACCACCCGCAGCCAGCGCCAGCGTCGCGGTATTGGTGATAGTGGTATTGCCGCTGTAAGTGTTCGCCGCAGAGAGTGTGGTGGTGCCAGTGCCCGCACGAACCAATGAAATTGCGTGAGTGGCTCCATTTGAAATGACCAATCCAAAAGCGGCGGGACTGGTGGAACCGCTAATCGTCAGCGTGCTGGGGCCGGCACCGGAACTGTTGTCCGTGATACTGCCCGTTCCGCCTGAAACTGAAGTCAACGAACCAATGGTCTGGTTGTGCCCGTTCAAATCAAGTTTCTGACCATTCCCAGAACTTGCGCCCATGGTAACGGCTGTGCTGGTGGGCAACGCATTATCAACCCCGAGTTTTACAGTTCCGCTGGCCGTGCCGTTAAAAATGGTTGGCCCAGTATATGTATTGGCTGCGTTCAAATTGACCGTCCCTGCACCACCAGAAGAGCCAGCAGAAAATTGCACACCGGCGGAACCACTGACTCCTCCCGCCACATTTAGCGTGTTGCCACTAGCTGCACCAAGCATCGTCGTAACCCCAGAATTGTTGACGATGGTTGCATTGATAGTTGCCGTTCCTGAAGCCGGCTTAAAACCAGAAACACCGGTGGATCCCGCTGTTGAAATGGTGATGGGAGCACTGCTGGCAACCGTTGCCCCGCTATTCAATCCGATTTGAATGGCATCCGCGCTCAAAGAACACGCCCCACCAACGGTGAGGGCTGAGCTTGTCCCGCCGCTGACGCTATCCACATTAAGTTGGCCGCTCCCACCAAAAGTCGCCAGCGTCAGCGTCACACTGTTGCCTAATGTAATAGCTCCGGTCATCGTGCGGGTCGTTCCACTGGATGTTGTAATGGCATAGCCGGTGGTGTTGAAGGTGAACGAATTCGCTGTCGGAGCGCTGAAACTAAAAGTAATCGTTCCCGCAGTTCCCTGAAAAATATCATCATCCGTCGTTGCGGCGGAAGTCAGCGTGGCATCGCCCGTCGAAGCGGTGCTGAAGAAGGCGGTAGATTGCGCCGCCCAAGTGCCACTGCCACCGACGCCGTTGCCTGCGCCAGCCGTCGTATCCCAATACTTGGGTGCCGCCTGCGTGCGAACCATCGCGCTGCCGAGAATCAGCACCGGCACGAGACAGTTAAAAAATTTGCGAATAAATAATTTCAGGGCAGAGTTTTTCATGACTATTTGTTTGCCGAATCTGGTTTCCTTCCTTAACGACACTCGACCCTAACACCACCCTAAAAAAATTACAAAGGAAAGTTATTTACAGCCTTGTTACAATTTGGTTACGACCAACCGCGCTGAGACCGCGCCTCCAACCTTGCCGCCCCTGCCCTTTTCCGGCAAACTACGCGTCCGATGAAAAAGAAATCCGCCGCTAATAAAGCCATCAACCTCCGCCCCTTTTCCAGTTCCCTCCTAGACGGACCGCACCGCGCCGCCGCCCGCTCCATGCTCTATCCCGTCGGCTTCACGGAAGACGATTTCAAGAAGCCCCTCATCGGCATCGCCTCCACCTGGAGCAACGTCACGCCGTGCAACATGCACATTGATAAACTCGCGCTCGAAGCCGAGAAAGGCGCGAACGCCGGCGGCGGCAAGGCGATCGTCTTTAACACCATTACCGTTTCCGACGGCATCTCGAACGGCAACGAAGCCATGAAGTATTCGCTCGTCTCGCGCGAAGTCATCGCCGACTCGATTGAAACGGTCGTCGGCTGCGGCGGCATGGACGGCTACGTGGCCATCGGGGGTTGCGACAAGAACATGCCCGGCGCGATGATATGCATCGCCCGCATGAATCGCCCCGCCGTATTCGTGTATGGCGGAACGATTCTCCCCGGCTGTCTCACTGCCGCCACTGCGCCTGCGAACTCGCCGAACGTCGGCAAAGATCTTGACGTCGTGTCTGTGTTCGAGGCCATCGGTCAACACGCCGCTGGCAAGATCAGCGACGAAGAGTTACACGCCGTGGAATCCTGCGCGATTCCCGGACCGGGTTCCTGCGGCGGCATGTATACCGCCAACACTATGGCCAGCGCCATTGAAGCGCTCGGCATGAGTCTGCCGAACAGCTCCGCGCAAAACGCCATTTCCCCCGCGAAGATGGACGATTGCCGCCGCGCCGGTGCAGCCGTCGTGAACATGTTGAAGCAGGGAATAAAGCCGCTCGACATCCTCACGAAGAAAGCCTTTGAGAACGCCATCACCGTCGTCATCGCGCTCGGTGGTTCGCCCAATGCCGTGTTGCACTTGCTCGCCATCGCGCACGCCGCAAAAGTGAAGCTCACCATCGACGACTTCACGCGCATCGGCAAACGCGTGCCTGTGGTTGCCGACCTCAAGCCCAGCGGCAAATACAGCATGAGCGCGCTCGTCGCCATCGGCGGCATCCGTCCGCTCATGAAGACCTTGCTCGACGCCGGTTTGCTCCACGGCGATTGCCTCACCGTCACCGGGGAAACCATGGCCGAGACGTTGCAGGGCGTGAAACCTTATCCGCAAGGTCAGCAGATCATTCTGCCGCTCGACAAACCGATCAAGAAAGACAGCCACCTCGTCATCTTCCGCGGCAACCTCGCCCCCACCGGTGCGGTCGGCAAAATCACCGGCAAGGAAGGCACGAGCTTCACCGGCAAAGCCATCGTGTTCGAGGGCGAAGAGAAGGCGCTCAAAGCCATCCTCGACGGCACGGTCAAGAAAGGCCACGTCATCGTCATCCGCAGCGAAGGACCGAAAGGCGGACCGGGCATGCGCGAAATGCTCGCGCCCACCAGCGCCATCATGGGGAAGGGCCTCGGCAAAGACGTCGCGCTCATCACCGACGGGCGGTTCAGCGGCGGCAGCCACGGCTTTGTCGTCGGCCACGTCACGCCGGAATCCTACGTCGGCGGCCCGATCGCCCTCGTGAAGAACGGCGACACCATCATCTTCGACGCCGTGAAACGCACGCTCACCCTCGACGTGCCCGCGAAGGAACTGGCCCAGCGCAAGAAGGCGTGGAAGAAACCTGCGCCGAACTATCCGCGCGGCGTGCTCGCCAAATTTGCCGCCCACGTCACCAGCGCCAGCGAAGGCGCAGTGACGGATAAGGATTTGAAGTTGTGATATGAAAAACGTCATCGTCGTTATCGGAGCAGGATCAATCGGCCAGGCGATTGCGCGGCGGGTTAGTGCAGGCAAACATGTAATCCTCGCTGATTTGCGTCAGGAAAATGCCGATACGGCTGCAAAGATTCTGTTCGACGCCGGTTTCGACGTGACCACCAAGAAGGTGGACGTGTCATCGCGGGCTTCGGTTCAAGCGCTGGTTGAGACCGCAAAATCCTTTGGCGAAATTTCCGGTGTCATTCATGCCGCTGGCGTATCCCCTTCCCACGCGTCACCGGAAACAATCTTGAAGGTTGACCTTTATGGAACGGCGCTGGTGCTTGAAGAATTTGGCAATGTGATTTCGCGCGGCGGTTCTGGAATTGTGATCGCATCCATGTCCGGGCATCGCCTGCCTGCACTCTCTTCCGAACAGGACAAAGCACTCGCAACCACGCCGGTTGAAGAACTGCTCAAACTCCCGATGCTGCAGCCCGGTCAGGTGAAGGACTCACTGCACGCTTATCAGATTTCCAAGCGCGGAAATTCGTTGCGCGTGATGGCCGAGGCAGTTCGCTGGGGGAAACGCGGCGCACGGGTCAATACCATCAGCCCCGGCATCATCATCACCCCGCTGGCGAATGATGAATTGAAAGGGCCGCGCGGCGCAGGCTACCAACGCATGATGGCATTGTGTGCGGCAGGACGAGCAGGAACTCCCGACGAAGTTGGAAATGTTGGCGCGCTGCTCATGGGTTCGGACGGCGCATTTATCACCGGCAGCGACTTCCTCATGGATGGTGGCGTAACGGCGGCTTATTGGTTTGGCGAACTCGCTCCGAAGTAAAAGTAGAACGCCTTCCTATCTTTTGGGAAAATATAGTTACTTGCCGTTTTTGAATCCCAACGGGATTCCATCATTCAGCCCAGGGTTGCGCGGCACGCGCTACCCTGGGTCACCCGCCTACGTTGCACTACGGCGCGGCAAGACGCCCCAAACATTTCCTCAACCCTGAAGGGGTTGCATCGCCTCTGTCATCCATTGCCACAACTCCTTCAGAGTTGTTTCCCATTTTGCCGGTTCACCCAGCGTAGTCGCTCCTCGCCCGTCCGGCTCGGACCGCCAACGCTGGGCTGAATGACGCAGCCCCGTTGGGGCAATCAAACGTCGGGAAGTTTGGGCGGAGGGGCACCTCCGCCCTACCCTTTTATCCGGCAGGGCAGAGCTGCCGCTCTGCCCAAACTAATTCCCCAACCACATCGCACAGATTGACGCAACCATTTGGTGACGCTTTGATCTTCGGCCTGTGCATAACTTTTTCGGCGGAGAATTGATTCTTCACCGCGAAGAACCTATTCTGTCCCGCTTTTCATGACCGAGACTGAAAAAAATCATTGGGCGTTCCTCGCTTTCACCGCGCCGGACAATCGCGCGCTGCGGGCGGAGTCGCCCGCGCCGGAACATTTATGCTGGGGCGATTGGTTGGCCGCCGCGCTGAAGTCCTATGCCGTGCCGCCGGAATTCATCGGCCAAATCAACGGGCGGGGCGAAATCATTCCGCCCCAAATCGAGCGCGTCTTCACGCACGCAGCGGAACCGGAAACGGAAGCGACGTTGAGCGCGGAGGTGCGCGCGGCGTTGGAACAATCCATTTGCTTGGTGGTGATTTGTTCGCCGCGTTCCGCCGGAAATTCGCAGGTGAACGAAGCGGTGCGTTATTTCAAACAACTCGGTCGCGCGCAACAGATTTTGCCGCTCGTGATTGCGGGCGAACCGTTCGCCAGCGAAATTCATCCGGCGCACGCGGAGGAATGTTTTGTGCCGGCGCTGCGGCATCCGGTCTTGCCGGACGGGACGATTGATACGACGCGGCGCGCGGGAAAATCTATTTTCGTGGATGCGCGGCATCAGGGTCGCGAGATTCTGGCGCACGACACGCGGCTGGCGGAAGCGGATTTGGAGATGGCGAAAATCCAGTTGATCGCATTGCTGCTCGGCGTGGGGTTCAACAATCTGTGGCAGCGGGAACAGAAGCGGCATTTCTTTGATTTGTCCGAAACGCGGCAGCAAATGCGTGCGGCGTTGACGCAAGTGGCGGAAGTCCAAGTGCAATTGCAGACGGCGCAACAGCAAGTCCGCGCGGCGCAGACGCAGGCGTTGGAAAATCAAAACTTGCCGCGCGAGGTGCAAGGGCAGATTCAGGAAGCGCAGACGCAAGCGCGAGTCGCGGAAGATCAGGCGCGCGCCGCGCAAAAGCAATTGCAGGAATTCCAAACGCAAGTGCGGGAGACGCAAGCGCAATTGGAAGACGCCCGTCAACGCGCGCGCGCCGCCGAGAGCAAAGTGTTGGAGGCGCAGCAGCAAACGCGTGAGGCGTTGGAGCAATTGGAAGCGACGCGCCAGCAAGTGCGCGCGGCGCAGCAACAAGTTTCGGAAACGCCAGCGGTATCTTCCGAAGTGCCGGAACAAATTTTAGCCGCGCAAACTCAATTGGCCGCGACGCAGCAGCAAGTTCAGGACGCCGAGGCGAAATTTCTGGCAGCGGAAAGTCTGGTGCAGGCATTGCAGGAGCAAGTGCGCGTCACGCAAACGCAACTCGCGGCAGCGCAGCAGCAGGTTCGCGCGGCAGAGAGCAAAGTTGCGGCGGAGCCGAAGTTGATTCCACCGAGCGCGAACGCAAACACAAACGCGCGGCGGCTGACGAAAGTTTTGGCGGTGCTGACGGTATTGGCAATCATGGCGGCGGCGGTCGCGACGAATGAAGCGTTGCGCCAACGCAACCTTGCGGCAGCGGCGTTGGCGAAAGCGGACGCGGCGACGGCGAACAGCGTGGTCACGCAACCGATTCGGTCGGTGCTGCAAAATATTGGCGGCGCGACGCCGGCGGAAACGCAGCGGCGGGCGTTGGCGGAAATTGCGGCGGGCATTCCGCCCACGGAAATTCCCGAAGCCTTGCAAGCGGCAACGGTCATTGCGGACGACCAACAGCGCACGTGCTTTCAAAAATATTTATTGATCCGCTTAGGCTGGGCGAATCCCATGGCCGCGATGACAAATGCCGCCGCGATTACGGGAACCATTGTGACGGACGCGGGCGCAAGCGATTCGCCGCTCTATCTGCAACTCGCAGTGCTGGACAACTGGCTGGCGACGGATTTTGCGGGCGCGCTCAATTGGATTTGTTCGTTGCCGGATGTGGATTCAGAGCAACGCGCTTTGGAAAAAGCCATCGCGTGGTTGAATGCCCAGCCGGATTCCGCCACGAAAACCGCGCAACTGACGACGTGCTTGGATGCGCTGGCAAAAATATCTGCGCCCGCCCTGCCCTCAATCTTGCAACTGCCAACGGCGACGTGGCCGTGGACCAAATTTTCTCCGGACGCGACGTTGGGCGGATTAATCGTGGTTCCGGTGGCAACGGAAGTGTTATCAATGGCCACGGACAGCACGGACACGACGAACAGCGCAGCACCCATCAAGGCGAACGAGTAAACGGACTTCAAAAAAATCGCCGCGCCGGAAATCCGGCGCGGCGATTTGCGTTTTTGCGCGAAACTTTTTAGTTCAACAGCGGCGGACGCGGCGCGAAGATTTTCAGCGTCAGACCGTCGGCATCGGCTTTGCCGCCGACGACAGAGAGGTAAAAATATTTTGCCACGGCGTCGTATTCCGGTAACAAGGTGAAGTCCACCCAGTCGCGCGCGGCCGGCGGAATCAGCATGGAGATGCCAGCATCGGTGACGGAATTTTTCAAGAGCTTGAACGCGGCGCGCATGGATTCGCGCTGGTTTTCCACGGTGAACAAACCGCCGCCGGTGCCGCCGACGTGACTCGCGGCGTCGGCGATGCCGGGCACGTCGCGCAAGGGTTTAGCGGCTTCGGGTGTGCGCAAATATTCTTCGAGGATGGTGGTGTTTTTGCTCAACGCGAGGTAGCTGCTGCTCGCGCTCATGTAGAGCGATTCCGCCACGGGCGTGCCGCCGTTGGCGACGGGCTTGGGACGCAGCGCGATGGTGTAAATCTTGTGCCCGAGGAAATCGCGCGGCGCAGCGGAAGCGTCCTGCGGCGACATGAGCGACGCGATATTCTTAACGCTGTTGATGACTTGATCGGGATTCGAGACGGCCACGAGATAAATCGCAGGTGCTTTGGCGAAGTCCGCCAGCGTATCACCGGTGGGGGCCTTGCCATAAACGATGACGTCGTCACCGAGATTGCCGAATAGATTATTTCGCAAATCAAAGCCGGGGTCTTTCACTTGCGCCATTGTGTTGGCCATGTCAATCACGGCATTGAGGCTCGCAATCCATTGCGGCGAAATGGCGGTAATCATCTTTTGCAACTCGGCCCAGGTCTGCTTGCCATCAATACGGAAGCGGGAAAACTTAATCGCGTCCGCGGGCACAAACGCAGGAATGCTCGCGTCTTTTTGCGCGAGGGCGATAATCTTCAGGAGACCGTTACGCGTGGGTTCCGGCGCGTTGAGATGGAGCGCAAGGCTGGAACCCACCGGCGCTTCGCGGAGCGCAAAGCTGGCGGATTTCAAACCGCCGAGGCCGGTCGCACCGAGAATCTTGGAAGCGTTCAAACTCATCATCGCCGCCGCGGGATCGCCGGAAGCATCGTCGCTCGCGGGCATCATCAGGTTGATGGTCTTGGCGGCGTTGAACCAGCCGTAGTAGGTCGGTGAATCATGAAACTGCGAAAGCTTGTCGCCCGCGAACGTCGCGTCGTCCGCGATCGCCGGCATGCTGCTGCCCGTCAGGTGCGCCGCGACGGCGTCCACAACGCTCGCGCCGTTGCCGGCAACCAACAGCGATTCATATTGCGCGAAATAAATTTCGGTCGGCTTGGCCGGTTTCGCATCCGCACCGGCGTCCGCTGCCCTCTTGTGGAAGATGCCGGAGAAATCATTGCTGCTCAATTGCACCACGGTGAACGTGAGGCCGTGGATTTTTTCCGAACGCTGCGTGCGGCCCGCCGCCGTCCATTTTTTCGTGAGCGCGGCGAGATTCGTGCGCAACAATTCGCTTTTATCCTTCGCGTCGAGCAGTAACAGAATGCCTGGCGGCACATCGTCGTGGCCGTTTGAGCCGTTGACGGTGAGGGCGAGCGTGAATTGTCCCTGCGGCAGCGCGAGGAAATCCGCGACCTTCAGGCCGAGATCTTTTTCCAGCGGCGCGACAAACTTCTCATTCAACTTGGCGACGAACTTGTCGTGGAACGCTTTCATCGCGTCGTCATTCCAGAACATCACCTGCGGCGAGGTTTTCCAAGCGGTGCGGAGATTCGCGGCATCCGGCACAGTGAAAAAGGCCAGCGTGTCGGCCGGCAACAGATTTTCCGCCGGCGCAATGGCGGCGTGAAGCGAAGTGGCGCAGGTCAGCGTCGCGGCAAACGCGGCGAGACAAAACGGGCGGAGGATTTTTGTGGTCATAGAATTTTATTAGTTTTTTGCTGAAAGTAATTGCGACAGCTCGTCCATGCGTTGCTTCTCAAGCTGCCGGTCGCGGCTATCGAACAGCAATCCAAGTTTTATGGTCTTCATTTGGACGCGCGTGTTCTGCGCATCAATTTTTGTGACAAGAATTGATGTGCCTGTGCCGCTAACATCGCCTTGCGGAGTTTCCGGGAGATAGATGTAAAATTTTCCGGCTGCAAGCTCACGTCCCGGAAGCGAGTAACCCACCGCGGTAGTGTTTAGCTTTAATGCTGACAACTTGTTGGTGATGACTTCATAACTGACACCAAGAGTTTGCTCCTGACCATTACTCAGAATTTTTTGCACCGCCGCCAGTTCACTCCGCAACTGCTCCGCCGAAGCGGGCGGTGAATTGGTTGACGCACCAAACGCATTGAAGGCGACGACAAATCCCAGCAGCAAAATGCCCAAAACTTTTTTCATTCCTTATTTATTTTCCACCGGCTTGGCCTTCGTGCGGCTCGGCGGTTCGAGATAGCGGAAGGGATTGTTCGGATTGTCGGTGGAATACGCAAACGCGTCGCGATGATCGAGAAAACTTTTCACCAGCTCCACGGGAATCGCGAAGCCAAGGCCTTCGCCAAACGTGATTTTCATATTCGTCACGCCCACGACTTCGCCAGCGAGATTGAAGAGCGGCCCACCGCTGTTACCGGGATTGATCTGCGTGCTGGTCTGCAAATAGAGATTGCCTTCCAGCTGGCGCGTCTTGGTGCTCAAAATCCCCTGCGTCACCGTGCGTTCGAGGCCGAGCGGACTGCCGATGGCGAAGACACCCTCGCCGACATTCAGCGCGTCGGAATTACCGAGCGTGACGGGCTTGAACTTCGGCGCGTCTTTGTCCTCGATGTGGAGCAGCGCGAGATCGTGAAATTTATTGATGGCAATAATTTTAACCTGCTTGTAAGTCTCGCGATCAAGCTGACCGTTCTTCTGCTGGTAAACTTCCACGGAAATTTCCGTCTCGCCTTCGATGACGTGGAAATTCGTGATGAGATAACCGTCGTCGTTGATGAAAAAACCGGAGCCAAGGCCGCCGGGCGTCTTCACTTGCACCACGGCTTCGCCAATTTGTTTCACGAGCGAACTCACATCGCGCGGGGCGGATGTTTTGGTGGTTGCAGAATAAAATTGTCCCGTCGCGGCAGGCGCGGTGGTGACGGCGGCTCCGGTCGTGGTCGCGCGGGTAACGGCGGTGACGGCGGTGCGGGGAATGACCAGCACGGTGTAACCCAAATCCACAACGTAGCCATCCGTTTTCTCCGCGAGGATTTTACCGGTCACGGACGAGGCGTCTTTGAGCTGGAGGGTGTCGGCAAATGCAAATGGCGCGCCGCAAGTGAGCAGCGCGGCAAAGGCGATGGATTTCTTCAACGACATTTGGCGACGATAGACCACAGCCTTGGATTTGACAAGCGGGCGAGCGTTCAATCTTAACCACATTTATTAATTTCCGCTGGCGCGCGGGCTTTAGCCCGCTTCCATGCCCAACCGGAGCGCGGCTGTGCGCGAAGCGTCAGCCGCAGCCACTTCCATACAGCTGCGGCTGGTCTGCGACACAGCCGCACTCCTCAATTAAGCCGCTTGCAGGAATTCTTTTCAAACCGTCAAACTTCCGGCACACTGTCCGTCCGTGATTGACACCCAAGAAAAGCTTTCTGCATTTCTGCCCGTCGTGAATGCCGCCGCGTGGCTCGCGATTGACACCGAGGCCGACAGCCTACACGCCTATCCCGAAAAAGTCTGCCTCATCCAGATCAGCACCACCGACGGCGACCGCCTCATTGATCCGCTCGCGCCGATGGACATCAATCCCTTTCTCGCCGCGCTGACCGGCCGCGAACTGATTTTCCACGCTGCCGATTACGATTTGCGGCTGCTGAAGAAACATCACGACTTCACGCCCACGGAAATCTTCGACACCATGCTCGCCGCGCGGTTGCTCGGCGAAAAACAATTCGGTCTGGGCGCGCTCGTGGAAAAATTTCTCGGCGTGAAGCTGGACAAAGGTCCGCAGAAAGCCGATTGGGCGCAACGACCGTTGACCCCGCGCATGATCGAATACGCGCGCAACGACACGCGCTTTCTCAAGACCCTCGAAGAAAAATTACGCGCCGAACTCATCGCCAAAGGCCGCCTCGCGTGGCACGCCGAGAGTTGCGCGCAGCTCATCGCCGAAAGTTCCGTTGAACCCGTGATTGATCCCGATGACGTCTGGCGTATCAAAGGCAGCACCTTTCTCGAAAGCCCCGCGCCCGCCGTCCTGCGCGAACTCTGGCATTGGCGCGAGACCGAAGCCATCGCCGCCAGCCGCCCGCCCTTTTTTGTCCTCTCGCACGAAACGATGATTGCGCTGTCCGCCGCCGTCGCCGAGCAGCAACCGTTTGAGCAGCTGATACCGCCGCGCATGCATCCGCGCCGCCGCGAACATCTCCTCGCCGCCATCCGCGCCGCGCAAGCCGTGCCGCCGGAACAATTCCCCGAAAAAATCCGGCACGACTCCAAACGCCCGACCGAAGCCGAGATCAAGCGCTTCCGCCAATTGGAAGAAATCCGCAATCACCGCGCGCACGAATTGCAACTCGATCCCACGCTCATCGCGCCCAAATCCGTCCTCGGCAGCCTTGCGCGCGACTGGGACAAACACGCGGCGGAGCTGATGCAGTGGCAACGCGAATTGTTGAGCTGATTTCGCACGGTTAACCCCCTCGCCCCTCGGCGGGAAGAGGTCAGCTGTTGGGAATTGCACAGCGAACTGTGGTGGCTGTTTTTGACTATCCATCACAAAGATTTAGCCCCAGAAAGCTGATTCCAGTCAATGTCAAAACCTTGGGTGACCAGCTTCACTTGGCACGCATCAAGGCCAACCTATCCCAATCGGAAGTAGCGCAAAAGTTGAGGGTTTCAACGCGGACTGTGCGAAAGTGGGAAAATGGTCATGCCTGTCCCACCGAAGATCATTGGCAGGTTTTGGCGCAACTATTGTGCTTGGATTCCCAGGTTCTAAAAAGCACGAACTAAACGCCAGAGTAGCTTGTTGGTATTTACACATATTTGAATGAAAGGATGGTTCGATTTCCGGCAGCGTAGCTTTGGGGTGATTGGCCCCCACGAGTCATGCCACTGTAGATGAGACAGTTTACGGTGGTTTCGGTTTGTTATTTTGTTTCCACTCAAGGTTCCGGTGG
>Ga0164297_10002134_pt1 | contig 19949 bp, 20 predicted proteins | sample GEODES058metaG_FD_113539 | JGI IMG/M metagenome (GOLD analysis project Ga0164297, IMG submission 113539) | Dystrophic lake water microbial communities from Trout Bog Lake, Wisconsin, USA - GEODES058 metaG | ecosystem: Environmental > Aquatic > Freshwater > Lake | place: USA: Trout Bog Lake... | reverse complement strand
GGAGTTGTGCTCTGTTGCTGCGCTTGTCTCGACGCCTCAAGCCGCTGGTTTGCCAACAGGCTTGTCTCTTCCTCATCGTCACTGCGCTCGCTGTCGAAGTCGCGCTCAAGAATAGCTGGCGCGTGGACCACACTCCGGGCATCTCCGTTTTGTGTAGTAGCCTCAGTCGCACTCGCGGTCTCGCCGTCAACATCGTCAGCTTCAGTGCCATGATTCGCATCAGGCGGCTGCGCAGGAGCACTGCCGCCAGCTTGAGCGGCGAGCCTCGCATTCAGCTCTCGTCTAGAACGCAGCCAGTGCACCCGCCCAACAAGCTGGCCACCGCGACAGCTGCGGCTGTCGTACGCATCGGCGAGCGTCTTGGGCAGGGGCAAGCCGTTGCTCACGAGCTCGAACGCGCCAACTGCTGGCCAGTGCTCATTTGCAGTTTCGCAAAGTGCACCGGGAGGATACCCGTCACAGCCAGCATCCTGTCGCAAGGAGGATGTGCTTAGATCGTGACTCTTTCAAGGCAGCGGAATAATCACGGGGCATACCTGAAACGCACGCCCGTTGGGGGCGACTATGCTTTGAGGTGTGATCCACGACTTGAATGCCCGGCGGCGGTCTTTCATAGCCACAGGCGCGGCAGCGGAGCGACGCGCGACAGCATCATCGGTCTTGGAAGAGGAGACTGCAGAGGCATTCCAGTCGAATACGCGACCCACTTTGCCCTGGATGTGACCAGTGCTTGCCAGCTGATTCCGCATTGCCTCCACCACTCGCGCAGCGGCGTGGCGTTTGACGATGCCGATACGGGCCTCCAAACTAGAAGCCGTTGGGTTGACTTGAGCCGCAAGCGCTCGCGCCGAGTCAACCTCATTTGTTTGCGCAACAATGGCATCATCGCCGGGTGTTGTGTCATCATCGTAGCAAAAGCCCCGCATGACAAAGGCAGAACAAAGCGAAAGAAGGATGATGCCTCCCGCAAGTTGGGCTAACACGAAAAATAGGACCGAGGCTGCGCTGCCGGAGAGCTCCATGGCACCAAAGGCGGCTGCGATCCAGTCGTTGGAGCCGGTAAGCAGCCGGGCAGAAGTCAGTAGCGACGTAGATCCAGTGTCGAACTTTCCCGAGAAAATGGCTGGCGGCGCATCTGTGACAAGAGGCCCAGAAAAGCTTCCAAAGCATGCAAAGCCAAGGAGGGCGCAACCCAGGACAAATATTAGAGCCATCGTGCCACAAGCGCGGGCAGCAGTGAATGCCTGCAGCGTAGCAACACGGGCGCGTCCCAGTAGCGGTCGGCGCCGGAGCAGGATTATGAGCCAGCCCAATTCAACCTGGTCGATATCGACAGTTGCCACACTATACAGGGCGCATAATAGGCGGAGCGTGATGATGCCTTGCTGTGAAGAGCCGTTCCACGGGATGAGCGCCAGCTGCGAGTGGGCAAATGCGGAGTCAAATATTGGCGCAATCAAGCAGTGACGACACAAGCGACGCACCACTGCGGCTACTGTGAGCCCCGCATCTAGCAGCTCTGGCACCTTCATCAGCTGGCTATATTCTAACGCAGCGGTGCGAAGTGCGGAGTAAACTGCAAATGTGGCAGTTGCAGCGACATTGACGCCCATGGCAGCAGCCGTCGGCGGGACGACGCACATCGCGGCTGCGTTAGCCACGTGTGCGACCCCTAGCCCGATGCGAGCAGGCTGTGAGCCACACAAACGCAAAGCTGCGGCTCGCCATGCGCTCCGTCTGTGCTCTTGGGGCGCCCGGTCTCGCGCAGACTCTTGTCCGGGCTGCTCTCTATCCCGCGGAAATATTGCGCGAAAGGCAGACGTCAACTGTTCAAGCAGCTGCGTCAAAGGTGACGTGTCCTCTTCAGCGTCGACACTCAGCTGTCGCCGAGCAGTGCCCACCGCGTCTGCCAGGACCACAAGTAGCAGGGGCTGGAGCACTAAGTACGAGAGCAGCACACCGGGTAGACAAAACGCGACGGCGCGTGCGTGACCGACGGCGGCAGCAGTGTGGTGGAGGAGGACGGACCAACCCTGTTTGAGTGTGGTAATTGTCAGGCGCGGAGTGAGGGGCGTAGTGCACGCGTGTCGTCAGCTAGCACGCACCCCGCGCATCCAGAGGCGGAATACCGACAAGGAGGCCCACGACATGGTGTCGTATGAGCTCCACAGCGGCTGCCCAGCCAGCTGTGTCGCTGGAGGAAGACAGACGAACGGCGCCGGACAAGCGCGTCCGCTTCCACACGGCAAGTCGGTCCACAGTTTGGAGCCAGGTTGCGCTACGCTGCACAGCTCGTCTGCACATAGTGAGCAGCGGCGCTGCAGGCGGCCACTAAACACTTGAAGCCCAACAACTGCGTGTATACACGCGCACCAGGCGCCAAGAAGGAACAGCGCTTGCAAAGTCGGCAGTGCCATATTCAAGGCTGCTGTTAGCGTGTGGACGCCGAGAAGCTGAAGCAGTGCACGGCACAAGAGGACAGCCTGCGCCCGAGCAGGTTGCGTTGCCAGCAGCAGCAACTGCAACTGCGACTGCTTATAGGCGACCACACCCGTGTGCTTCATCGTAGCGGTCTCCTGCGTGAGCGCGGGCGCATTTCAAGCCTGCACAGCATGGATTCGGCGAGGCCAACACGAGATGACACACGACGCCACAAGGCGGAGAAAAGTGAGACCTGCCAGCTGTGTAGAGCGCTGAAAAGTGCTAGAGTTGATGCGAATCTCTGTGACATTTCAAACGTGAAATGCTGGTCTCATGCGGCAGCCTTTTCGATCACGACGAGCAGATCTCCGGCAGCTAGGGCATCGCCTTGAACGACGGCAACGTGTCTAACTAGGCCAGCAACCGGGGCGGCAACTACTGTCTCCATCTTCATAGCGCTGATCACCGTCAGCGGCTGGCCTGCACGCACATGCTCACCAGGGCGGACCTTCACCTCAATGACCTGTCCGCTCATCGGCGCGCCAACCTCGCCCAGCACGTCGGGGTTCGCCCGTTCCCTGACTGCAGTCAGCGCGCTCTTCTGTTTCTGTTCCGCCTCCTTCGACTTCCGGTCAATAACCTCCACAACACGGGGAATGCCGTTCAGGTCGAAGAACACCTCGCGCTTGCCGTTCGGCAGCAGCTCGCCGACTGCCTTGAGGGTGACGTACAGCTGCTTGCCCTTCTCTAGCTCGATGCGCAGCTCCTTGTCAACTTCCAGGCCCTCAAAGAATGCGCGCGTGGGCACCAGGCTCAGGTCACCGTACAGCTTGATGCTGGACATGTACTCGTCAAACACTTTGGGGTACAACGCTGCGGACAGTGCGTCGCGGTCACTAATTGTGAACGGCTTGTGCTTGTCCTTGAGCTTGACCTTGAGCAAGCTCATGTCCACCGGCGGAAGTGTGGCGCCAGGCCGGCCCTCCACGCGAGGCTTGCCTTTGAGCACTTTCGTACGCAGAGGCTCAGGGAAGCCACCCACCGGCTGGCCGATGAGGCCCTGGAAGTATTCCACCACCGACTCGGGGAAGCTGAGCGTCTCCGCTTGAGCGACCACCTGCGCCTCATTCAGGCCGTTCTGCACCATGAATTGCGCGAGGTCACCGGCAACCTTGGAACTGGGGGTCACCTTCACGATGTCTCCCAGCAGCCGGTTGGCTGCCGCGTACGCCTCCTTGATCTGTGTCCAGCTGCTGCCCAGACCCAGCGACTGGCTCTGGAATTTGAGATTTGTGTACTGCCCGCCCGGCATCTCGTGCACATACACGTCAGCGCCGCCGCACTTGAGGCCGCTCTCGAACGGGTTATACAAGCCCCGGGCAGCCTCCCAGTACGAGTTCACCGCAAGCACCGCAGCGGGGTCGAGTCCCGTGTCAAAGCGGCCGCCCTGGGTGGCAGCAATAATAGCGCCCACGCTAGGCTGGCTGGTCAGGCCAGACATGGCGTCTGTGGCGACGTCCACAACGTCGGCACCAGCGGCAGCAGCAACAAGCATGCTCGCGACGCCCGTGCCGGCAGTGTCGTGTGTGTGCACGTGGATCGGCAAGTCTGGAAACTCATCACGCAGCGCGGAGATGAGCATGTCTGCGGCTCGGGGTTTGAGCAAACCTGCCATGTCCTTGATGGCGAGCACGTCAATGCCTGCATCTACCAGCTTGTGCGCGAACTGCAGGTAATAGTCGAGCGTGTACTTGCTCTTGCGCGGGTCTGACACGTCGCCCGTGTACCCGATGGCAGCCTCGCAGACGCCGCCCGCAGCGCGCACAGCGTCGATGCCGAACAACATGTTGTCCACGTAATTGAGCGAGTCGAACACGCGGAAGATGTCCACGCCCGCCGCTTTGGCCTCAGCCACGAAGTTTCGCGTCACGTTGTCCGGGTAGGTGGTGTACCCCACCGCGTTAGCACCGCGCAAGAGCATCTGAAACGGGATGTTGGGCACCCGCTCACGCAACAACTCCAGCCGCCGCCACGGGCACTCGTGCAAGAAACGGAGCGCCACATCGAAGGTAGCACCACCCCACATCTCGAGGCTGTATGCCTTGGAGAAGGCATGCGCCGTCAAAGGTGCGGCAGCTAGCAAGTCGAAGGTGCGCATTCGTGTAGCCAGCAGGCTCTGGTGCGCGTCTCTCCAAGTCGTGTCCATCAGCAGCAGCCCATTGTGAGCACGAACGGCGCGTGCAAAGCCGGCTGGGCCCTCGCGCAGGAGGACGTCGCGCCAGCCTGATGGCGGCGGCCCCTCAGGCGCAATCAAAGGCACAGGGTCGTCCCTCACGCATCGCGGCCCCGTCGCCCCGGGGTGGTCCGGCCCATTCACGGCGCAGTCCGCGAAGTAGACGAGGAGCTTGTTGCCGTCCTTGGCGCCGCTGTCCTCACCCTCGAAGGTGAACAGCTCGGGATGAGCATCAATGAAGCCGGTGGTGGCATCGCCTGACAGGAACACCGGGTGGCTCACCACGTTCTCCAGGAACGGCAAGTTGGTTTTCACGCCGCGGATTTTGAACTCGTGCAGGGCACGGTACATCTTCTGCACCGTCTGGCGATAGGTGCTACCACTGGCAATCACCTTGACCAGCAGGCTGTCATAGTGCGGCGACACCTGGCTGCCGGACGTGGTGCATCCATCCAAGCGAATACCATAACCACCAGGGCTGCGGTAGGACTCGATGCGTCCGAAATCAGGCTGAAAGCTCTGGGCGGGATCCTCGGATGTCACGCGGCACTGCAGCGCGTAGCCCCTGACCTGCACACTCTCCTGTGACGGGAGGCCCACTTCCGCCAGCGTTGCGCCGCTGGCGACCAGAAGCTGTGCCTGCACCAGGTCAACGCCCGTGACCTCCTCAGTGACGGTGTGCTCCACTTGGATGCGTGGGTTCACTTCCAGGAAGTAGTGCCGTCCGTCAGCGGCGACCATGAACTCGACAGTACCTGCATTGCGGTACCCCACATGGCGGGCCAGCTTTACGGCGTCCGCGTGGAGGCGCGCCCGGACGGTAGCGTCCAGGTTCACAGCTGGGGCCATCTCCACGACCTTCTGGTGCCGCCGCTGCACTGAGCAATCGCGCTCGCCCAGGTGAACCACATTGCCGTGATGGTCTGCCAAGATTTGAACCTCAACGTGGCGGGGGTTCTCCACGTAGCGCTCCACGAACACGCGGCCATCGCCAAAGGCCGCCTTGGCCTCGCTGCTTGCCCTGGTGAATGATTCCGCCAGCTCCGATGCCGAGCGCACTACACGCATGCCACGTCCACCACCACCCATAGCAGCCTTGAGGATGACAGGGTAGCCGATGGTATCCACGAAGGTTTGCACCTCTGCCAGGTCGCTGACCGCTTCATCAGTGCCTGGACACACGGGCAAGCCGCACTCCTGAGCCAGCTGCCGCGCACGGGTCTTGTCACCCATATCGCGCAGCGTCTTGGAAGTGGGGCCGACAAACTGGATGCCTTCTTCCGCACAGCGTCGTGCAAAGTCTGCATTTTCGGACAGGAACCCGTAGCCCGGGTGGATCGCGTCCACACCGTTGTCCTTTGCTGTGCGGATGATGTCCTGCGTGGCGGTGCCATGGTGTCAGACGTCCGGGCCGACGGGGTCAGCAGGGGTCATAGAGCGTACCTCATAGTCGAGGTAGGCGCCTACGGGCGTGTTCTTTTCGCCCACGCAAAAGGACTCGTCTGCTCTGTAACGGTGCTGGGCGAGGCGGTCTGCTGGGCTGTAGATGGCCACGCTGCGCATGCCCAGCTCCTTGGCGGCTCTGAACACACGGATGGCGATCTCGCCGCGGTTTGCAGCCAGCAGCTTCTTGAACTTGCACCCTGTTGCACACATGTCAGCGCGCATGGTATGTGGCGCCCACACAGGTCAGCGTTCCGTGCCTTGGCCCTTCAGCACGTCGTCGATAGACGAGAACCTGTCTTGTGCTGGAGTGGAAGCTGTCGCAGAGGTCGGCCGGGCAACCGCGGCTGCAGAGAAAGCCATTCCAAAACGAGTCAGGCAGGAACGCAGACAGCCCGGGGAGGAGGCAGCAGAGCAGCTTGTAGCGAGACCGAGCGGCTGCAGTCGCCAACATGCGAGTTCTATGACATCGCCCTCCCAGCTGGCCGAGCAGCAAGAGCCACAAGTCCATCATGTGCACACCTGTTTGCACTCTGCGTGCTCTACGAGCCACAGCGACGGCTCGTGTGCGACGCCCTGCAACTGACACTCCAGGGGCGCGCCAGCGCAGCCTCACCGCGGCTGCAGCCGGCGACGCTGATCTGGCATCGCAGGCGCGCATGGTCAACAGCCCGGCGAAGGGCGTCTGCACGATTCCCGCCACCGTGGCCACCCTGTCCCCTGGAGCTGTGGTTTTTCGGAGGTCTATTCGCGGACGATGGGTGTGCCGGTTGTGATTTCCGTGCCTGTGTGTTGTTCCGGCGCCAGGCAAAGGCCTTCTGAGGGCCAAAAATCACGGCGAGCCGCGCTCGGACTTGTTGGCTCTACTCTCGTTCTCCTTAGCTCCCAGCAGCCAGTCCTGGCCTCGTACAGCGACGTTGCAAACCAGAAGCGACTGGAGAAGGCGCAGCTGCTTGAGAACTCCCGTGCACAGGCTGAAGGACGGGCACCGCGCCAGCTGGTTCCCGCAGCTGAGGCAGCACAATCCACAGCCCAAGCCAAGAAGACGTCTGCTGCCGGGGCACCCGCGGCTGCTAAGCCGGCTGAGAGCCCGGTGACCAGCTTTTCTGACACTGCACGGGAGCGTTCCAACGCCAAGGCGGCGCTCCTGGCTGAAGCGCGTGCCAAGGCTATTGCGGCAGCCGGTAACCCCGTCAAGAGCAAGAAGTGAGGACGTAAACGAGACATACCTAGACGTTGTTCGTGCAAAAAAACGCACACGTGAAGGGGGGGCCGGGCGCGGGCCGCGTGACTACTGTGCCTCGCGTTCGCCAAAGCCCATTTCGCGCTGTGATTCGCTTCGGCGCGTGTTATTCGTAGGACACCTGCAGAATGACGACGCCCATGTCCAAGAAGCGGAAGGTGCGGAGTTGAGCGGGTTCTTTGATGCAAGACGGTTGGCGACGGCCGCCGCGCCCCGGCTTTGAGCATGCTCTCCAGCGCTCTTCTCAAACGTCGCCCACTGCTTCTGGACGCGCAGTTCGTGGCAGACGGCGTGTTCTTCGCGGAGCTGAACGAGATGCTCACTCGTGAGCTTGCTGAGGACGGCTTCAGCGGCGTCGAGGTCCGCACCACGCCCCTGCGCACGGAGATCGTCATCCGTGCCACACGCACGCAGAACGTGCTGGGTACGTGCGCCCCTGGACAGCGCCCTCTCCACCCCGAGGCTTGTGATCTGCCTCCGGCCTTGCGCCCTAGGGTTTTGCCTCTTGACTCCGGCGTTTTGTCGCCTGCGCCCCCGCCACAGGTGAGAAGGGCCGCCGCATCCGCGAGCTGACCAGTGTCGTGCAGAAGCGTTTCAAGTTCCCAGAGGGCAGCGTGGAGCTGTTCGCTGAGAAGGTTGCAAACCGCGGCTTGTGCGCTATCGCCCAGGCCGAGTCCCTGCGCTACAAGCTCCTGGGTGGCCTCGCCGTTCGCCGCGCCTGCTACGGCGTGCTGCGCTTTGTCATGGAGTCTGGCGCGAAGGGTTGCGAGGTTATTGTGTCTGGCAAGCTGCGCGGCCAGCGTGCAAAGGCCATGAAGTTCAAGGACGGCTACATGGTGAGCAGCGGACAGCCGGTGAGAGACTACGTGGACGGCGCTGTGCGCCACGTGCTGCTGCGCCAGGGTGTGCTGGGCATCCAGGTGAAGATCATGTTGGATTGGGACCCCACAGGCAAGAACGGGCCCAAGAAGCCCCTGCCCGACAGTGTCACAGTGCACAAAGCAAAGGAAGAGGAGACGCTGGACAAGCCGTACATCGGAAAAGCCGACTTCTAGGCGCGGTGCCGCATAGATGCGGACGTGTGGCGCGACCTTGCAGCACGACGCTTTCTGGCAATGTCAGTCAGCAAACGGACGTGTGCGCCATAGAGTTTCACAGTGCTTCTACACACAAATACACTGTCGCGTGCAACCAAGGCTGCGTGTCTCCTGCTGACCGGGGCTTAGCTCAGGCCGTGGAGGGACGGGGAAGGAGGTTTCAGTCTTCTCGCCAAGCGCGAGTCATCAGCGCCCTCAAAGCGCGGCTCGATAATTCCGCACATTCCGTGCCGATGTCGGCACCAGTTGTGGACGTGGAGACAAGCGTGGGCATTTTCTCCGTCGAGTACGGCTCATGCAGAGACCACCCTGCGCTTGCACTCACCCGCTCCGCCTGCACTCACAGATTATACGTCAGCCATGCGCCCAAGACGTGCAAAAACTTCCTAGAGGTGATTCGTTGTGCACGAGAGCTTCACAGCACCAGTTGCGCTGACGACGAACACAACTCCAACAGCTCTCACAACGCGGCTACTACGACGGCGTCCCGTGCGTAACGCTTCTCTGTGACTGCGCAATGCACTGCGTGTGAGACTCAACTCACTTCGCTCAACGCTCTTGGTCCTTCTGCAACGACAGCTTTCACCGTGTGATTGCCGACTTCATGATTCAGGCACGTTGGCCTATGTATGACATGCACGTGATGCGCCTGGGCGACGTGAGGTGGTACTCAATCAAGCAAATGTGTGCTCGGCGCGCAGGGAGGTGACCCCACAGGCACTGGCCGCGGTGGCGAAAGCATTTATGGCGAAAAATTCGAAGACGAGATCACCCGGGTACGTCAATGATAGGATTTTGATGACGTTCTGCCTTTGGCACTTGTGTTGAACGATGAGTGAGCTGTGCTGCTCTGTGCACTGCCTGTGACAGGAGCTAAAACACACAGGGGCAGGCATTCTCAGTATGGCTAATGCGGGACCGAACACCAACGGCAGTCAGGTGCTTGCTGAACCATGATTTGTATAGTGTTCGTGCGTGCGAGCTGACTCCCTGCTTCCCCTGGTTCAGTTCTTCATCACGCTTGCACCCACTCCCTGGCTGGATGGCAAGCACACCATCTTCGGGCGCGTGTGCAGCGGAATGGCTGTGGTGAAACGCCTTGGCATGGTGGAGACAGACCGCAACGACCGCCCAGTGACACAAATCAGCATTCTGAGGGCACGGCCCTCTCCTTCTGATGGGGGAGCCAGTGTCTGAAATATGCTCAATCGCTATTAATTCATCCGATGTCATATCACGCGCAGAATGCAGGATGGATTCCCGTCGCTGGTTCAGTGCAGCCGGCGCCTTGTTCATCTGGCATGTCCGTAGGAGAAGCATCGTGGTCGCCGTTGCGAGCAGGTTGCTCTGCGGACACATGCATTCCCTGTCGCTTTGGAAAGCGCCCGTCCGCGTTTCGCACTCGCCCCACGGCGTGTTTGTGTCGACTCTCGAATCTATATGGCTTTCTCTGCAGCTCCTGTGTGCGTGTCGGTCGCGCAGCTTCGGCCTGGGCGTGGTGCGTTAGCAAGGACAGTGCCAGCTTCTAAAAAATGCGACAGGAACGCACCCGTGCACGCGCTGCCCTTCGCAGGAGGATTCGGTTTCGTTGGAGGACGTTCACTCGTTTGTGACCGCCGTTGAGCAGCGGGACGGGTTCCAACTCCTTCGCTAAGGCGGCACGCAGCATTGAACGGTAGCCCACCACACCGCCGTAGGGTTCGAACAGCGCCTCTAGCTGCTCTTCGTCCACAGCCTCTGGCAACGCTCCTTCATGGTGCTCACAGCTCTCCATGGAAGCCGCGGAGCGAACGCCTTCTGCAGACGACCAGAAGCAAACAGACACTGACACGCGCGACGCTAAAGGAACGGCGAGGCTGCCTTTCTTTCGCGCGAGGTGTAAGTTACACCACAACTCTCACCACGTGCGCTCCGCTGCCCGCAGCCGCCACGATGATAGCCCCGTCACTAGCAGTGCAGTATGCCATCGATTCAGCATCGCAGGTGTCCGTTATGAAGCTTTTGATGCGTGTCAGCTGTAATGCGGGCGAAGCTGCTTGCCAGAAAGAACGTATGTCGCATTCAGCTGCGAGCGGCTGCTCTGAGGGCAGCCAAAGCATGTCTAGTGATGCCGTATCGGTGGAGACGATCTGTGTTTTCCATGCGAATCGCCTGAATACAGCACGAATGTGTCAGCTTCGTGTGGTGACTGCCAAGTGGCAAATCTAACGCACCAAAGGCAAACGCGCTGGTCCATGGAGACAGTCGCGAAAGTTGTGCCACCGTGTAGGACCACGCACTTGACGGATGAGGAGTGAGATGCGGGACAGCGCACTGCAGCAATTACTCGGAGCCCCACAGGAGGCGTGAATACCAAAGCAAGGACGCATACTGCGCCATCATCGCCGCCCGTGATGATCCAGGTGCACGGGCTGCCTTCAGCACTGGATCCACAACAAGCACGCAGCGCATTCACGCCCGATTGATGGACTCGCTGTAGTGTAGCCATGCGCCGCAGTCTCACGGCAAGCGCAGGATTCACTTCTTGGTCATCGGCACCGGAACAAGCCCAAATGGTGACATCACCGTCTGTGCTTCCGAATGCCAGAAGCATCTCACCGCTGCGCTGCTGCAGGCGCGCGACACTGAGCTGCATGCGGCTGCAATGCGCCGTGTCAACCAGTTTCCACGTACAATTTTGGCCAGTGGTAGTAAGCGCCCATATAGAGAGCTGTGCATCGCTAGAGCCACAGGCAACGTATACACTGTGGTCTCCGTGTGTCCAAGCAGTGACGCACAGGTATCGGGCATCAGCGTCATCTGCATCATCAGCGTATGCGCCGCCTCTAGCGCTGTGCGGCGTGGATGGCAAACCGCGCTGTGCAAGTACATGAGCCCTTATTCGAGTGCCGTCCTCGATCCAGGTGATGTGCCAGCACATGAGGACAAGCCGCGAGCAAGCCGCCACGAGAATGGTACCCACGCCGTCTGGATGCTGAGTAACGCACATGACACGTACTGCTGAGCGGCCCATCGTCTGTGCAAGCACGGCTGTGCGCGTGACAGCGTTTGACGCAATGTCAATGCACGCCTCCCGAACAATTCCATCCTCCGAGCCGGTCACCAGAATGACCAGATGTGCGGGGATTGTACCGCGCGGAACTACCCACACGCACGCGCGGATCTCGCGTCCATGATATGTCGGGCCTAGCGAGAGCACATTCTTACGGGCATTAGCAGATGTGTCACCAATGGCATCCTGGCAATCCATGAGCCATCGGCGCCGGACGTGAACCATCCCGTTGCGGAAATACGCGATTGACACATGCTGTGAGTCCTCCTGCGGAATGGATGAGCGCGGAATCGATTGAATGGTCTGTGAGAATTGACAACGCAGATACATCGACGCACCAATAAAATGGCTCGGGGCCTGCGCCAACCGCCACACGAGACGCGCATTACATGCACACCGTCGGTGCTGTTAAATACAACCATGTCTGCGCTGCTTATGCCGGCTACAAGAGAAACGCCATCGCTTGTGACAAATTCTTCAGGGGCTGCAATCGCTGCTAAACGAGCCCGCGATGTGCGCCGCAATCGACGTTGCTCAACACTGACAGCATACGTGCACACGTACCCGTCTGATCCTCCGGATGAGCACTCGAGCTCGTCAGTATCATGCCTGATCGGAAGCAGATCGCCCAACGTCGTTACCACACTTGTGGCATGAGCTCGCATCACAAAACCGAGCGAAACAAGAGATGAAAGGGAGCCGTCAGCAGGCATTGGAAATAGAAAAGCCGCGACGTCGCCCCGCTGGCTCCCAACGACAATGACAAGCCCGTTCTGTGTGACTGCGCCTGAAGCGCACACCACGCGCTGCGTCATATTCAGTTCGCCGATGAGGAGCGGCGCCGCATCGGCGTGGTGATTATGAACGTCCCATAAGCGCATCGTGCCGATTGAGTCTGCAGTGCCCACAAGTGAATCGCTAAAGTCGAACACGGCGCCAATTTTATGCGGATCGTGTGCAGCCCAGCGCCAAAGCAAATCCACCGTAGAATCCGTCTGTGCGCTAGGCAAGCGAATCAGCGCAGCTTGGCCGGACATGTCGCCAATTAGAACCGTTTGTGCCTGCCCAGCTCGTACGCAAGTGATGGCGCTCTTTGCATTATGAATGTCAAGATACCACACCCCAGTGCTGCATGGCTGAACATCATCAAGAACGAGGAGGTGCACGGCGCCTCTGTTGGTGCCAGCAACCAGCGTGCGGTAGTCAGTGAAGCACATGCAGCGGATGAACTCATCACGGCTATCTCGTGGAGGAGCTTCATAGCCGGTATGCTCACAACTCTCACCACGTGAGTCTTTGGGCTCAGCAATGGAGAGAATCTCATCAGCGACAGGCTGATGGTCAACTTGCAACTGCAGGGCAAGCCACGCGGCTACATTCCACACTTTGACGCTACCATCAGCACCCCCGCTTACCAGAAGGTGGCCGTCAGGCGTGGCAGCGCAACACCAGATGCCCCGACCCGTGTGGCCGCGGAGCGTGGCAACTACCTCTGGTGCACTTGCGCTCTGCCCATGTTCAAGATGAACATTCCAAAGCCGCAGCACGTTGTCTTCGCATGCAGTGGCTATTAGCACCCCTTCCAAGGCTGGCATCATCAATGGGACAGTGCAGACGTCCCACACACGGCCTCCGTGCTGTCGCAGCTCTGCCACTGGCTCATACATTGCCTCGCCGTCCGCTTTGCGCCATAGTACGGCAGACCGATCCTCCGAAGCAGTGGCGAAGCAAAGGCCGTCATTGGATGACCAATACACTGCATGGATTGCCCCACGATGAATGCCCTTCGCAACCCTGCTCTCCACGACGCCTCCAGGCGTCGCATGCCACACAACTGCAGTTGCAAACACGGTGCCGCCCAGAACACGTGGCATCCCGTCGGTGGCGAACTGCAGAGTCATACTGGTGAGGAGGCAGCGGATATCAGAGACACAACGCCACATGATTTGCTGCGTCGCTGCGTCCCAACACTCGACACTGTTGTCGCTCATGCCGACGAATATGCCACTGACGTCAGAAGTCGGTGCCGACAACGGCAGCGCATCGAGCACCAAGTGGGCTGCTGGACTCAGTTTCCAGACTGCGTTCAGCGCATGGCCTTGGTCTCCACTGGAGGCAAGCATCACAGTAGCACATCTACCGCCGCATGCGACTACGTGAAGAAGGCCAGAACGAGCTGAGTCATCCAACACACGAAGGCGGTGCACCCTTGCTGAGAGGAAAGCACGCGTGCGACACAGCAGGCCGCCCGTGCCGACGTCGTAACAGTTTACCGCACTGCCAGCGCCTGCGATAGCGGGAAAAAAATGAGTCGTGCAGCGTTCCAGGGCTGCACGTCTTGACTCGAGGTGGACGTCTTGACGAACACACACCTGTGAAGGCTTTTGTCCCGTCCGGCGAGAACGCGACAGCAAGGACGTCACCAAGATATGCGTCCATAGTCTAGGCGTCTGCAGAGCAGTGCGTCAACATCAAGTGACCCCGGATCCGCTCAGGCTGAGCAGTGACTGCTGAGCCGTGCTGCAAAGGGCCCAAAGCCCAAAGCTGCACCAAGCTCAACGCATGAGCATCGGGCTCTTCAGCCTGCGAATCGCGCATAACGTCTCAAGCGCCGTGCGGGACACGAAGCTCCTTCAACTCGCGTGCGCCGTTTTCGTCCAAATTCCGCGCCAAAATACCGCCGAGTTACGGGTGCGAGTGTCGCGCGCACTGTTGGGAAGTTGAAGCTTCCAGCTCGGTCTCAAGGGCACACAGTGGAAGCAAGCAAGCGTACGCTTCTCTGGGACGGCATGGCGGGCGGTAGCGGCGGCGCAGGGCTATTCTCGTGCATCACGGACTCAGTGTCCATGCTTTTGGCCATCCCCAGCTCGGTGAGTGCCACCTGCGCGCAAGCCCCAGTGGCGGTGAGGCCGAGCTGTGCCAGCGGCTGACAAGCACTGTGCTCTGTGCTCGCTGCAGGTCTTTGAGGGCGATTCCCAAGCAGACGCCGCTGGCGTGTATCGCCGCGCACACATAGCCAACTTTCACGGCAAACCAGAGGTGCCGCCAGATGGAGACACAACAGTGGCCCCCATTATGATGCCCCGCATGGTCAACGCCGTGAACCCGGCGGTGCCGGAGGTATCCATCAGGCGCGTTTTAGGGGCCTCCGAGTGCCTGCTGCAGCAGAGAAGGCGGTATATGCACCAGGCGTGCCTCGCATGTGAGATCCAGCAGGCGGAGAACCCCAGCCTTTTGCTTCCGTGCACCCTGAACAGTGCCCTCTGACGCCGCCCCGTCCTGCTCACCGGTGTATGATTGTGCAGAGTTGTGGACGGGCAGACGCGAGTTGTGCAGGTGGCGTCACGAGTGCCAAACAGGTTGGCAGGTACCGAGTTGGACGTGCCTCCCAACGCAGCGTACGGCTTTCCTGGCGGTCCCTCCACCGTCAAGCCGCCCACCAGCTCCAATAGCTATCCCAGCTTGCTGCTGGCGGAGAAGGAAGAGGAGGAACGGGCGCGGGAAGCAGAGGCACGCAAGCGCGATGTGGAGGCTCGGCAGCGCCAAGCCGACATCAGGGATGCAGTGTCCGGCGGTAGCGGCGGCGGCGGCAATCAAGGCCGTGCGCCATCACGGGAGGAGATCATTGCCAGCGGCACCGGACAAGGTGGTCCTGGGTACACTGACGCACGAAAGCGAGGCAGCAACCCCAGAAGATGACACGATTTTGCGTTGGTACCGCCACGATGTTATTCCATCTCACTGCCTCGTGGGTCATCATTTCTTGGAGAAGCTCACCAGTTTGCCAATCACGTGAAGCATGAAGACTATGACGATGTAGGCCAAGGAGCCAACCAGGACGTTCACCTGCGTGCACGCACGCAACGCTCGTCAGTCACTGAGTGCCTCCGGGCGCGACTTGCGGTGTTCCTCTTTGGCTAAAGAAGCTCGGCCCATGAACCCTACAGCCCGAGGCAAGCCCCGACGCGTCCCGAGCGCACAACGGCAGTGAAACCGCGTGCAACAGGACTGCACGCACCGGCGTGAGCTTGAAGCCCGGATCGTCTGTGTAGTTGCGGAGGAAGCCGACAGGTTTGCTCCCAGAAGTGCTGGGGGCCCCGCCTGTTCTCCGCCGCAAGCCTGCGAGGTGAGAAGCGCGGTCAGGCGTCGCATAATTGGTACAAAAATGTCCAGCAAGCATGTTCGCAGTCCACAGCGGGCAGCTGGCCTAGGTTTCGGGAGAGTGCAACATGGCAGGGCCTTGGCGCACCTCCAGCGGACAATGCTGCCGGCTTTGCGCTGAACGCGAGCTCCCCTCCCGTCGACATGCTCGCCCCGTGCACTATGCTGCCCGCGACGGGGCCCCACTCTTGGAATACAATACCCGAGGTTGAGTCACGTCACGCACTCTGCGGGCCGTCCGACCAGGGGGTGGGTGGGTGAGGGAATGCGGGTGGGTGGGTGGGTCAGCTAGGATGCAGCCGTGCACGTGAGCCGGGATGGCGGGAGTGGGTGGGTGCCACCCAGTGGGTGCACCGGTGGAAAATGGCAAGCTTGCAGTCCGATGATTTCAGCCCTTGTATGGCGCTATGCGCCTTGCTGCGGTTGCTGCCGGCTGTCTGCATATGCAGATGATGCTTCGCAAGCCGCAAGAGCGCTGGATGACGCAATGAGCAACGTATTTTGCACTTGTGACATAGATGACCATGGGTAGGTGGTCATGGCCAGCCAGCACGTGCCGGACGTGGGGTGGGTGGGTGGGGGGACGCTTACCCACCACCCCCTGGTCGGACGGCCCGCAGAGTGCGTGACGTGACTCGGTTGTGCAAACGTCGCTTTCGACGCTTCGTGAGGCGCGTGCAACCCAATCGTCGCTCGCTCGTTGAGTGCATGACCTGGTCTGGCATGCGCTGAGCCTGGACGGCGCGGAGCAGGTTCGGCACTCTCTGGTCGACCCGAACAGCATGGGCCCTGACCCAGCCACGCGAAGCAGCCGGCATGTTGACATCAAGGGCGCCCTGGACTCGAACGCCAAGCTCACACGTGAGTTGTGCGACATCCTGGTGAACTTTGATCGGCGCATGGGCCGCCTGGAGGAGGCCATCCTCCCAGTTCAGGTGTGTGTTTGAACTCTATGCTGCGCCTCGGCCCTGTCGTTAACACGCCCACATAATCGCACGAGTAGGAGCGGTCGGGCGCGCTGCGACGGGCGGCGGAGAACCTGAGAACAGCTGCCGAGTTGACACAACATGTTCTTGCCGACTTTGACGTTGCCCGCAGCCTGGACGGGCCGCTGTCAGCACCCGTAGGCGACGACGTCGACGCTTATCTGGCGAATGTGGACAGATTGCTTGAAGTGGCGTCGACGTTCCAGGAGAGGGCGGAGACGAGCAGGGCCGCCGAATCTGCGTTGAAAGTTTCTCAAGACCTTCTCGCACGCGCTATGGGCCGCTGCGATGAGAAAATGCGACAGCTGATGACGTTTTACGCACGCAACGATGCTCAGCTCGCCGCGGGTTCCGCAGAGACGACGGTGGATGGAACGCTTGGGCGTGCTCTTGCAGAAGACGCCCTGCCGCCACTGCTGGCCTTGGTTCAGCACATGGACGCTGTCTCGTACACCGCGTATCAGCGCACATATGTGGTCGTCCGCTCCAAGGCTCTGGACACGGTGCTCCAGCGAGCTGGCCTCTCAAAGTTGAGTGAAACGAGCACTGCGGCAGACATGGCACGCCTGCCCCCAGAGGCCCTTGTCGAGCGCGCTAGCACATGGGCGCGTGTTATGCGCTGGCTGGTCGCCCTCATGGGCCCCGAGCGTGCGATTGCGTCGCAATTGCTGACCGAACCAGTGGACAGTCAAGCCACAGCAGCACTGGCTGAGCGCCCCTTGAACACCTTGCTCGCCTTTGGCGGTGCGCTGTGCACCGGCCCAATAGTTGCGGAGCGGCTGTTTGCGTTTTTAGATGTGTATGCGGCAGCAACAGAAGCTATCCAGGCATTACAGGAGCCGCTGGCAGGAAAAGCGGGCGTGAAATCGCTGCAAAAATTAGCTGCCCTAGCGCAGGCGGCCGGTGATGCGGCTCACGAGGCTTTTGATGATCTAGAGGCATCCGTCGGGCGGGGTGATAATCGGCCGGCAGGGCCGGATGGCACAGTGCATCCACTGACCGCTAGCGCCATGCACGCGCTGCGCCGAATTTTCGACGCTCCGCAGTTTCTTGACTTGTTGTGTGGCACAGAACCGCCGCCGCCTCAAGCCCCAGCCGGGGGGCAGCGCAAGAAGAAGAAAGGACAGTCACAGCAGTTTTGCTCTCAAGAGGCGCTCGACATTGCAGGCGACGTCGCTCTGCGCGTCATAGTAGCTGTACACACGCAGCTGGACATCCGTGCACGACCGCTGGCCAACAAGGCTCCTGCTTTGGTGGAGCTGTTCCTGGCCAACAACGTGGCATACATGTCTGGCGTTGTTTCCAGGACGAAGCTGCTCGCACATGTGCTTGGTTCTGACTGGGTGGAGCGCCAGGAGGCGGAGATTGACCGTCACGGTGACGCGCTGTTCGAGATCACTTTTGGGCCAGTGGCGGAGACTGTGTCAGACCTGTACGGCCTTAATCCTGGGTCGCTGAGTACCAAGGATAGAGAGCGTGTCAAAGACAAGTTCCGAGCATTCAACGACGCACTGGAGGCGCATTCGCAGGTCATGCCGCAGTGGAGCGCCCCTGATGAAGCCATGCGACGCCAGTTGCGCGAAAAAATATCAGACCGCGTGCTGCGCCCCTACTACGCGCTCTTCGACCAGTTCGCGGACAGCAGCTTCACGAAGTTCAAGGAGAAGTATGTCAAGTACACGCCGCAAGAAGCATCAAGAGTCTTGGCCAGCTTCTTTGAGGGCAGGTAGCAGGGTTCAAGGACGACACAGATCTATTCATGCATCACAAGTACCACATTCCGGGTGATATGAGCCACAAATGGAGCTTGACCCATGCTGATGTCATCGTGGCTTTGTATCGTGCTTGTTCGCTGAACCTATTTCTTCTTCCTTGAGCGGTGTGCCCCATCACTCCCCATGCTACCCGGGCGCGTCAATAGCGGAATCTATGAGGACCGATACAGCGCGTCAGTTGCTGGAGCAGAGGCTGTGCTGGCCTCTACCTACAGTTTTGGAGCAGGTAACCGCCCGTCTGAAACGCCCGAGTTACGCACTGTCAGTGCAGCCAGCGTCGAACCTACAAACACGGCCGCAGAGACCTCGTCGCCAGCACGCAGAGCGCTTCAGGTGTGTCCAACTGCTGTGCCAATTTGCAACTGAAGCGTTGCCCTGACGCAGCTTCCCGCAGCCACCGCCGCCGAAAGTTTACACAAGTGACGACGCACTTAGACGGAAACTGAGAGACGGCGTGCGAGATTGCTGTACAGTCCCGGCTTCGTCGGTCGGGAGCTCAATTCTGTCACGCATCAGCTCCTCCCTGTTCTCGGCACTGGGCTACGGTGACGCAACGCCGCCGCCTAGATCTCTTCGCCGCTCTATGAGCTCGCGCATAGCGGTCGAAACGCAGACGCCGACGATTGAAGAAGAGACAGAGGACTAATTTCGCCCCCTCGAAGTTCGCTTGAACATTCCGTGCTGTGTAACGCGCAGCTTCTGTGCGTCCATGATGGCAGCTCTGCACTGGAGAAACGTCCTCGCATGTGTCCTCGCGTGCTCCTCGCGTCCTTCGACACAATTGCAAACTGGTGCCCTCAAGCAGGCTGCGCCACAGTCAAAGTTGGTGCAGGCAGGCACACGCTGGCAAAGTTGCCGACGTCGGTTCTCGGACAGACCTCGAGCAAGTGTCGATGACTTCTCTAGACGAAGCTCTGGCGACATTCCTGTGGACCTCTCACCTTCACCCATTCCTGCTGCGCCCAAGCGCGGAGGAGGCACAAAGTCACGACTCGATGCGCTTGCGCTTGAGTTATACCCGCAGTACAGTCGCACGCTGGTGCAGTCTTGGATTCTTCAAGGCAAAGTCCTCGTTGACGGCCTGCCCGTCACCAAAGCGGGTACCGCTGTGTCACATGACTCGGAGGTCACCATAGTCGCGGAGGATCCCAAGTATGTGTGCCGCGCCGGGCACAAGCTGGAGGCTGCGCTGGACGCGTTTGGCTTTGACGTTGCTGGCAAGGTTGCGTTGGACTCTGGTCTATCCACCGGCGGCTTCACGGATTGTCTCCTCCAGCGTGGTGCCAAGCGTGTCTACGGCGTGGACGTGGGTTACGGACAGGTGGCAGATCGCATTCGGAATGATCCACGTGTGGTGGTCATGGAACGTTGCAATGTACGGCACCTGAAGGAATTGCCGGAGCTGGTGGACCTTGCGTCACTGGATTTAAGCTTCATCTCTGTCCTCAAGGTGCTGCCTGCAGTCAAGGCGTTGCTCAAGCCCGAAGGCCGCCTGGTGGTGTTAATCAAGCCACAGTTCGAGGCCATGCGGGGTGAAG
>Ga0164297_10002130_pt1 | contig 19954 bp, 19 predicted proteins | sample GEODES058metaG_FD_113539 | JGI IMG/M metagenome (GOLD analysis project Ga0164297, IMG submission 113539) | Dystrophic lake water microbial communities from Trout Bog Lake, Wisconsin, USA - GEODES058 metaG | ecosystem: Environmental > Aquatic > Freshwater > Lake | place: USA: Trout Bog Lake... | reverse complement strand
TGGTTTAACTTCTTCATCTTCTTCTTTAACAACCTTTTTAGTTGTTTTCTTTGGTTTAACATCTTCTTCATCTTCTTCTTTAACAACCTTTTTAGTTGTTTTCTTTGGTTTAACATCTTCTTCATCTTCTTCTTTAACAACCTTTTTAGTTGTTTTCTTTGGTTTAACATCTTCTTCATCCTCTTTTTCTTCTTTAACAACCTTTTTAGTTGTTTTCTTTGGTTTAACTTCTTCTTTTTGTTCTGTTTTGGTTTCTTGTTCTGGTGGTTTAACTTCTTCTTTTTGTTCTGTTTTGGTTTCTTGTTCTGGTGGTTTAACTTCTGTTACTGGTTTTGGACGATTTCCATTAACAATAGTTTCAAATTCAGCTCGCGTTTTCAGAGTACAATCTGGATTAACAAAGTAATTAAATTGTGAAAATATCGTACTATAATTATTTTTATTAAATTCAATTGATTCGGTAGCCATTTTTTTTCTATTTGCATCAGTATCTTTAATATGAGAAATACCAGAATCGGCATCTGACAGAAAAATAGAAATAAATCCAAGAATCATATTACGCATTGACCATATAGGTGTCCATTGATCACTATGATATGCTGAATTGGTAAGACAAATTTCTTTATCAATTAAAAATCGTCCGGACGGTGTTAACATATAAAATTTACCTGGTTTCTTTGGATATGTGTCATCGATTTTAATTTTTCCAATATAATAACCACCATTATATGGTGCATCATCTGGTCTGAGTAAAAAATAGAATGTTTTTATATCATTTGGATCTTGAATACATTGGGCAAAATCCATTCTATTACGATTAAGATCCTTGAGCTCTCCCTCTAGACGTTTAAGAAATAATCTATCAGCCATTGTTTTTAATATAATATATTAATTATTGTTATATTCTATAGATAGTTTGTAAAACAATTTTTTTTAATCTTATGGTGAACGAACCTATATATAATATTTATTATACTCAAATTATATTTATTACGTTCAAAATTTTATTACAAATTTAATATATAAACTTATTATATGGATTATAAATTATTTGTAGGAAATATACCATTTGATTGTAATATCGATGAATTTAGAAATGCTTTCAAAACATGTAAAGGATATATTACAGCAGATTTAATAAATGAGAATACATCTAGATGTTTTGGTTTTGTAGTATTGAAAGATAACTTGTCATTAGAGAATTTATTAAATAATAACATATTAATTAGAGATCGCAAATTAAGACTAACAAGATATAATGAAAAAATAAAAGAACAACATAACTATATAAAATTAGAAAATATACCAACATCAATAACAAAAGAAGATATTAGAACTGAATTTGAAAATTATTCTAAAATTGGTAAATGTTTTATAGAAATGGATAGACTTACTGGAAAATATAAAACTTCTGGAATTGTAGAAATAATAGAAACTGATGTTTATGAACAATTATTAACACTTGATACTATTTTAATTAATGATAAACCTATTAATATGTCAAGATATAATAAAGTAACTATAACAAATCAAGTTGTTAAAAATGAACATAGATATTAATAAAAATAAATTAAATTAATTCAAAACCATTATCTTCTTTATTATTCATTTCTAAAAATTTATTCATTTTTTGTTTATCTTCTTCTGTATGATTAATATTAATATTTTTAAATACTTCTAGAACTTTAAATAGATTATCTTTTCTTCTATCAAGTATAGATATTTTAATTTCAATTGATATAAGATTTTCTGTACAATCATATTTTCTCAAACTATTGCTTATATAAAGACTATTATTATATGATATTTTTTCATGTATTTTTTTTAATTCATCATTTATTTCAGATATAATTTCTTGTACATTTTTTAATGCTATTATTACACTAAAACTATTCATTAAACTTTGTGGTATTTCATTTATTATTATTTGTAATAGTTTTATTGTCGACACTATATCTGTTTTAGTTAAAATATTTATTATTTCATTTTGATGTATATCCTTTGATATTTTAATACAACCAATTATTGATATAATACTACTCGATAAAGTTGATACAGAACTAATCAGTGGTCCATATGCTAATGGTGTTAAACCTAATGTAGCTATTCCTATAGTACCGATTACTCTTTGCATTTATATTAATATATATTAATATATTAATATATTAATAATAATATATCTAAAAAACTTGAAATAATAATAAATTAATAATAATAATAATAAAGTAATAATAATAATAAAGTAATAATAATAATAAAGTAATAATAAACTAGTAATAAATGAAGCTTCTAGGTATTCTATATCTCAATGAAAAACAAACATATATTGGTAAAAATGGAGAAAAACTTAAAAAATTTAGATCTTATTATGATTGTTCTGAATATTTAGTCAAAACAAAAAGAACAAATATGAATCAAACTTATTGTATAATAGATACAATTGACAATAATGTTATAGAATATTTAGATAATTTTAATATATATGATATTCCGAAAAAAATGAGTATAATAAATTGGGTTTCCAGATACCATAATTTATATAAGAATGATGATTATTTAAATCAAATAAGATCAATAGATCTTACACCAAAAAGAGTTATTATAAAATATGACAATATTATTTCTATTGATCCTTTAAATTGTGTAGACATTGATGATGCAATAAATATATTAATTAATGATAAACAAGTTATAATTAATATTCACATAGCAGACCCAACATCATATATTGACGAATATTCTGATTTTGATAAAGAATTATTAAATAGAACATCTAGTATATATTTAGACAATGTATACCATATGTTACCAGAACAATTAGTTAATATAATTTCTCTTAATCAACTTCAAGAAAGAAGAGCATTTACATGTAAAATAACTTTTAATGATATAGATAATATTGTTCAAGATATTAAAACAAATAATTTTAAATATGAATTTATTAAAACTACTATATCAGTATCATGTAATCTCAATTATGATCAATTTGAATTAGAGAAAGATAATAATGATTACTATAAAAAGATTTATGATATTGGAAAATTAATTTACATTGGTCTTAATATTGATAATAATTATGATGCTCATAAAATGGTAGAAGCATACATGATCTTATGTAATATGTGCGCTTCTTTCATTTGCCCACTTAAAAGAAGTAATGATATAGTGAGTGGTAATAATAAGTATAGTATATATAATCAAAGTTGTGCAGAATATACACTTGAGGATAAAAAACATCAAGGATTAAATATATCATATACACATTTTACTTCACCACTCAGAAGATATGCTGATATGATAGTACATAGATTGATTGATAATAATAGATTAAATAATAAATTGATTGATAATAATAGATTAAATAATAATATAAATATCATAAACAATACATCAAAATATTATAAGAAAGTATATACTATCAATAACATATTAAACTTATTAAATAATAATACTTTTATAGAAACATCTGGTATTTTTGTTGGTTATGATAATTGTATTAAATTACTAATAGACAATAAATTAATATATGTCAATATAGCCAATTATAAACTGTTAGAAAAAGAAATAATAGAGATTCTTTATGATAATGATATTATAACCATAAAATATAAAAATAATACTATATTATACAAAATAGGAGATAAAATAAATATAAAAATATTTCTATTAAATGATGATATTAAATTATTTAGAATAGTTCTAGATGATTTATTAATATTCTAAAGTATATAATAACATAACAGATTCTAACATTATCTTTTCTTTAACATTATCATCTTCTAAATTAATACTATTAAATGATGGAATCTGTAGATCATCAAAAATAATCCATTCTTGTTTATTAATTAATAATATTGTATAATAATGTCCATTTTTTTGTGTTGTCCCATTATAACAGATTATTGAGTGTATTTTCCATTTTAAATAACTTTGTGATTGGTCATTAATACCAAAGAATTTAATATGTTTCATAATATCTAATTTATAATTATTTCTTTCACCTTCTTGATTAAATCTATTAATATTAAATATAATATAATTAGGTATATTAATTAATTTATAACAGTTAAATTGAATTCCATTATTTAATTCAGATGTTATATTCGAGTTAATCCAATTATAAAATAGATTTCTAACATTATCATCTTTTGTTATTTGCAAATTAATTACTTGTGTTTTTAATATTTGACTATTATTCGCTATAATATTATCTTTTATTCTAAATATTTCAAATTCTATTTTAGGTATGTTTAAGAGATCTGATAAAAAAATATAAAATTTACAACAATCTTTTTGTTCTACAATATTTTGATTCTTTGACCACCCACATATTACTGTATAGTTTCTTATTTCATTTATTATATTCATTGGTATAGAATAGTTTTTCTTAATTGGATTGACAAAATTTACTTTAATCAGTTCTTGTAAATAAAATCCCTCTGGTGTGTTTGGTTCTGTTTCTAAAATCATATTGAGTGTATCATTGTGTTTATAAAATAAACTTACAAATAATGAATCAATATAACATGTATTGTAACCATTTTCTATTACACATGGTATATTTATGTTTGACATAATAATTAATTAGTTAACTGTTTAATTAGTTAACTAGTTAATTATCATCAATATTTTTACAATATGTTTTTCCACAATATTGACGTGGATTATATACCCCCATATCTACACCACATTTTATACACAGGTTTTTATCACTCGATGTATCATATTTGTCCTCCATTTCGGACATAATTTTGTAATAATGATACTGTTGTGTTGGTTGTTGTTGTGATGGTTGTTGTTGTGATGGTTGTTGTTGTGATGGTTGTTGTGTATGATTTGTACTCATTTTAACTGGTTACTATACATTGGTATAATATAATATTTCTAATATATTTACTTTATCATCTTTTTTTATATTGTATTTCATATATAAAATAATTATAAATAAAATAATTATAAATAAAATAATCTATTCAACATTAAGTTTAAGATGACCGCCTACACCACTTAAAAATTTATTTATTGTTGTTGGTGATGGCATATCATCAATAGTTATCTTATAGTGATTTTCTAAATTTTTAAGAGTAGTATAATCTCTATCAGTTACAAAATTAATTGCAACACCTATTTTACCAAAACGTCCACTACGTCCAATTCTGTGTATATATTGTGCAAAGTCACTTGGCAAATCATAATTTATTACTATGCCAATTTGTTCTATATCAATACCTCGCGATAATACATCTGTTGCAATAAGTACTCTGGTAATACCAAGACGAAAATCTTTAAGAACACTTGTTCGTTGATGTGTTTCTAATCCACCATGAATTTTACTAACACCAAAACCATCTTTTATTAATCTTTTTTCTAGATTATTTGCACCATTAACACTATTAACAAAAATTATACATTGTCCAATTTGTAATTTTGTATATAAATCTGCTAATGTTGAATATTTAATGTTTTCATATCGTACATCAACCTTATATTGTTTAATTAAATCAAGACTTAATTCTTCATATTTCATTAATATTTTTTTCTTTGGCTCAAAAGTAATAGAATCTGCAACTGCTAAAATTTCATCAGTATATGTTGCTGAAAATATAACAATTTGACAATCTTTATCAAAAGTATTATAAATTTGTTCAATCTGTTTTACAAAATCATCCTTGAGTAATGCATCAGCTTCATCCATAATAAACATTCTTACTTTCTTTGGATTAAATGCTTTTCTTTCAATATAATCATAAACACGTCCAGGTGTTCCAATTATAATATGAGATTTTCGTATGTGTTTATATGGATCTCTACTTTCATCATTAATTATTTTAGTTCCACCAATTGCTAAACTTATATCAATATTCATATGTTTTGAAAGATTAGAAATTACATAATGAACTTGTGATGCAAGTTCTCGTGTTGTAACCATAATAATTGCTTGTGGATAATGTAGAGATGGATCTATTACAGATAAAGCACCAATACTAAATGCACCAGTTTTTCCTGTACCTGATTGAGATTGAGCAATTATATCATAACCATCATATATATTTTTTATTGTTAGATTTTGAATTCTCGATGGTGATTGAAAACCATAGTCGAATATACCTCTCATTAAATCAAAGCTTAAAAATTCCATGTCATCAAAATTATTAAATGTTTTCTCTTTTGAATCATTTTCACTTGTATTTATAGACATTAAACTAGATATTATATATAATAATAGCATTATGTAGTTAACTAGTTAACCATTAAAATATCAATTTTTTTACATTTACTATTATATCATTTTAAATAAATAAAAAATGAAAATAATAGATATTAATATAAATAAGTATTAATATAATAAATAATTATGGAATCTTTTATTACATTTGATCAACTAGGTAATCAATATAAATATACATGTTCTATTACACAATCATATTTGATATTTGAAAAAAACAAAAATTATATATCTTTATATGATACACATTTTAACTGGGATGAACCCAAATTTGTTTTAAATCTACTAAATTATGCATTTCAAGATATAATTAAAACAAATAGTAATTATTTTCGTTATGATATACCAGTATCTGAATTACAATATATTGATATTGATAAATGGAAACAAATAAATAAAAATAATGATATTATTACATTAGAGTGTGATATGGAAAATGCTTATAGTAATATAATAGAGGGATTTTTATCTTAAAAATATATTTATGTGCGAAAAATATTTAATATTTTAATAATTTATTTAATATATGGATATAATTAGAAAAATATTTTTATTGAATAATAATGAAATTTTAAATTATTTCAATCAGGTTATAAATAATTCAAATGATATAATAAATAAAATATTAACACAACAAAATCTAGATCAAAAAACAAAAATAAAAATGTTAATAGATGATACATATTTATTTGATATTTATTTATCAACAATAAATTTAATGACACTTATATCGAATAAAGAAGATTATAAATATTGGTGTATGGTTAAAGATACAATGAAAAAACATTTGATTGCATTTAATACAAATAAAGATTTATTAAATCTAATTGGTGATTTAACTAGTAAATTAGGTAACAATCCTGATCAAGAATCAGATAAAATATTTCTTATTAAAATGGGTAAATCAATGGAAAAATTTGGTACACATACAAATAATACTGATAAAATAAGTAAGATATTATTACAATTAGAACAAACAGAAGATACTATATTTAATAATTTAAATAAATCATTAAAATTAAAAATAGATCGTAAAAAAATAGATGCTCGTTCTGAATCTATTATGTCATCAGTATATCCAGATGATAATAATATAGTTGTTATTAATAAGAAGAGTTATTATTATTTATTAAAGAAAATATCTGATAAAACTGTTGCATGTGAACTAGAAACACAATTTACAAAAAAATATATTGATATATTACCATTAGTAGGTAAATTATTAGTATTACGTAATATATATGCAAATCAATTAAATTATAAGAACTATTATTTAGAATGTAGTAATAAAACAGAAGAAGAAACATCTAATATTAATGATTTAATTACTGATCTAAATTCTCAGATTAATGAATCATTTACAAATATATTAAAAGAAATTAAAAATCTATTAAATTCAAAATTAGATGATAAGAAAAAAATAACTAAATTAACTTTTAATAATATAATATATGCACTAGATAAATTAACTATTGATATTAAATTAAGTCCTATCCAAATGTTACAATATGTTATGTTAGTATTACAAAAGAAATTAAATATTGTATTCCAAAAGGGTACGTTACAATTACCCCATAATAATTGTAAAGTTATAGATATACATGATTCTAATAAACAATTAAGAGGACATGTAATTATTGATTTAATAAAAAGAGATAATAAAAGAATTAATGAGTTAACGGTTCTAAAATTAAATAATCTATATTGTAATAATCTACCAATTGTTTATTTATTAGGTAATTATATTGATTTAGAAAAAGATAACTGTACTTTTAGTGATCTAGTTATATTGTTTAGAGAATTTGGTAATATTCTTGTAAATGTTTTTGGAATTGCTCATAATGGATTAAATGAAATTGATATAGAAATATTTAATTTTATACCTGATTTAATGGAATTTATTGCTTATGATGATTTTACTTTAAATTTAGTTTTTCAAAATGCATATAAAACAAATTATGCTAAAAAAATAAAAGAATTAAGATTACTCAAAAGATTAGAAATGATTATTAATCTAAAATTAAAATGTGCTAATGTATTATTTGATAATATAGCTCATAGTTCACAAGATCTAGTCACACAAATAAAAAAATCTGAAATAGAAGATATTAAAAAAATATTAATTCAATTAAATAATACGATTATGAATGATATTTTTAATAAACAAAGTGATTTACTTGATTATAATATATTTAATATGTCTTTTATTAATAATTTAACAAATGGAAATCAAGGAATGATATACGGAACAATATTAAGTATAATATTATCTTTTAATATATATGAAACATTAAATACACAATCAGGTATTAGTTTTTTAATGAAATTATTAGAAAATAAAGAGTTCTCTTATAGAAAATTAATATTATCTTATATAGCATCATTGAAAATAGATTACTATAATAATTTCTTAAAAAAATGTTTAAATATAGAACCATTTACTGAAAATTATTATGATGAAGATATGACTCAAACAGAACGTAAATAAAATAATTAAAACAATAAAATAATTACAACATCTCAAATAAAACAGATGCTGCCATTTCTTTATTTTTATTTGCCATTATATAAGCTTGTTTTGCAATATCATTCGGAAATCCTAGAGAAACAAGATCCTCAATATTATTTAGATCTGTTTGTGATAGATTATCATTGTTTGTTGTATCAAATAGATTTATTGGCGCATTAGGTACTTGTGATTGTTGCTGTGGTTGAACTTGTTGCTGTTGCTGTGGTTGAGCTTGTGTACGTTGTTGAAATATAGAATGATTAATACTTCGGATTGGTATCGCTATATCAACATTGACTTCACTATTATTATTAATTGCATCTATCACTTGATTAGTTGTTGCTAATATAGGACGCACAATAGTTGTTGTAAACATTTCTGTTGCCATAATATTAATTAATTCTTGTGGCTGTGTACATGACAAATAGAATAGTTCAGGAGATGAATGTATAAATTGTGTATATACAATAAGTGCTGCTCTTACTTGTTCAATTGAATACATATCAGTTTGATTTTGTACGGATTGCGTTGGTTGTGTTGGTTGTGTTGGTTGTACTGGTTGTACTGGTTGTGTTGGTTGTACTGGTTGAACTGGTTGAACTGGTTGTGTTGGTTGCGTTGGTTGAACTGGTTGAACTGGTTGTATTTGTGTCTTTTGTCTATCTTGCATACATACTACATAATTGTTACCAGATTCTTTGAAATACTCAGATAGTTGTTTGTTTTTATCAAGAACACGACCACAATAAATAAGTTTAACACCAATTTCTTCTGTAAATTCATATTTAAGTTTGACTTTTTCACATAGACTTTCTACAGTATCAGTTATTTCAAGATTATCAATTACTTGTTCTTTATGTTTAAGATCTTTAATAGTAAGTTGCATGATTATAATAATAACAATATAGTCTATAGTTATTTAAATGTATTATTTTCATTTTTTTTCTTATGAGTTAATAGATTAAAAACTTGTTTTTTCAAAACTCCCCAATCTTTATTATATACTGGTTTATGTATTGTAACTAACACATTTACATTGAACCAGTCATTAATATTAATTGGATCATTTCGTGAAACACCAATATTTTTATTATATTTTATAGTCATCGGTAATATCCAAATATTGTTATCAGCACATAATCTAAATGAACCAGATTTAAATTCTTGCGGTATACCATTTTTAGTACATGTACCTTCTGGAAATAATAATACAGTATTATTTTTTTTAGTTAACAATGTTAATATTTTATTCTTAATATCATTACCACTCTTTATATTATCTCTTATATATGGTAAAAATTTAAAAAAGTTATATAAATCTTTTCTAAAAAATCCAAGTATATTTGAAACAGTACTTCTATCATTTTTATCACCAAATACATTATGTTTAACTATTGTGTATATGTGTTGAAATCTAGATGTGTAATGTTTAATTATATGTTCTAATACACAATAATCAATTCCAGTGTAATGATTTGCCATTATAACTATTTTTTTATTACCATGATTTGATAGATTTTTAACACCTTTAACTTTTATTTTTATATTAAAGTAATTTAATACAAAGTTTATTACACTTTTTGATGAAGATAATTTTAATATACTTAAAAATATTATAATTATCAAAACAACAAGTATTATTAATGATTTTATAAGTATTTTCATATATTATAAATAAAAAATAATATAACTAATTAAACATATAAAAGTTGAAAATACAAATATATTAATACATACTTTATAAATAATATAGTACTCACCTACCAAGCTATCCAAAATGGATTCTTCACCCGATACTATTAAGACTGCCAAGACATCTAATGTCACCATCGTAAAGCAAAACACAACAAATTCCAATACTGAACAGAAGAAATTTAACAATTTTCCACGTCATCCAGTCTACAACTGTCTACACAATAGTGATTAATTTTATTTAATTAATTTATAATAGCATTCATGTTTATATTTCCATTAATTATATCATTATTTTTAATATTATATTCATCTAAAATTCTATTATTATCTAATGTTAATTTTCTAAAATTTAATATTAATCTATCTTTTTTAAGTTTTATATTATGTTTAATATCTAATATGTTTACAATTTCATCTTTGAGATCATTAACTTTATCATTGTTATAAATAGATATAGTAATTTGTTTATCTAGTAAACTTATTATTATATTTATTTTATTAATAATACCTGAAATATAATCATGACTAAAATATTTTTTCATTTTATTTATTAAATTTATTTGTCCCTTTCCTATTTGTGTTTCGGTATATGTTCCTAAAAAATTATAATTTATTTTATTACAGTTATTCTCTTCTAAAAAACTATTGATTTTATTATATAATAGTAAATTAGTTGTAATTAATTTATAAAATATATTGTTTACTTCTAATAATGGAATTATTAAATTATTATTTGTTTTATCTGTTGATATTACAACAAACATAAAAAATTCTTTAACATATATATTTGAAAACTGTTCGAAAAATATATCTTTACCAAGTGAATTATATAGTTTATTTAATAATTCTATATGCATTATATATTATATGATATTAAAAATTAATAGTAAAAAAAATGAAAAATATATAGTAAATTAAATAAATATCAAGTTAATTAAATAACAATTAATGAATATCTTTACTTCTGTTAATACACCACATGATCCAATTAATTCAGTTGGTATTATAAGAAATGAATTTGATAACATTATAACAAAGGAAGCATATGAACAAGCTAATATATACAATAACTTATATAACCAGTTTAAAAAAATAATAACAAACAAACAAAATTGTTATATAAATATATCAACTGATAGAGCAATATCATCGACTACTTTAAGTTCTATTAATGAATTGTTTATGTACAAAAATGGAAAAATTTATGAATCAGATCTTAAAATTATATATATTGATTCAATATGTGACTTAGATATTAATAATTATGATGACGAAATGACAAATAAATCATATCGCAAATCAGTGGTGAGTAATCTATTAACGATTTCTAATGATGAAGATATAACTAGATCATATACACAACATGCATTACCATTACAACTATCTCAATTTATTTTTATGGGGATGCAGGATATTTCATCACATGAAGAAAATATGTTATTAAATGGTAATTCATCTTATTATAAATTAGAAAGACTTAATAAAAATCTCGATAAAATACTTGACAGTATAGTAAATAAATGTGGATCAAGTCCTGTTGCAATTGTATTTGATATGTCAGTTTTTAATTTTCAACTTGCCCCGTGTATTATACGTGATAATACTGATGATAAAACAAAGGGATTAAACTTAGATCAATTTAATTTGATATTACAAAAATTATCTACAATTAAAAATATAAAACTAATTGATATAACTGGTCATTATTTAGCTTTATCGGATACAACACCTGCATATAGAGTAACAATTGAAACAATAACTACTATTTATTCTAGATTATTAAATTTAAAAGAATATAAACTAAACATTTATAACGAAAATACACGATTTTTAATATATAAACCGGTTGAAGAATTGGAAAATAATGATGAATATGGGTGGTATATTCTTCGTAATATACCTAATGAATATAAGAATGATTTATTAAAAGAAATTGATCATGAAAATATAATGTTTATTAACATTGATGGAGATGATGATGTAGAAATTATGGTTACTAGTACTACTATGATGGAACAAAATGAAAAATGTTATTATACTGCAACATCATATAAAGATTGTACATTATATCCATATGAAAAAATGGATATGTGTTTTGAATTGATAAATTAATTATTTATTTATATTTTTTTTTAATTCATTATATTTTTGTTTATATTTTAAATATTTTTTTTGATATATATGAAGATTTGTATAATATAAGTATTGTATATTACGTATCAATGTAATGATGGATAAATTTCTCATAAATCTTTCTTTATAATTATCATGATAATAATTTGTAAAATTTAGTATCATATATATTTCTCTCAAGTCTAAATTAGATTTATTTTCAATATATATATCTTTAACAAAAATATCATCTATATAATCATCTGACATAAATAATCGTTTAATGATATCATATAAATCTAATACATTGATCGGTTTTTTTTCCGGATAGGAGTCAAATTCAAAGATTTCAACAGTGAAAACAGGTATATTTTTATTGGCGATCACTATAAATTCGTCAGTTACATAATCTTGTTCTACTTCAATATAAGTTTGGCCAGAATGTTCTCCTCTACTATCAACATCAATTACTAGATTACGGGATGCAGCATATTCCAACTTGGCTATAAAAAAATCAACATCTTTTGAATAATATAAATGATAATCAGTTTCATTTCCTATTATACTAATATTTGCAAAAGATTCTCTTTTTCTTAGTATAGCTTTATTATCAATACCAGGTTGTATTTCATCTAAATATATATTTATTAAATCTAAAATATATGGTATTCTGATACCCCTACTCCTATCACTACCACTAAAATGTTCGATATCATCATTCTTGGCTTGGCTGCCAAGAAATCCAATAAATTGACAATTTTTTCCATATGTCGTACTATGGTATTCCAATAAAGAACATCTAGTCTTTGATGTAGAATTAAAAATGTGCATAAATATGTTTATTTTTAATATGTATTTCTTTTTTTTAGTATTATCGTATATCATACCCCATATTTCAACATTATTACTTATATTTAATGCTGCAATTTGTTCAAATCTTATAAATCTCCTAAAATCTATAGGTTTCATTTCTTCCATTTTTATATTATATATATTAATAAAGAAATTATAGAAAAATATAAAGAATAGTATCATACATTTAATTATTAATTTGTTTATCTCGCCATTGTTCATATTTATCAATATATTCATTATATAACAATGGGGTATTATTGTCACCCTTAATATCAAGTGGTATATAATGAGATTCTTCTAGTAAACCTAAATATATTTCTTTTTGTGGATTATTTGTAATACATATATTATGATTATATCCATTGTCATGATATATATTTATCTTTATATCAAAAATAAATGATATACAGTTAATAATTAATTCCATAGGTAATCTCTTCCAACTATTTGATTTTGCTATATCTGAACACATAATATCATAAGTATATTTATATATAATATCATTTGTTTTATCATATAAATATTCTATTTCATTTTGGATATCAAATATTTGTTTTAATGTTAATTCTTGATTTGTAAATATATCTTTATAGTTTTTATACAATATCATAAATTTTGAAATAAAATTTCGTAACTCCTCTATTGATTTATATTGCGTAGTATCTTGTATATGATATAACAATGAATCAAAAAAACAATCTCCATCTAATACTGATAATTTTGGAATATACAAGTCTTTATTTTGTTCTAATAAATTTAATATACAATTATTCATATTTATTTCTTCTTCAGTGTTTTTTAATAATTCTTTCTCTTTCTTAGTTAATTTTTTATTTAAGAAAATCTCCCATTTCTTTATATTAGGCTTACGTGGTACCATTCTAATATGTATAGTTATATTTATTAGATTAAATAAATAGTGAGGGGGAATTTCAAAATTTATTGCAATAAATATCAAATAAATTTTCTTGATTAATCCTTTAGGTTAAAGTTTAGGTTAAAATTTAAGTTTATTTTTTAATTTAATTTTATATATAGAATATATAAGATGGGTAAAAATAAAAAAAATATAAAAGAAAAAGATACAGAAACGGATACGGATACGGATACTGATACTAGTACCGATACAGATACACAACAAAAATCAAAATCTGGTTTAATGTCTAAAATAAATAAATTAAGCAAAAAAACAAAACTATATATAGTAATAGTTATTTTATTATTTTGCGTTGCTGGTTATATGTGGTATAAAAATAAACAAAATATACCTCAAGTATTATCTGATAAACCCGCGATTCCTCCCGTTTTGCAACATTTAACAGATCAAGCAGAACAAGTGAATTAAAATTTTCTTAAAAATCTAACTATATCCCACATTATCTTACAATCTATTTTATTATAATTTCTTATATTTTCTATTATTGTATTATTTTTCTTATTTCTATAATATTGCATACCTTTAGTCATTGCGTCTAATCCATCATCAATATCATTATCATCCCATAATGTAGATATTAATCCATTGTTATACATAGCTTTACCAATGTCTTTTAATTTAAAGGTAAGTGCTCCTTTAACTACAATTGGTTCATTTCTAAATATATCACATAAATCTATCCATTCAATGTGATTTTCCCATTGTTTTAACAAAGATGGATGGCGATTAAATGCATTTTCTAACATTGATTGTTCGGCATTACTCCAATGAAAAAATCTAGGATTATATTTATGTTTTGGATCTAGATCAACAATCAGTTCGTCAATATATTTCTTAAATTCTGATAACATTTTTTTTTCATCTTTTAAAGTTAAATTATCCAAAGTAAAACATTTGTAATGGAAATTATTATTATATTCATAACCAATACCAACCATAAATATTATTTGTGTATTCATTTTTGAATTTGTTATATTTATTTTATCTAAAGTATCAATTTGTTCTGATATTGTTTCAAAATCTATGTAAAAATCTGGTCTAAATTTACGTTTCCAATTAAATATATTGTTTTTTATATCTTTTGATGTAGATGGACTTATTAATATTTTTTCTTGTCTATTTATATTTAAAATTTTATCTATTATTCCACTTGTTTTTGTTTGTGTCATATCTAGATTATATGTTGTACAATTATCATCAGTCCAACTATATATTTTTTTATCAAATGCAATATCACGATGATATTTTGTTAATTGCCATATTTGTGTTATATCTTTAGTTGTTTTTAAAATATTTTTCTTAACTTCTTTCCAATTGTCATCATAATTATTTGATGCATTTACACACATTTCTTTTATTGTAGGTTTTAATGGACTATAATTTAATCCATTTTTATTAACATCATGTATCCAATTAATTGCTTTATATGTTTGTTCTATAAATCGATTATCTTTTTTAGAATAATCAATAACTCCTAATAAATCAAAACATGAATATCCATCTGATGGATCACTTGAACATATTTTCCAATTTTTACCCATTATAAAGGCTTTATGAAACATATATTTTTGTATTTTACCTATCATATAATTATATATTAACAATTGACCTTTGTATGCATTAAATCTTCCTTCGTTGCGTAAAGTTTCTCCATCAACGCATAATTTTAAACTTGTCCATTTAATGTCAATTACAACATAAAATAATTTATTATTATGTTTTATTTCATTTGATTTTAAAACTGGTTTTTTAAACATTTTATTGATATAATCCGATCTAACTAAGAGATCTGCAACACCTCTAATATGTGTTTTTTCATTCATTAGAACTGCTTGTGCAATAATTGGTATTTTACGTGTAATATAGTTTTTTGTTCTTTTAACATCTTTATCAAAATCTATTAATGTATTTGTTGTAACTATAACAAAATCTGTTTTGTATTTATTTTGAAGATAATCATATATTGTTTTCTCAAATTTTAATCCGTTGTTTATAAGTGGATTGGTTGTTATTTGTTGTTTTTGAACTTTATTATTACTTTTATTTTTACTTATTCTATTATTATTTTTTTTATTATTATTATTAAAACCATAATCGCGATAATATATATTTAGCCAATCAAGTAGAGGTTCTCCATTCATATAATTAGCAATAGCTGTACCAGAAACCCATGGATCATTTTTTTTAAATTTTCTTTTAACAAGTTTATCTATTATATCTATATTATTTACGTTACAAGTATTTTGTTTACAACGAACCATAATAATATTAATACGTATTATTTGATTATATGCATTTTTGTATAAATAAAAAAAATTATAAATATTCAACTGATAATTTAAAATAGTCATTTTTGTTTTCTATTCTTTTAAGTTTATTTTTATATTCACAATATAACTCTATTATATTTTCTATATTTTCATTTGAGGTAAACATATCATTAATTTTCTGTTCTATATTATGTATATCACATACAATTTGATTTAATTCTACATTATAATCAGATTCTTCTATTGAATCAATACTTATATCTTCTGAAATTGGTTTTGTAAATTTATTTTCTAATTGTACAATCTTTTTTTCAAGTTTATTAATTTTCTTCTCAGTTGTTATAATATCAAAATCATTTGATTTAATTTTATTAGTTATATCTTCTATATCGTTCTCCATTTGTTAATTTAGATAATATTTATTAATTTAGATAATATCAATTTACTATTTTTAATTCAACTTTTTTATATTTACCATTAATCTTTATTGTATATATACCATTTTTTAATTCATTTACTTCATTTATGCGCTGGGTATTAAATATTGCTGCATTATATTCACTATTCTTAATTACATCAATATTTGATTTAATAGTATTTATATTTATCTTTATTTTATTTATACGTTGTTTGACATAATTATCTAATGATTTATTTAGATTTTCTAATTTTTTTTCATTAGTAAAATAAAAATTATCATACATTGATTTTTTAATTCCAACAACATTTCTTTTTAATATATCAAAATGTATACGTATCTTTTTCTGTATATCACAATGTGTCTTATGTATCATATCTATTTTTTTATTAATAGATATTGTATTATCACAAATATAACGTGCACCTATAGATGGTGTTCCAGCTCTATAATCAGCAACATAATCAGAAATCATTGTATCTGGTTCATGACCAACTGCAGATATAACATATATTTTCGAATTATGAATTGCTTCTATTACTACTGGATCAGAGAATCCAATAAGATCATCCATACTTCCTCCACCGCGAGCAATAACTATAATATCTACTTTTTTATTATCAAATGAATTAAATTTATTAAAAAATTCAATACCATCTTTTACACTTTTTGGACAATCTACTCCTTGAACAACAGTATTCTTAACATAAATTTGTTTATCGAATTTATTTTCATTAAATATACTTAACATATCATTTATTACTGCACCATTAACAGCAGTTACTATTCCTATAGAATTTATAATATCTGGAAATACTTTTTTATTGTCAAAATATCCAAGATTTTTATATTTCTGTGTTATATTTTCTAAATTCTTTAAAATATTACCTTCACCTGTTAATTCAATGTTATAACACTTTAATTTAATAACTGCATTCTTAACATAAAAATCAATAACTCCTGATGCTATAACAAGTGATCCATCAGTTATATCTAGATGTTTAAAATATATTATATCAATTGTTGAATCATTGTGTTTTAATTTTGCATATGTTATTTTATTATATTCTTTAATACTCGTAATCTCACCTTTAACTTTATATGATGATAGTTTCTTGAGACCAGTCTTAATATTATCATTCAGTTCATCAACAAATATTGAATCTGACATATTAATTTATTATTGATTAATTTATTATTGATTGATTAATATTATTTCATTTTTTTCTTAGGTTTATATGCTATTTTATTATTAATATCATCATCGTCGTCATCATCATCTGAAGTATAGTCTTCTTTGGATTTAGATTTAGGTTTATAAAAAGATGCTCTAGATCTATATTTCTTTCTCAAATCTTGATTACATAATTCGTCTTCATCCATAATTTTTTCTAATTCTTTTTGTACATCTGAAATATTAAAACTTTCCAATTCATTATTAAAATATTTCAAATATGGAGATAGTTTATTTAATAATGGTTTGATCAATTCATCTTTCTCTATGTGTGTACACAATAATGATGCACTATATAAATGTGTCATATAATCCATATCATAAAATGTTTTATATTTTTTAGGTCCTCTATCTTCTATATATTCGATATATTTTAAAACAAGTTTTTCTAAACTCTGTAATAATGGTTTTATAATAAATTTAGTAAATTTAAGTCCTGCTGCATCAGCCTCCCAATTATTAACTTTAATTATATAATTATTTCTGGCTGAATCTGAATTATATACATTTTGATTTCCACCATCTTTATATTTTACAAGAACCAATACAACTTTGAATAAAGTATTAATTAATCTATTTTTATAAAATTCATAAACAAGTCTTCGTTCTAATCTATATTCATCTTCAGATTCTATTTCTAAATTTGTAAGAGGTTTGAATATTAATTCAATTGCTTTCAAACATTTTTGATTTGTTGCCATTGTTATAGCCGGAACATTTGAATTGTTTTCCATAATAATCTTAATTAATTTTTTGGCTGTATTTATTGCTTTTTTGACTTCTTTTTTAACCCCAATTATTTCATGTTTAACATCACTTACTTCTTCCTTGACTTCAATTACTTCTTCTTTGACTTCGGTAACATCTTCTTGTATTATTTTTGTATTTTTATTAATTTCTTTAATTTCATTAACGACAACCTTATTTATATCATTATTTTGAGTATTATCTTGACTATTAGTATCATTTGGTTTATTTTTTTTATTTATATCTCGAATATGGACATTATATCTATGTGATTTTATTTTTCTTATATCATCAAATTTCTTATTACATTGATCACAGTATAAATTAAAAATTTCATTTTCAATATGTTTTTGAGACATAATATGTTGATCGTAACTATATTTTATTTTAGATATATATTTACATAATTTACAAGAATAATCCATATATTATTAATATTATATTAATGTTTATATATTTTTAATAAATAAAATGTAAAAAGTATATATAAATATTAATGTAAATATGAAAAAATAACGATAAAAATTTACATTAATATACTTGTTACAATCATCGTTTAATAAAAATTGTATTTACTATTTATATTAGTATCTTCTTTACCATTTGACGTTTTTTAATAATTTATTTACTATTTATATTAGTATCTTCTTTACCATTTGACGTTTTTTAATAATTTATTTACTATTTATATTAGTATCTTCTTTACCATTTGCCGTTTTTAATAATTTATTCTTCTTAAAAATAATAATCATAATAGTATGTATTAAATAGACTAGTTATGACACCTTTTAGATATATTATTAGTGATACAATATATATAGTTAATATACTATTTAACACTATATTTTATGTTATTTCTATTAATTTATTATTCATTTTAAAATCTAATCTATGACTACTCATAAAATAAATATTTTTTTAATAATTTTGTACTTGGCATAAGTAGGCCAC
>Ga0164297_10002128_pt1 | contig 19965 bp, 20 predicted proteins | sample GEODES058metaG_FD_113539 | JGI IMG/M metagenome (GOLD analysis project Ga0164297, IMG submission 113539) | Dystrophic lake water microbial communities from Trout Bog Lake, Wisconsin, USA - GEODES058 metaG | ecosystem: Environmental > Aquatic > Freshwater > Lake | place: USA: Trout Bog Lake... | reverse complement strand
GGCCGCCCCTTGGCGGACCTCGTCGGGGTTGTCCTCGAAGAGGGCGGCCGGGAGCGGCTTGCCAGCCACGATGTGGAGGTTGCCGCTGTGGGCCTTGAGGGCCCGCACCGTCACCACCAGCACACAGGCGTCGGGCGTGAGCCCCGAGGCTCGGCACTTGATGTTGAAGAAGCGCTCCGCACCCATGTCCGCCCCGAAGCCGGCCTCCGTCAACAAGACGTCAGGTCCGTCGATCCCGATCAGGTCGGCGATCACCGAGGAGTTGCCATGGGCGATGTTGCCGAACGGCCCGGCGTGGACGAGGGCCGGCGTGTGCTCGAGGGTCTGGAGGAGGTTGGGCTTCATGGCGTCGACGAGCAGCGCCGCCATGGCGCCGGCACCGTCGATCATCTCGGCGGTCACCGCCTGCCCCTCGGCCGTGTAGCCGACCACGATGCGGCCGAGGCGCGCCCGCAGGTCCTCGACCGAGCTGGCCAGCGCCAGGATGGCCATGACCTCGGAGGCCGCCGTGATGTCGAAGCCCGTCTGGCGGGTGACCCCGTCGATCTTCGGTCCCAGGCCGATCACGATGTTGCGAAGCGATCGATCGTTGACGTCGAGCACGCGTCGCCACGTGATGGTGTCGAGATCGATATGGCAGGCATTGCCCTGGAAGAGGTGGTTGTCGAGGACGGCGGCGAGCATGTTGTGGGCCGCCGTCACGGCGTGGAAGTCACCGGTGAGGTGGAGGTTGAGGCGCTCCATCGGGATGACCTGGCTCTGGCCGCCGCCGGCAGCGCCCCCCTTGATGCCGAAGGTCGGCCCGAGCGACGGCTGGCGGATGGCGATGGTGGCGCGCTTGTTGAGGTGGGCGAAGGCCTGGCCGAGGCCGACGGTGGTCGTCGTCTTGCCCTCCCCCAGCGGGGTCGGCGTCACGGCCGAGACCAAGACGTACTTGGCTCGCTTCGTCGCAGGCCGGTCGAGGGCGTCGAGGCGGATCTTGGCCACGTGGTCGCCATAGGGCTCCAAGAAGGACGGGTCGAGACCGGCCTGGCGTGCCACGTCGTCGAGCGGCGCATACGTAGCCTGCTGAGCGATCTCGAGATCCGTGAGGGCCATGGCCATCCTCCTTGGGGTGCGGGTGCCATCTGGGCCACCGAGCGCGGCCCTGCGTGAACCTACCAAGCGACGTTCGTCGTCGACCCGCTAGACCTCGTCGATGAGCGCCGGCGGCCCCGCCTCGTCGGCCGCCACCGCCCGGCGGTAGCGGACGATGATCCCTCCCGCTCGGACGAACGACTCGCACAGCGCCAGGCCGAGGAGCGCCGACAGGGCCAGCGTGGCGGGGCCGGCCGAAATCCGGCTCAAGGGCTGCTCGGCCGCCCGGAGCACGAGGAGGAGTCCGAGGAGCGCGTACTCAGGGCCGGATCGCCGCAGCACGACGGCGCGCGTCGCTACGAGGGCTCGGACGAACATGACCCGGGCCCGAGCCATCCCGATCGGGATCCCGACGGCCGCGCCGAGCAGGGCGGCGGCCACGTGCGTCCAGCCCCGGCCGAGCTCATGGACGAGGAGGCCTCCGACCACGACCACGCTCAGGATCGGGTCGAGTGCCTCGAGGATCAGCGGACGGACCCGTTGGCCCTTCGGGAGGTCCTTGGCCGCCGGGTCACGCCGACCCTTGCGGACGAGCACGAGCATCACGGCGAGCAGCCCATAGAGGGCGATGAGCTCGAGGGGGTTCGGCCGAGGGCTCATCGGTGCGGGCGGGAGCTCTCCCGGGATCGATCAGATCGATCCCGGGAGCGACGCGGGCTACGGGCCCTCGTAGAGCACCACGGTCGAGACGACCTTGTCGTGGAGCGTCTGGTGCTTGGCGTCCCAGAGCGGGAAGAGGTTGTCGATGAGGCCGACGAACCAGATGATGTTGAACACCCAGGTGATGGCCAAGCGCCCGAAGGACAGGCCGTTGCCGACCTTGTCGAAGGTGGTGTCGCGCACGCAGCGCACCTTGACCGCGCGCATCCCGACCGTGGCGCCCTTGTCGCCGCCGATGGAGAAGATCACGTAGAGGTACCAGGCCACGAACCACAAGAAGGCCAGGATCAAGAAGACCACGCCGCCAGCGGAGAAGGTGCTCCCCGGCTGGCTGGTGCAGACCTGGTTGGTCCCTGCCGCATTCTCGACGCAGGTGATGTGAAGCGACGAGACGCCCCAGCCGATCCCGACCCCGAAGAGGATGGCGAACGGGATGCCGAAGATCACCCCATCGATGAGCGAGCCGCCGACTCGTCGGATCCAGGTGGCATAGGGCGCAGGAGCCGGGGATGCGGGCGCCTCGGTCCATGCCGGGGCGGGCGGCGGCCCGGTGGGTGCCGCCGGAGGTGCCGGTGGTGCGGGAGGAGCTGGCGGCACCAAGGGAGCCGGGGCGGGGGCACCGGCCGTGGCGACCTCGGCCGCCGGTGGCTCGGCGGCGACTGCCGCCCCGCATGAGGAGCAGAACGCTCCGTTGGTCTCGGCTCCGCAGCTGGCACAGGCGCTCATGGCGGCCCCCCTTGTGACGTTGACCTCGCCTCCTCAGCCTGCCACGCCATGCTCCGCCGTGCTGCGACACCACCATCACCAGCGAGATGATCGCGGTGGCGGCGCGGCCTAGGGTGAGGCCACCACGAGCCAAGGGAGCGGACGATGGGCAAGACGGTCATGATCACGGGAGCCGGGTCCGGCTTCGGCAAGGGTGCGGCGCTGGCGCTCACCGAGCGCGGCCACCAGGTCATCGCCACGACGGAGACCGAGGCCCAGGCCGAGGCGCTTCGCGCCGAGGCTCCGCAGCTGTTCTTGGTCGAGAAGTTCGACATCACCCTGCCCGAGTCGTCCAAGGCCACCGAGTGGGACGTCGACGTGCTCATCAACAATGCCGGCGCCGGTCAGACCGGCCCCCTCGCCGACGTCGACCTCGAGGTCGTCCGCCGGCTCTTCGAGGTCAACGTGTTCGGCACCCTGGCGGTCTCCCAGGCCTTCATCCCCGAGATGGCGGCCAAGGGTGCTGGTCGGATCATCATCGTCTCGTCCATCGCCGGCGTCATCTCCGGTCCGGCGTTCGGCCCGTACTCGATGACCAAGCACGCCCTCGAGGCGATGGGCAAGGCCATGCGAGCCGAGCTGGCCCCGGTTGGGATCGACGTGACGCTGCTCAACCCGGGCCCGTATGACACCGGCTTCAACGACCGCATGGCGGACTCGATGTGGGAGTGGTTCGGCGAGGATGCGGTGACGGCTGCTGCCACGCCGCTGTTCGAGATGATGCGCTCGTTCGTGACCGAGAACCAGATGGACCCCCAAGAGGTGGTCGATGCCATGGTCGAGCTGGTCGAGGCCGAGACCACGACCGAGAACAACTTCGTGCCGCCCTCGATCAACCCCAACCCGGGGGCGTAGCCGCCGATCTGATCAGGCTCGGACGTAGTTGTCCGGGTTGATCGTGGTCTCCCCCTCGTTCCACCGGTACGCCATGAGGTGGCCGCCTCGCACGGCGCTGAAGTCCACGCAGGCCGTCGTCGCCGTGTAGTCGAGGTGCTCCTCTGGAGTGGGGCTTCGCCAGTAGTGGCCATAGAACACGGGCACCGACGACGAGTAGGCGTAGTCCTGGTACCCGTCAGGGATCGGCTCGGCCAGCGTCGCTGCGTTCTCGGCTCGCCACTGCTGGTCGGGCACCACCACGAGGTCGCCGATCGTGCGGGCCTGCGAGTTCCACCATGCGATGCGCGCGTGGTGGCGATCCTTCTCGCTCTTCGGGTCATGGAACGCCGGGAGCCCAAGCTCCTCGACCGCCACCTCGGGGCCCTTGAGGGTCGTCTCGATGAGTCGATAGAGCTCGCCTCGACGCTCGGGCGTCGCTGAAGCGGCGGCGAAGTCCGTGAGGCTCCCGAACCGATCGCCACCGAGCAGCGCTGCGAGTCGCGTGATCGAGGGCTCATGCCAGCAGGCGTGCACCACGCGGATCTCGGCGAGGTCCAAGAACAGCGGCAAGGTCTTGAACCACGCCACGTACATGGCCCGCTCTCGACGGCTCAGCTGCTCCAAGAACGCCAGGTGCTGGTGGTTGTTGTTCGCCGTGTGCTTGCGCAACCAGCGATCAGGGTCCTCGGGGTCACGAGTGGCATAGGCCACGGCGTTGAACTCGTGGTTGCCCATGACGATCAGGGCGGAGCCCGCATCCACCATGCCCTTGGCGATCTCGAGGGTCCGACGGATCTGTGGGCCACGGTCCACCAGGTCGCCCACGAAGATGACCTTTCGATCGCCCTCAGGGCAGACGAAGGCCCCCGTCCACGAGTCCTTCTCGTAGCCCAGCACTGCCAGGAGCTCGAGGAGATCAGACGCGCAGCCGTGGATGTCTCCGATGATGTCGTAGCCGTTCATGGCTCAATTCTCCCACATGGATGTGACACGACCTCCAAGAATTTGATCCACAAAACTCCCTAGATCATTGGGATTGAGGCCAGTTCTGCGTCACAGCCATTTGTGATGATTGATCCAGAGAGGAGACAGACATGGATGAGGAACGACACGAGACGAACTCAGGCCCCGGGTGGTCGAAGGTGGGCATGGCCAGTGTGGCCGGCAACCTCCCCGAGCTGCTGATGAGCCACGTCATGGCCGAAGGCCGTTGGCACCTGCTGATCGAGGATGGCCCGGAGGCCGGCCGCTATGTCCAGACGCTGACCGACGAAGACGGTGACATCCACCTCGAGTGCGTGTCGAACCGCTTCCTCACCGATGCCGACAAGCTCTTCTCCGACGAGGAGGCGATGCTGCGCATCCTGGGCTTCAACGAGCCCACGCCAGGGCCTGACTCCACCCGTCCCAACTGGTGGTACGACTCGGAGGGCCTCGACGTGATCACGGCCTGCTCGGTGATCGTCGAGGTCCTCTTCGGGATCTTTGGGATCACCCTCGACGATCCGGTCTGGCTGCTGCAGCGAGAGCTGGTCCCGACGACCAGCGGCACTGAGAGCTGAGATGACCCACCGAGAGGGCAGCGTGGCAGGTTGCTCTCCGACCTCATGGAGCCTCCCCCTGGAGGCAAGGTGACCGGTAGCCTTGGAGTCATGGGACGGTTGCGGGAACTCGTTGAGCAGCACCGTAGCGAAATCCACTCCATCGTGGCTGCGCACAAGGGTCGGAGCATCGCGCTCTTCGGCTCTGTGGCTCGAGACGAGGAGCACGCAGGGAGCGACCTGGACTTCCTCGTCGACTTTGAGTCCGGCAGCACGCTCTTCGACCTCATGGACATCTCCGACGAACTCGAGCAGCTGCTCGGCGTACCCGTCGACGTGATTTCCGTTCGAGGTCTGAAGGAGAGAGATGAGGAGATTCGGTCGGAGGCGATCCTCGTATGAGTCGACCTGACGACTTTCGACGAGCCGACATCATCGAAGCCGCCGGTGTCGTCGGGGCGATCGTCGATAAAGGATGACACGCATTCGATCAGTCCTTGATCAACCGGTTGGCGCTCGAACGTCTCCTCGAGGTCATTGGCGAAGCATCGACGAACCTCTCGGCGAGCTTCCGCTCGGCCCACCCAGACATTGAGTGGTCCAAGGTGGTGCGCCTTCGCATCGTGCTCGCGCATCACGACCACCGCATCGACGCTGATCAGCTGTAGGGCATCGCGACCATCGAAGTTCCAAAGCTCCTCAGCGCGCTCGAACCCCCTCACTGAGCGCTTTACCTGCTCTCGCCGCAACGACGCACTCTGACATCTGAGAGGATCGAGCCATGTCGAACGATCGTCTCAGCGCAGAGCGGCTCATCCGCTCGGACCCCGCCACCATCTTCGAGGTGCTCCGGTCCCCTGCGGGCCATGTGGCGATCGACTCATCCGGGATGCTCCAGGCCGCCACCGGCGATCCCGTCAGCGCCGTGGGCGACACCTTCGTCGTGCACATGGATCGAGAGAGCCTGAACGACTATCCGCTCGGCCTCTACGACGTCACCGTCGAGATCACCGCCTTCGAGCCTGACGCCGAGATCGCCTGGACGGTGCGGGGAGATCTCAAGCCTGACATCGGCCATGTCTACGGCTACACCCTGGCGGCGGCCGATGGCGGCACGCTGGTCACCTCGTACTACGACTGGTCCTCGATCGACCCCGTCTGGCGAGAGGCAGCTATCTTCCCCATCCTGGAGGTGGGTGCCCTGCGAGCCACCCTCGGGATCCTGGCTCGAACCGTGCAGCCCCCTCAGGGCTGATCGCTGGGGCACCGCCCCTAAGAAGGTCATCGTGCGCTCACTCCTGCCCGCCGAGATGCGCTCCCTGTGGGAGCCCAAGCTCCGGCTCTACTTCCTCGCCAGCCTGCTCGGCACGCTGGGGTTCGGGCTGTCCATGGTGCTCATGGTGGTGTACCTGCACGACATCCGGCACCTGTCGATCCCCTTCGCCACCGGGCTCTTGTCGATCAACGCCATCGTCTTGCTGCTCGTCTCACCGCTGAGCGGCAGCCTGACCGACCGCTTCGGCCCGACGGCGGTCTTCTTGGTCTGGACCCTGGTCCACGCCGTGGCGCTGGTGAGCTTCGCCTTCGCCGACAACGTGGTGTGGATCGTGATCTCCTCGATCACCATGGCCGCGTCTGACGGCGCCATGTGGGGACCCGGCCAGACCCTGCTGGCCCGACTCGCTGGTCCCGAGCGCCGCCAGAACGCCTATGGCGTGAACTTCATGCTGGTCAACGTCGGGGTCGGCGTCGGCGGACTCATCTCCGCCGTGGTGGTGAACCTCCACGATCCAGCTACCTTCACCGCGCTCTACCTCGGGACCGCCGTCTTGACGCTGGCCATGGCCATCCCGATCTGGATGCTGCGCTCCGACGGTGGGGCCGTCGCACACGAGGACCCGACCGCCGTCGGAGACCGCACCGGCTGGCACGAGGTCGTCCGCGACCGGCGCCTGCAGCGCTTCATGATCGCCGTGCTCGTCTTGCTGACCTGTGGGTATGGCTCGCTCGACGCCGGCTTCTCGCTCTTCGTCGTCAACGAGGTGCACCTCTCGCTCAACGTCGTGGGGATCACGCTCTTGTGCAACACGGCGGCCATCGTGATCGGGCAGCTCTTCGTGCTCCGGTGGCTCGCCGGCAAGAGCCGCTCGGGGGCGCTGGCCCTCGTGGCGATCATCTGGGCGCTCGCCTGGGCCGTCGTCGCCGTCGCCCCGCACGTCATCAGCGCCGTCGCCCTGCCGCTGCTGTGCGTGGCCATGGTCGTCTTCGCCGCCGGAGAGACGATCTGGTCGCCGGTCGGGCCTGCCCTCGTCAACGAGATCGCCCCCGAGCATCTCCGCGGTCGCTACAACGCCGCCTTCGGCCTGACCTTCGGGCTCTCGGGGGTGATGGGTCCGTTGGTGGCCGGGGCCCTGCTCGGCTCGTCCATCGCCGCCGCCTGGCCGCTCGTCGTCGGCGCCGGGGCCCTGGTCGGCTGCCTGCTCGCCCTCTCGCTGCGCCGGCACCTCACCCCGGTCGAAGACGGGCGGGTCGCCGCTGTCGAGGGCGCTGCCTGAGCGTCAGCCGGGGAGCAGGCCGGTGGCAGAGGTGGCGGTGAAGGTGGCCAGGAGCCGACCATCGTCGACCATGGCCTGCCGATACGCCGCCCAGTCCTCGTGCTCGCCGTTGCCCTGTCGGTAGTACTCGCAGAGCGCATCGACCACGGCGTCATCGGGCGCAGCCGCCACCGCGGAGAGCTCGACGGTGCCATCGAGGGACACCCACTCGAAGACATTGTCGCCCGTGATGAACAGCGCGGCACGAGGATCTCGGCGAAGGTTGCGGGTCTTGGCCCTCGAATCGGTGATGGAGATCGTGAAGCGATCGGCGTCGGCCCCGTAGAAGATCACCGACTGCTGCGGTCGACCGTCGGCGCGAAGCGTGGTCAGGACGGCATTGCGATGCCGATGCGCGAAGGCGAGTGCGGTGGCGAGTTCCATGCGGAGAACCTACCGGCTCGTCGCAGCGGAGCGACCGGTGCCCGTGTCCCCGACCAGACGATCGAGCCCCACGCGCGCGACCATGGGCAGATGGGTGCGCGACCACGAGCTCGAGCACACCGGGGAGCATTCCTGGGCGTCGTGGTCAGCTCGCTGGCCCTGCTCGGCGCCGCCCCGCTCGTGGCCAGCCCCGCGACCGCGGCCTCGATCCCGACCTCGATCGGCGTCGGTGCGCCGCTGGCGTCCGGGGCCAGCCTGCAGGCGGGCCGCTACTCGCTCACCATGCAGGGCGATGGCAACCTCGTGGAGCGGTGGCTCACCCAGGTCATCTGGTCATCGCGCACTGGTGGGCACCCCGGAGCCACCGCCGTCCTCCAATCGGACGGCAACTTCGTGGTGTACGCCAACCACGTGGCGCTGTGGAGCTCGGGCAGCGGTGGTCACGCCTCCCGGGCCTGGCGCCTGGCGCTCTTGGAGAGCGGCGACGCGCTCATCGGGACGGCGACCCGCTTCATCTGGTCGTCGCACACCGCCACCACCGGGGTGCGCGTGCACGTCCCCACCCAGCCCACCTTCCCCGGCGATGCCGGTGACCCCACCGCGCTCGTGGCTGGTGGGGTGTACTACGCCTTCACGACGGGCACAGCGCTCGGCAACAACCTCCAGGCGGTCGTCTCGACCTCCGCGACCTCTGGCTACCACTCGTACACGAACCACTCCTATGGCTCGACCGCACTCCCGAACCCACCCGCCTGGCAGCACGCCGGCACCGAGACCTCACCGTCGGTGGCGTACCTCAACGGTGCGTGGCGGATGTTCTACGACACCTACCAGGCGGGCCAGAACATCGGAACCGGTTGGGACTGCCTGTCGGAGGCCTCCGCCACCTCGATCACCTCGACCAACGCCGCCTTCACTGACACCTCGACGGGCCCCTTGACCTGCATGCCGCAGTACGGCGGCGTGCTCGACCCGTCGGTCTTCGTCGATCCCACCACGAACCAGGCGTGGCTGGTCTACAAGACCAATGACGGCGGCAACTACCAGGGGACCGGCGCCCAGGCCTCGCATCTCTTCGTCCAGGCCATCAACGCCAACGGTGTCGGCCTCTACGGCAGCCCGACGATGATCTGGACCAATGACACCGTGCACTTCCCGTGGGAGAACACCCTCGACAACCCCGACCTGATCGAGGCCAACGGACGATGGCTCGTGCTCTTCGCGACCGGCAACTGGCAGTCGGCCTCCTACGCCGAGGCCTACCTCACCTGCACGGGACCGCTTGGTCCTTGCACCCAGCCCGACACCACGCCGTTCCTGAGCCAAGCCACTGCCGGAACGGCGGCAGCCATCGGGCCCGGCGGCGGCTCGCTGTTCGACGACCCGCACAGCGGTTGGTACCTGACCTTCGAGTCCTGGTCGAAGTCGTGTGCGACCTACTCGTGTGGCGCCGTCCGCCAGCTCTTCATCACCCCGTTCGACCCAGGGGTCTGACCGAAGCCGCCTAGAAGGTGGCCGTGTCGATCACGAACCGGTAGCGCACGTCGGAGTCGACCACTCGGTCATAGGCAGCATCGATCTGGTCTCCCGCGATCACCTCGATGTCGGCCCCGATGCCATGGGCGGCGCAGAAGTCCAGCATCTCTTGGGTCTCGGTGATGCCCCCGATCCCCGAGCCCGCCAAGGTGCGACGGCCCTGCGCCAGGGTGCTGAAGCGCACCGAGTAGGCCTCGGGCGACACCCCGACGTTCACCAGCGCTCCGTTGCGGCGCAGCAGGCTCATGTAGCGATCGATCGGGATCGGTGCCGACACGGTGTTGATGAGCAGGTCGAAGGTGCCGGCCAGCTCCTTGAGCACGCTCAGGTCGCTGGTGGCCACGAAGTGGGCGGCACCGAGCCGCTCGGCGTCGGCCGCCTTGTCGTCGGTCCGGGTGAAGATGGTGACCTCGGCTCCCATGGCTGCGGCCAGCTTGACCCCGACGTGCCCGAGGCCGCCGAGACCGATGATGCCGACCTTGGATCCGGGGCCACAGTGCCAGTGGCTCAGGGGCGAGTACATGGTGATGCCCGCGCACAGCAGTGGGGCTGCCACGTCGAGGTCGATCCCATCGGGGATGGAGAGCACGTAGTCCTGGTCGACCACCACGCTCGTGGCGTAGCCGCCACGGGTCACCGTCCCATCGACGTCCGTGTCGTTGTAGGTCCCAACCATGCCCTCGAGGCAGTACTGCTCCTCGCCGGCGGCGCAGTTCTCGCACGTGCCGCACGAGTTGACCATGCAGCCGACCCCGACGCGGTCGCCGACGGCGAACTTCGTGACCGCCGAGCCCACCGCCTCGACGATCCCGGCGATCTCGTGACCAGGGACGAGCGGGAAGATCACCGAGCCCCACTCCTCGCGGGCGGTGTGGATGTCGGAGTGACAGATGCCGGCGAACTTGATGGCGATCTCGACGTCGTTCGGACCCAGCGCTCGTCGATCGATCTCGGTCTTGACGAAGGAGCCACCGGACTCGTGCAGGGCATAGGCAGTGGCGGTGGTCATGAGAGGGCTCCTCGAGATCGGGGGGGTGAACACGACCGATGGTATCGGCCATCGTGGACGGGCGATCGGGGCCTGCGCCGTCCCGTAGGATGCAGGCACCCTCTTCCCTACCAAGGAGCACACGATGACGATCGCAGTCGGCGACACCTTCCCTGACGTCAAGGTCATGACCATGGGCGAGTCAGGCCCCACCCCGATCCAGACCGGCGAGCTCCTCGGCTCCGGCAAGGTCGTCCTCTTCGCCGTCCCCGGTGCCTTCACCCCGACCTGCTCTGACTTCCACCTCCCGAGCTATGTCATCCGCAACGCGGAGCTTCGGGCCAAGGGCGTCGACACCATCGCCTGCGTGTCGGTCAACGACGCCTTCGTCATGGACGCCTGGGGCAAGGACCAGAACGTCGGCGACGGCGTGGTGATGCTGGCGGACGGCAACGGCGACCTGACCAAGGCGCTCGGCCTCGAGATGGACGGCACGAACTTCGGCCTCGGCACCCGCTCGCAGCGCTACGCCATGGTCATCGAGGACGGCACGGTCACCCTGCTCAACATCGAGACGGCCGGTGGGTCGATCGAGAAGAGCGGCGCCGAGGCCATCTTGAACGCGCTCTAGGAGCCCTTCAGCTCGAGGATGAGCGGGCCGCCAGGCGACGAGCGCCGATGAGGAGCGCCCGCCAGCCCTCGAGGAACAGGCCCAAGAAGCACAGTGCCACCACCACGAAGGCGATGGCCGTGCCCTGGCCGGCGATGATCCGGAGCACCATGCCCACGGCCACCGTGATGACGACGATGATCGCCCCTGAGCGAAGCGTGCGCGGGTCGGCCCGCCGCGCGAGCACCACCAACCAGCCAGCCACCAGGCCGACCACGAAGGGCCAGCAGGTCGACAGCATCCCGGTGGCCGAGATCCCATGATCGTGGGAAGACCGACCGAGGGCCACGAAGAGGCCGACGAAGGCCAGGTCGATCACGATGGTCCAGCGTCGCATCGAGGGAACCCTACCGGCGAGGCGGGCTGACCCCGGTAGGGTCAACGTCTCGTGGCCGTCCTCGTCGATCTCCAAGCAGCAACCGTGCTCGGGACCGATCGACCGCTCTTCGCCGACCTCTCGGTGACCGTGTCCGACGGCGATGCGCTCGGCGTCGTCGGCATCAACGGGACCGGCAAGACGACCTTGCTCAAGATCCTCGCCGGGCAGAGCGAGCCCGACGAGGGCATCGTCCGACGTGGCCGAGGCACCCGGACGGCCATGTTGGCCCAGGTCCCCACCCTCCCCACCGGTACCGTTCGCCAAGTCGTCGGCGAAGGCTGGGAGATCGAGGCCGCCCTCGACAAGGTGGGCATGACCCCCTTCTTGGACGCCGAGACCTCCACGCTCTCGGGAGGGCAGGCCAAGCGCGTGGCGCTGGCCATGACCTTGGCCACGCCGTCGGAGCTCTTGATCCTCGACGAGCCCACCAACCACCTCGACCTGGCCACCGTGACCTGGCTGGAGGGACAGCTGGCGGCCTATCGGGGTGGCCTGGTCATCGTCAGCCACGACCGCTACCTGCTCGATCGGGTCACCACTCGCATGCTCGAGCTGGATCGAGGGGCCGGCTTCCTCCACGACGGGGGCTACGCCTCCTACCTCGAGGCCAAGGCCACCCGCGAGGAGCAGGCGGAGGCAGCCGAGTCGACTCGCCGCAACCTGGCGAGACGCGAGCTGGCCTGGCTGCGGCGCGGGGCCCAGGCTCGCTCCACCAAGCCCCAGGCTCGCGTCGACGCGGCCAGGCGCCTCTTGGAGACGTCCAAGGCAGCCGCGGCGCGCCCCGACGACCTTGAGCTCGCCGTCGCCATGCCCCGGCTCGGCGACAAGGTCATCGAGGTCGCCAACGCCTCGTTCGCCTTTCCTGGCCAGGCGCCACTGCTCCGAGAGGTGGACCTGCTGCTCGGCCCGGGTGACCGCCTCGGGATCGTGGGGGCCAACGGGACCGGCAAGTCGACGCTCGTGGACCTCTTGACCGGACGCCGACGCCCCACCACCGGCACCGTCGAGCACGGGCCGACGGTGACGATCGGCTACTACGACCAGCAGGGAGCCGACCTCGACCCCGACGCCATCGTCCAGGATCTGGTGGCCGGCCCCGACCGCGCCCCAGGCTCGCTCGACGACGTGGCCCTGATGCGGCGGTTCTGGTTCACCGGAGGCCTGCCCTTCTCCCCCGTCCGCGACCTCTCAGGCGGCGAGAAGCGTCGCCTCCAGCTGCTGCTGGTCTTGAGCCAGCGCCCCAACGTGCTCGTCCTCGACGAGCCCACCAACGACCTCGACCTCGACACGCTCCGCATGGTCGAGGACTTCCTCGACGACTTCGCTGGCACGTTGATCGTGATCAGCCACGATCGGGCCTTCATCGAGCGGACGAGCGATCGGTTGGTCACGATCACGTCGACCGGCTCGGTCTCTGACGTGCCCGGTGGGGTGGCGGGCTGGATCGAGCAGATGACTGCGCCCGCTCGTTCGATCGCTCCGGGTCCCGCACCGGCATCCTCGCCTGGCGCTGGCGCTCCGCCCCCGAAGGCACCAGCGAAGGCACCGGGAAGCGGCAAGCGACTGCGAGAGCTCGACAAGGAGATCGCCCGGTTGACCAAGCTCAAGGCGACGCTCATGTCCAAGGCGGCCGCCACGACGGACCACGTCGCGCTCCGAGAGCTCGGCGAGCAGCTGCGCACCGTGGGCGATGAGCTGGCCTTAGCCGAGGACGACTGGCTGACCCTCGCCACCTCCGACTGAGCGGCCCTGCTGGCCCCGTCGGTGCCTAGTGCGCCGTGGTGCTCAAGCAGCTCATGGACGTACCGGTGGTCAGCACGTAGAGCGAGTCGGTGGTCGTCGAGCTCAGCGAGAGGACGAGACGGGTCCCGTTGAGCGCGAAGCGGAACGAGGTCACGACCCCGTTCTGGATCTGGACCGTCTGCGCCGCCACTCCCGTCTGCTTGACCGTGAGGGTCACCGAGCCCGACGAGGTCTGCAGCGGCGACGGGTCCGCCAGGACCCGAAGGTTCAGCGCCCGGCAGGTGTTCAAGAACGGCGAGCTGGCACCCGTCGCCTTGGCGCCGGACGAGAAGCTCCGGAACGAGCAGAAGGAGCCATAGGTGTTCGTGTCGTCGGCGACCGTCAGCGGCGTGCCGTAGGTGGTGCAGCCCAACAGGGCGGTTGAGAGGCCAAGCGCGGCGAACGCCTTGGAGCCGGGCACCGAGGCATAGGCGAAGAGGAGCTTGCGAGGGCTCTCGGCGATCTCCGAGGAGCCGGAGAACAGCTTGGCCACGTAGTTGCGAGCGCCGACGGTGGCGGGCCGGAGCGAGGCGCTCATGCAGTTCGAGGACGAGGTCAGCGTGACGTTGAACACCACGGCGAGGTGACGACCCTTCCCGACCACGGCGAGCTGGAGGACCGAGCCTCCAGGGGCGCCGGTCCAGCACACGTTGGCCATCGGCGAGGTGCCCACCGCCACCGAGGCGCTGGCGAAGGAGAACTCCACATTCGGGCCCGAGGCGGCGACGGCGGGCGCTGCTGCGGGGAGCACTCGGGCTGGCGTCGTCGACGGAGTCGTGGGAGAAGGCACCGTGGTCGGCGTCACGGTGCGTGGCGTCGCGGTCGTTGACGGCGAGGTGGTCGATGGCAGGGTGGTCGATGGCAGGGTGCTCGCGCTGGCGGGGAGCACGGCGAGGCCCGAGAGGACCATGGCACCGATGATCGTCGTCATGGCCGCGGCTGCGATTCGTCTGCTCATTGGGTCCTTCCAGAGGGCGCACGAGATGCCCACGCGCCAAACCTCCATCGAACTCCATGGGCGGGACACGAACAAGTCACCCCATGGTTCGAGGCGATCGAGGCCTCGGCACAGGACGCCACGGCCGCTAGGTTCCTCGCATGCAGTCCGACGCGACCACCGTGGATGACTACCTCGCCGAGGTCCCGACGAAGTGGCACGGTCCGGCCACCATCGTGCGTCAGGCCTGCCTCGAGATTCTCGACGGGTTCGAGGAGCGCATGGAGTACGGCATGCCTGGCTATGCCCGAGACGGTGCCCTCGAGGTGGGGTTCGCCGCGCAGGCCCGCTACCTCTCCCTCTATCTGCTTCGCCAAGGCGTGGTCGACGCCCATCGGGACCAGCTCGCCGGCCTGTCCGTGGGCAAGGGCTGCGTCCGGTTCACCACGCCGGCCAAGGTCGACGACGCTCTGGTGCGAACCCTGCTCAGGGCCACCGTCTCCGACGAGGGCGCGCTGTGCTGAGCACCACGAACGCGAACAAGGAGCACCATGAGCACCCCTGACCTCTACCTCGTCTTCTCCAACCCCCGTCCCGGCCGGGAGGCGGATGCCGTGGCGTGGTACGACGACGTCCACCTGCCGGAGCTGCTCGAGCTCGACGAGGTCACCTCGGCGCAGCGCTTCGAGCTTGCCAGCGAGGCTGGCGATCACCGGTTCCTCGCCGTCTACGAGTGCGCCACCTCGGGCACCGAGACGGCAGCGGCCATCGCCGCTGCCATGGCGTCGGGCGCCAAGACGACCACCGACGCCCTCGATGCAGCCGGCATGGTGCGAGTCGTCTACCGGCCCGCGACGGAACGCCGGACGTCCTAGCCAGCCACCGCCCGATGATGCGATCGCTCGGCCGCTGACCTCCCGATCGGTGCCGAGGAGGCCGTTGCCATGGCTCGTCGAGGCGCCCCGAGCCACGCCATCACCGTTTCTCCCCTATGGTGAAGGGGTCGGTCCATGTCGGACCAGGCCCCGTTGAGCTGCTGTTGACCCCGTCCCTAGCGACGATGTGGTCGGTGCCTTCCCGGCGGAACTCAGCCAAGGAGCACCCTGATGGCATCACGCCTCACCGAACAACGTCCCCCTACCCCTACCCCTGCGCCGGTCCCCACCGTCGAGCAGGCCATCCCCTCGTTCGCCCAGCTCGGCGTCCCGAAGATCCTCTGCGACACGCTCGACGGCCAGGGCATCACCGCACCGTTCCCGATCCAGGTCGCCACGCTGCCCGACTCGCTCGCCGGCAACGACGTGCTCGGTCGGGGCCGCACCGGCTCGGGCAAGACCCTCGCCTTCTCGCTCCCCCTCGTGGCGCAGCTGATGAAGCGCAAGATCGAGCGCACCTCACGCCGTCCGCGCGCCCTCGTGCTCGCACCGACCCGTGAGCTCGCCCTCCAGATCTCTGACACGCTCAAGCCCCTGGCGGCTGCAGCGGGCCTTCGCACCATGGTCATCATCGGTGGTGTGAACCAGAACCCGCAGGTCAACAGCCTGCGCCAGGGCGTCGAGATCGTGGTCGCCTGCCCGGGTCGCCTCGAGGACCTCATCAACCAGCGCCACCTCAGCCTGGAGCAGGTCGAGGTCACCGTCCTCGACGAGGCCGATCACATGGCCGACCTCGGCTTCCTGCCGGCGGTCAAGCGGATCTTGGACGCCACGCCTCGTGATTGTCAGCGGATGCTGTTCAGCGCCACCTTGGACAATGGCATCGACGTGATCGTCAAGCGGTACCTCACCGATCCGGTGACCCACAGCGTCGACTCCGAGCAGTCGCCCGTGGCCACCATGGAGCACCACGTGCTCCACGTGACCAACGATGACCGCCTTCCGGTGCTGGTCGACCTCACCTCGGCACCGGGCCGCACCATGGTCTTCACCCGGACCAAGCAGCGGGCCAAGCAGCTCACCCGGGCACTCAACGCCAAGGGCGTCTCCACCGTCGAGATGCACGGCAACCTCAGCCAGGGCGCCCGGGTCAAGAACCTGGCCGCCTTCTCCGATGGTCGTGCGACGGCGCTGGTGGCCACAGACATCGCCGCTCGAGGCATCCATGTCGATGACGTGACCTTGGTGATCCACGCCGATCCGCCCACCGAGCACAAGGCCTACCTCCACCGCTCCGGCCGGACGGCTCGGGCAGGGAACGACGGGATCGTGGTGACCCTGGCCACCGAGGGCCAGCGTCGCGACGTGGCCACCTTGACCAAGAAGGCCGGCATCCGACCGACCGTGACCCAGCTCGCCCCGGGGCACCCGCTGCTCATGGAGCTCGCCCCCGGGACCCGGGTGACCAAGAGTCCAGCCGAGATCGCCGAGGCGCTTGCGGTGGCCGAGAAGGCCCAGACCAATCGGCCGCCTCGCGCCCCGGGCTCGAGCAACGGCCGCCGAGGGCGCAGTGGCCAGGGTGGTGGCGGTGGCGGCACCCAGGGCGGTCGCCCCGGTGGCCAGTCTCGGACCGGTGGCCGCAGCCAGGGTGGTGCCCCCTCCTCTGGTGGTCGCCGCCGCAGTGGGGCCGCACGCTCTCGCTGACGCGACGAGCGATCCTCAGTACAGCGATGGCGGGGACGGCCCGGCCAAGACCACCTCAGGGTGGGCGGCCGGGTCGAGCCATCGAAGCACCGTGATCAGGTCGCCGAGCCCGAGACTCACGCAGCCCGCCGTCGCGCCACCGCTGGCGTGGAGAAACACGCCTGAGCCAAAGGCCCCGGTGGCGGGGATGTTGAAGTTGATGACGGCGAAGGACGGGTAGGGCGCCACCTCCTTCCACAGGCACTCGGTGTCGCCACCGAAGGGATTGGCGGCGCAGTTCGTGTTCGTCGAGTGCTCGAAGGTGTTGTAGCGCGCACCGGTGGCCGGGTTCTCGTCCCAGTAGTCACCGGGGACGAGCTGGTGGTAGGCGTAGCGCACCCCGGGGTTCGGGCTGTTGCCGTACATCGTCGACCCGATGGAGAAGATCCCCTCGGGGGTCGTCCCGTCTCCCTCACGTCGCTGGCGCATGGGCAGCCAGCCGTTGAAGCCGACCCGGGCGGTCATCGCCGGGTTGGCCGTGGCCCAGCCGTTCGGACCGATGGCGAAGGTCTGCAGCGTCGCATAGGTCGTGGTGGCGCTGGCCGCCGTCACCACGATCAGCTGCCGAGCCCCCGCCGCGTCGTGCACGCCCATGGGGATGGCCAGGCCCTGGGTGAGGCTCCAGAGCACGCCGCCGTTGGTGGCGTAGAGCACCAGGTTGCCGTCGTCCTGCATGGCCAGGGTGGCACCCGCCGTGGCGGCGGACTTCGTGGTCCACACCACCGCACCCGACGAAGCGCGCAGCGTCACGTTGCCGTCGCTCTGGACCGAGAGCGAGGTGGCGGTCGAGGTTCCCGACGACCAGGTGGCGTGACCGGCCTTGGTGTAGATCACCAGGTTGCCGTCGGTCTGGAGGACCAGTCGATACCGGCCCTGGGCCGAGACGAGCTCCCTGCCCGTCCCAAGGGACTGGCCGGCGTGCAGCGTGCTCGGAGGGCTCACCGCACCGGCGGGCCCGATGCCGACCACCAAGGTCGAGACGAGCACCACCACGCCGAGCAGGCCTCGGCCACGCGTGCGCACCAGGTTCGACATGAGGCCCACGCTACGGCGACCAGCGACGCCGGCCGCGTCGCCCCCTAGGTCAGCTGGCCTCTGCATCCAGCGATGGCTCGGCGACCGGGGTGCGCGGCAGCAGCAGCGTGGCGATCAACCCTAAGAGGATGAAGCCGGCGGCGGCGAAGGAGACCGCTCGAGCGGCGTCCACGGCCGCCCCTGAGGCGGCCTGGACGATGGCTGTCTCATTGGGCAAGGAGCCCAGCGACCCAATGGCGGCCCCTCCCGAGGAGCGGACCACGTGGACCACCTGGTCGGCCGCCGCCTTGGGCAAGCCCGGGACCGCGGCCAGGGCGGTGGTGGTCCGGGAGGTGAGCATGGTCAGCAGGATCGAGCCCAGCACTGCCACGCCGAGGGCCGAGCCGACCTGGCGGGCGGTCGACTGGATGCCCGAGGCCTGCCCCGACTCCTCCACGGGCACGTCGACCAAGATCACCCCGGTGAGCTGCGCAGTCGCCATGCCGACGCCCATCCCGTAGATGAAGAGCCAGGCGGCGAGCACCCAGACGGCCACCGAGTCGCTCAGCGTGGCGCCCAGGCCGGCGATGCCGATGATCTCGAAGACCAGGCCGGTCCGAGCCACGCCACGCGGGCCGATCCGCTTGGCCAGCTGGGGCGTGGCGCCTCCGACCACAAAGGACCCGATGGCCAGCGACAAGAAGAGCCAGCCGGTGTCGAGGGCGCTGAAGCCGAGCACGCCCTGGAGGAACAGGGGCAGGACGAAGAGCAAGCCGAACTCCCCGAAGCTGACCACGGTGACGGCCACGTTGCCGGCGGCGAAGCTGCGGATCTTGAAGAGGTCGAGGTTGACGAGCACGACCTTGCCGCGCCGCGCCCGCGATCGCTCGACGAGCACGAAGGTCGCCAACGAGATGATGGCGATCAGGAAGGACACCGGCACCGGTGAGGGCCAGCTCGTCGGCCAGGTCCAGGAGCCCAGCGTGAAGGCTTCGGTCTGGCCCCACCAGCCGTAGTGCTCGCCCTCGATCAGGCCGAAGACCAAGGTGGCGAACCCAACGATGACCAGGAGGTTGCCGGTCCAGTCGACGCCCTTGCGCACATGGGGGTCTCTTGTCTCGGGGACCACGAAGAGGATCCCGGCCAGCACGATCAGGCCCACCGGCACATTGATCAAGAAGGCCCAGCGCCACGAGTAGTCCGTGGTGAGCCAGCCCCCGAGCAGCGGTCCGACGGCGGCCATGCCCCCGATGGTCGAGCCCCAGATGGCAAAGGCGATGGCACGATCCTTGCCCTTGTAGATGGCGTTGACCGTCGACAAGGTCGTCGGGAGGATCATGGCGCCACCGATCCCTTGGAGGAAGCGGCCGAAGATGAGCATGGCCCCGTTCGGTGCAGTGGCGGCCACCAGCGACGCGGCGACGAAGACGATGACACCGGAGGCGAACAGCTTGCGCCGGCCCCAGACGTCGCCGGCGTGGCCGAGGGTGATCAAGAGGGCGGCGAAGACCAGTGAGTAGATCGAGTTGAACCACTCCGAGGTGTTGGCGCTGACGTGGAGCTCCTTGATGATGGTCGGGACGGCGACGTTCACGATGGTGGCGTCGACGATGATCATCGAGACCCCGAGCGCCACGAAGGGCATGGGCAGCCACTTGCGCGCGCCAGAGGCGTGCTCGTCGAGGATTGGCGCGTTCATCTCACAGCTCCTTCGCCGCCGTGGCGCCCCGTAGCGCGCTCCTCAGATGATCGGTGGCTCTCTCCAACGATACGGGAGCGTCGCACCATCGCTCGGGACGCCACCCGATGGCGTGACGAGGTCGCACATGCACGAGTTTTCGACCACTTCAGCTCGCTTGGCGTCAGGAGTCCGACGCCAACGAGCCAGACCTCAGCCGTTCTTCGGGAGCGACGAGAACGGCTGGTCGTTGGTCGAGCCCGGCTCCTTGGGCAGCCCGAGCACGCGCTCGCCCAAGATGTTGCGCTGGATCTGGTCGGTGCCGCCGTAGATGGGCGGTGCCTGGGCGTAGAGGGCCGTCATGGTGACCGCCGGCAGGAACGGATTGCCGGTGACCTCGTTCAAG
>Ga0164297_10002125_pt1 | contig 19986 bp, 19 predicted proteins | sample GEODES058metaG_FD_113539 | JGI IMG/M metagenome (GOLD analysis project Ga0164297, IMG submission 113539) | Dystrophic lake water microbial communities from Trout Bog Lake, Wisconsin, USA - GEODES058 metaG | ecosystem: Environmental > Aquatic > Freshwater > Lake | place: USA: Trout Bog Lake... | reverse complement strand
CAGCTAAAGAGTTTCGTGTAACGATTCAACTGCGATTTGAACTCGTAACCGCATCGTTCGAGGCGAAGCATTCGTCCTGAAAAATCAGCATATGGCAGACAACGGAACGGACAAACCAACTCAACCCATGAGTGTGTATGACATCTTGGCGATTCTTATCGAGCAGATGGCATCGGTTTCTTGGCAGAAGCTAGGGCTTCAGCACGATGCCATGACCGGCAAGATTGAACCGAATTATGTAGAAGCAAAGGTTGCGATTGACGTGACTGCGGGTTTGGTTCAGCAATTGGAATCGCAATTGGACGAAGAAGACAAGCGGAAACTGCATGGCATGCTTCGTGACCTTCGGATCAATTACGTTCAGAAGTCGCAGGCAGGGTCTTAATGCCAAAACAAACGACCTATCAGGCGCCTAAGCTCAACCACTTTCGGACAGGTCCAAGTCGAGCGGAAGTTGCTGAACGTCTCGGAGACCTTACGGCGTTTTCTGACCGTTATGAGGACTTGGTGGAAGTGCTCTGCAACGCGGCACAATTTGGCCCGAATGAAAAAGCGGAGAGGAGTTACACCGACATCAGGGCAGAATATTTGCGCCGATATGCCTCAATTCGCTCGATGTTGACAGCTTTTCTCGAAATCTCCGCAGAGGATGAGGCCAGTGGAATAAAGTTAATGGGGAGGCCGTTGGATGCGTTCGAACTGTTGGTCGCCCCGAAAAGTATCGAAGAGTTTTTAGTGTGTGATGATGGGAACATGATTTCCAGGCTGACTCGCACACAAGAAGCGATTACGAAGTATCGGGACCATCTTCGACTGCTTGCCACGCGAATTCTATGAAGCGAAGTTTTCAGGACGCCGATTTTGGTCGGCTAGCCGATCTTTGGAACCATTGTGCGCCGGATAAATACGCCCTAAGTGCAGAGCAAATTCGACTCAACACCGTTGAGTCTCCGGTATTTGATTGGGGTGCCTCCTGCATTCTGGAAGGCGATGGCGAAATACTCGGATTTGTGGCTCTAAAGAAGTCGGCGTCTACGCTCTACAAAGGGCCAGACAAAGATGTCGCTCATCTGTCCATAATCGGATATTGTGAATCTGAATATGGAGTAGACCTCATGACTGAAGTCAAACGACTTCTTGTGAATCGAGGAATATCCAAGCTGCAATTTGGTCAAGATTCGCGGCATTTCTTTCCCGGTAGCCCGACTGACTTTCCAGCATTAACGAGCTTTTTGACAGTAGAAGGTTTTGCAAAGGGTGGGGAAGCTGTTGATCTTGAACGCAACATGGGGGATTACGAGATGCCCTGCGGTATTCCAGAAGGGGACACCATGCGTGTTCTCACCAGCCAGGACATTCCGGCTTTGTCCGAATTCTTTGACAGAGAGTTTCCTGGTCGTTGGAAGTACGACACCTTGAAGAAGGTTGAAATCGAAGGGCCAACATGTGTGTTTGTTCTGGCACACGGCGATCGAATTGATGGTTTTGCATTGATTCAAGACGAAACCAATAAAGCGCCGATTGGTGGTGCAGTTTGGAACCAAAGCCTGGGGAAGAATTGGGGGGCTCTTGGTGCGATTGGTATCGCAAAGGACCTCAGAGGTAAGGGAAGTGGTAACGCGCTACTCGGTGCTGCCTTGATGGAGCAACGGCGACGAGGAATCGACCGCTGCATCATTGATTGGACCGGCTTAGTGGATTTTTACGGGAAGCACGGATTCGAAGTCACTCGCCGTTATACGACTATGGCGCTTCCTTTAGAACCTTAAACATTACCGCCCGATCAATTTTGACGGTTTCCAAGGACTGAAATCGATATGGGGCAGATAGAGCGGGATCACTTTATCCAGCCCATTCTTGATAGCTTGCTTCTCATCCAAAGCAATCATACGTCCCTTGCCGACAATGTTGAGGCTCCCCACCCCTTTCGTCGTGACGTACCGGTTCACATGGTCGACTTCATCCCATGGAATCGTAGAGGTTTGTCCTCCAATCCGAATTTTGGTGATTCCTTGTTTTGTGAAACGGATACCCGTAGGCTGCCAAGCCCTGAGAACGAGGTACCCGAAAAACGAAAGAACCAGAGGGGCAAAGATCATGGTGTAGATCTCGGTCTGAGATGCCACATGGGGTGAAAAATCCATCCTGTTTTTGATCAATATCGTCTGACCGGTTTGGAGCTTGTAGATGATATTTAAAGGGCCGACTATCGGAGGCACGATCATAAATGCCAGTGCCAGCCAGTATTCAAACATTGAATCCTTGTAAAGGACTCCCTCACGGGCAACAGGATAGTCGTTCATTTGGGTGCAAGGTTCTTTGCCGCCGGTTGCTCAGGTTTGCGCTTAGGCTTCGCTTTAGTCTTGGGAGTTGACTTGGGTTTTGCTGTTTCGGGCCGTTGCAGAATGGCTCTGGTTGTTGGGTTTGCCATGAACCACTCTTGTGCATCAAAGCTCTTCTGGCCTTTGGCAGCCGTACGCCTCACATAAGTGCCGTCCGCCGTGAGCTCCCAACTTTGAACGTTGTCCTTAAGGCATGTTTCGAGGATCTGTTGCTTGAGGTGCTGTTGGAGATAAGGGTCTTCGACAGGAACAAGCACTTCGATGCGCCGGTCAAGATTCCGCCGCATGGCGTCAGCGCTTCCGATGAGTACAGTAGGATCGTCTAACCCACCGAAGTAGTAGATTCGGCTGTGTTCCAAAAACCTTCCAACAATGCTCATCACCCGTATGTTTTCGCTCATACCAAGAACTCCAGGTCGTAAACAGCAGATTCCACGAACAATCAGATCGATTTTCACGCCAGCCTTGCTTGCTTCGTAGAGCGCCTCAATAACCTCTGGATCCACTAAAGAGTTGAGCTTCCAAATTATTCTCCCCGGGCGTTCTTTCCGGTGTATAGCGATTTCCTGGCGAATAAGTGCAAGGATTCCCTCACGGAGGTTGACGGGGGCAACCAAAAGCTTTCGGTATTTGGTTTGCTTGCTGAAGCCAGTGAGGTAATTGAAGAGCTCTGAAATATCCTGGGTGATCGCTTCATCATCGGTAAATAGCCCGAAGTCTGTGTAGATTCTCGCCGTACCTGGATTGTAATTGCCGGTCCCGACATGCGCATAAGATTTCATCCGGTTTTGATCTCGGCGCACGACCAAGCAGAGCTTACAGTGGGTCTTCATTTCTGGAATGCCGTAGGTCACGTGGACGCCTGTTCTTTCCAGCTTTCGAGACCACTCCAGATTGTTATTTTCATCAAATCGCGCTTTCAGTTCAACGACAGCGGCGACCTGCTTTCCTGCCTCCGCAGCATCTTGGAGACTTTCAACGATAGGTGACTCGCTTCCCATTCGGTAAAGGGTTTGTTTGATACCTACAACTGTGGGATCTGCAGCTGCCGACCCGACAAATGCCTCTACCGTCCGGAAGCCATCGTAAGGATGGTGTACCAATAGGTCTTTGCCTGAAATCGCTTCGAAGATTCCTGCAGCGGTGGAAAGGGGTTCAGCAACATGAGGGACATGAGTCGGAAACCTGAGTGAAGGCTTATCGATTGCCGCTAATTGCCAAAGGCCTTCCAAACCAAGCATTCCGTCAACTCGGATCGTATCCCCTTCCTCTAATTTGAGCAAGTTCATTAAATGCTGTCGAACATGGGTTGGCATCGTGCTGTTGTGCTGCAACACTACAGGGTCACCAAATCTTCTGAGCTTTAAAGTTTCTTCGATGGACGTAATGAGGTCCGCGGCTTCAAGCTGTCGAATCTCAATATCAGCATCCCGGATGACTCGGAACAGATGAGTTCCAAGGACATCCACACCCGGGAAGAGAGCCTGAATGTTGTGCGCCATCACTTCTTCAAGCAACACGTATTCGTGTTTGCGTCGACTGAGTCGAATAAAGCGTGGGATCACCGTCGGAACCTTAACGCGAGCCAGACGAATGTCGCTTCCCCGATCAGAGAGCTCGATCGCCAGGTTCATACTGCGATTGGAGATGAAAGGAACTACGGGCGTCGGGTGCAGAATCAGAGGTGTGCAGAGTGGAAACACCTCTCGGTGAAAGAACATCCGCATATCCGTCTTTTGCTTCTCATTGAGTTCGTAATAGTGCCGTATGTGAATCCCTGATTTGTCAAGTTGAGGCTTTAGGTTATCTTCAAATACGGTAGAACAACGCTTTCTCAGGGGCTCAGCTGCTTGTGAGATTGCCATGAGTTGTTCGTTGGGGCTTAAGCCATCTGGAGACAGGTCCAGAACCCCTGTTTCGAACTGTTCAATGAGTCCACTTACGCGAACCATGTAGAATTCATCGAGGTTGGACTCGAAGATTGCCAAAAACTTAAGGCGCTCCAAGAGTGGATGGTGAGCATTATCTGCCTCTTCAAGCACCCTTTGGTTGAACTGCAACCAGCTCAACTCGCGGTTAAGATAGCGGGTTTCTGTGGGCTCAGGAGTTTCTTTTATCCTAGGCATGACTTCACGCGTCCTTCAGACATTTCTAGAACGGCACCCTCTCGAATTCCAAATTCACTAACGACGATCTCTTTCAGGCCGAACCGTTTCATCAAGGCTCGATAAACAAGTGATCCAGGAAGCAGGGTTCCAGCTCGTTTCGCCTTTACGCTAAACCGAGAAACGATACGATCTAACGGGAGCCTTGCGCAAGACCACGCAATATACTCGACCTCTTCCAAGGCAATGATCTTCTCGCTATCAGGATGGAGTGCTCGCCACAGTCCACGGCCAACTCCACCACTTGCTACGGCAATGGAAGCGGACCAGTCTACACCGCATTCATCAAGGACATGATCAATGTAGTTCTCAGCAGCGGTTAGCGCGTAATCTGGGCATGGGCTACGCAGGCCTGATTCGGCTATGATGCGACCGGTACCCAAGGGGAGAGATATCTTATGGACAAGTTTGTTCTTCTTAACTTGTCCAATTTGCGCGCTTCCGCCACCGACTTCGAACATCATATCGACCCCGAAGTTTCTGGTGTCCAGCAAGACACCTCTCATACTCAGGTCAGCTTCTTGTTGTGAAGAGATGATGTCTACCCGAACGCCGGTTTCCGAATGAATCTTCTTGATGACCGCGCTGTGGTTTCGGGCCGAACGCATTGCTTCGGTCGCAAAGAGGTAGAGGCCCTCTGCCTTTTGAGATGTTGCGATCGATCTAAAAGTCTTAACGGCCTGGACGAGTTGCTGAACGTTCTCTTTGGGGATCTCGCCTGTCTTCGCCACCACTTCGCCAAGTGGGATCCACTCGTTGAAGTTGTCTAGCCTCATCACAAGGCTCCCGTCGGTTGCCGCTACCAATAGGTGGGCAGTGTTACTTCCAATATCGGCAGCAGCGAAAACACGACTCATGTAGGTCCTAGTATGAACTCAGTTGGGTTCGGCGGACATTGCGTAGAGAGGCTTCCTTAGCGAATGGGCTCAAATTCAAACTGACTTAGGAATCTGAGGTCGTTTTCGAGGAACTGGCGGAGGTCATCGACCCCATACGCCATCATCGGAATTCGTTCGACGCCCAAGCCGAAAGCAAAGCCGCTGTACTTCTCGGTATCGATTCCATATCGCTCCAAGATGTTGGGGTGAATTAACCCGGCACCGCCCAATTCGACCCACCTGCCATTGAAAAGTTTGGGGGTTGAGATGGCATAGTCCACACCCGGTTCCACGAAGGGGAAAAAGTCGGGCCGGAATCGAATTTTGACTTCGTCACCAAACATCGCACGAGCAAAAATTCCGAGGGTCCCTTTTAGGTGGGCCATCGATACCTTTTCGTCGATCATGAAGCAGTCGACTTGGTGGAACGTATGTCCATGGGTTCGATCTACGGCTTCATTGCGGAACGTCCGTCCAACGGTGAAGCATCTTAATGGGGGATTGGTTGTCTCATAGACTCGACCCTGAAGCGCCGTGCATTGCGTCCGCAACAAGTAGTTGTCATCAATGTAAAACGTGTCCTGATCGTCCATGGCAGGATGATCAGGTGGGTAATTCAAAGCGTCGAAGTTGTATTGGAAGAGTTCCAACTCCGGTGATTCCAGATATTGGAAGCCCATACCTCCCAGCACACGTTTGATCTTGTTAGTGGTTTGCTGCAGGATGTGTTCCCGCCCCATGCGGATTGGATCGCCTGGCATGGTGACATCAATCCGTTCGGACTCAAACTGTGCCATTTGTTCGACCGATTTGAGTTGAGATGCCCGCTCGGTGATAAACGCTTCAACTGTAGCTTTTGCAGTATTGACCTTTTGGCCGAATGCCGGTCTATCTTCTTTGGCCAAGCTGCCCAGCTGCTTCATGAGGCCGAGAATGCTGCCGTTCTTACCGAGATACTTCAGCTCGACTTCCCGAAGTGACGCAGTGCTGGTGGCTTCAGATGCCTCTTGAAGTGCGATCGTTTGGAGCTGTTCGGGAGTTTCCATCTGCTTTAGTTGTGCCCTAATTGTGATGCGGAAAGCAATAAGTACCTAAATTGCAAAGATGCGGACTTCAGCGCAACCATTGGCACTTCACCCTTTATCTTTCAGAAAGGCTATTACAATTACACCTGCCGATCTGGGATAGATAGGCGACTTCCAAGGATGGGGGATGTGTGCGTTGGAATTGAATAAACCAGGATCGATATCACCAATTTATACGTTGAGCGGCGAACTTTACGACCATTCACGATGGCTGACGCTGGTCAAGCGTGGCGATGGTACTTGTGTGATGAATCTTGCGGACCTTGCCGAACCCAATGCGTCCTATCGACTGCCCGCGGTTTCCTTTCCCATGGACTTCCTCAGAACGGCAACCTTGGGTGGAACATTCCAAATCAATCTGTCGATCGGATATCTGCTGCTGCGCAAACAGGCTGAGAAAGTAGCCCTGGAATTCGGTGCTGCGGACGGTGAACACGCCACCTCGGCCACATTTTTGGTTGCAGACTTGGTTTCTAGTATGGAGCCGTCGGTGGCTCGCGAATCTCGTGTCGCGTAATCTGTCAAACAACAGACGCGAAATCAAACAGGTTATAGGGCCTGGATGGCTAGCATGTCCTAGGCCCTTTTTGCTTGCCGTTGTGGTTCGCAGACTAATTGTTTAGATTCAAAATTCCACTTCTGCCTCACTTTGAACATTTTCTTGTTTCGCCCATCCTTGGGCGCAACTCGCTTATCCTTAACGCATTTGGAACTGACTGATATTGGGCCTATGAACTTCCGGGCTGACCGGTAGACTCTATCCATGGTAACCGAGCGGCTGAGTCTTGATGGCAACCTCCTTGACGACAACAAACTTGCCAAGGTTCTTGACCTATTAAATCATCACGGAGTCACGTTTAAAATCCGTCGATTTCGTGTTGGAGAGTTCTCGCACGAACCTTCATTGATCGATCTGTTTTTGTCGGCGCCGGATCTTCCGACTATGCGCACAGCATTGGAGGAGTGTCGGGCTCATGGTGCCGTCTTCGATACCAAGGAAGTCACTCTCGTTGAGGCAGATATGAACGGCGTCCTCCCCGAGGATTTTCATTCGACAACCAATTTCACGACACACATCCTTTTGGAGGACCAGTGGATCGAGGTCGAGAACCTGGAGATGGATTGCGGTATCAAGGTTTGGAGCGATGGTGGAAAATGGCGTGCTTCGACTTGTGCCATGCATCGCGTTCAAAAGGGTGACCGCTTAGTCGTGGGAATGCAGGGTGTTCGGGTCACTCCTCTGGACGCAGAGCAACGGGATGACGATGAGTTCCGGTTCATGAGTAACGATGTGAGTAGTGAGCGACCAAAGCGCCGAATGATTGCCCATGCGGCGGCGGCAATTCACCGAGCCAAAGATGAGGGCAAGAAGGTCCTTTTAGTCGGAGGTCCGGCTATCATCCACAGTGGAAGCGGACCGTTACTCGCCCAATTGATCGAGCAGGGATGGGTAGATGTTCTGTATGCTGGGAATGCGCTTGCTGCACATGATATTGAGTCCAATATGCTCGGGACGTCATTGGGTGTTGACTTGCAGACGGGAAGTAGCGGACCTCATGGTCACACTCACCATTTGAGGGCTATCAATAGAGTTCGTAGGGCCGGCTCCATTGCTAACGCAGTTGACCAAGGTTTGATTACGGCCGGGGTGATGTATTCCGCAGTGAAGAAGGGAATTCCGTTCGTTCTGTGCGGTTCGATTCGGGACGACGGCCCTTTACCAGATGTTATTACGGACAACGTGGTTGCACAGGATACGATGCGCCAGCATATTGGTGGTGTCGGGGTTTGTCTGATGGTGGCCACTACCTTACACAGCGTTGCTACCGGAAACATCCTGCCTGCCTCGGTTAAGACCTACTGTGTGGATAGCGATGCCGATACGGTCATCAAGTTGACTGATCGGGGAACCCATCAAGCGATCGGGTTGGTCACAGACTGTGAGTTTTTCTTGAATGAGCTTGTTCGTGCATTGGCTGTTGCTTAGTGGGGAGGTAACGGTTAGACCAATTGCATCGCACATTGAAGCTTTGAACAGAAGGCGTTGTATCAATTCTGATTGCTGTGCCGTAGTAACATATCTCTATGCAGCACGCCGGCTTTGATGGACTGAACAACCCGCAGGGTGTCGCGATGATATTCGGTGGATTCTTCTTGATAGCGGGAATCATTATCGGCGGTGCGGGAATGGTCAAACGAGGTTTGCGCAGGGAAAGTGAGATGCGGGCGGAATTGAGACGTCAGCATGCAGCAGCGAAGAAGAATTCCCCTGAGAACTAATCGAGGAATCTTCTTGTCATCGGTATTACGATGAAACTAATCGGTCTACTGGGATGCCTCTCGTTGGCTTCATGGGCAATGGCATGCCGATGGGACCGAGACACGCTGGTTAATGAAGCTACCAAGATGCCGGATGTCATCGAAACGGCGGTTGGGCGATTCCCCCGCAATCCGTCTCTGTTCTATCAGATGCGAATCCAGCGCGCGACTGCCGAGATTGCCAAGTACCCAACCAAGCTCGATCTTTATGACGATGTGGCAGTCGCCTACGATGTCCTCGGGAATGACGATCAGGCCATTTCATGGATCGAAAAGAAGCATCGACAGATGGGAGATCTGAGCCGAGCTACTTTTGGAAAAGCAGAACTGAATCCTTTTTCCGATGCGGCTTACCGCTACTATGCCAATGCTGGGACGTTTTGGATTCACCGCTGGATCAAGAACGGAGCCAAAGAGGGTGAACTTAGCCAGGCCGAACACGCTCGGTCTTTAATTGCAGCGGCAATCCAGATTAACCCCAATGCTCACTTCGGTCGGGAAGTGGTTCAGCTTGCAGTGATTGACTGGATCATACAGGTGCAGAGTGGCGATGGGACAATGTCGCTGGGTGATTACCTGTACTTTGTGGGGCGTAATGCCCCAGGTAAACGGCAAGACAATCTGAATAAGTGGGTGAAAGGGGCAGTGGGGCTGATCGTTCTCGGAAATGCTTGGGAGAGCCCCGATATGTTTGGAGCGCTTGCCAAACTGGTTGACGAGGCACGTTATACCGGGCTCTCCAAAATAGGCATCTTCGTACGACAGCGCCAATCGGAGTTGCTTAAGCAAGGGCATAAGCCACTCTGGTCAGCGAAGGGTGGCGACCCTGATGTCTCGGGACACTATGGTGATGGGGCGCGTATCAAAAGTGAGTTCCTTCGATTGAGGGAAGAAGCGGACAGTTGGCAAAAGGATCGGACAGACTTTATGATGGTCCGACTCAAGGCTGGGCGACATCCGGACACCGATTCCCACTTCTGGGATGGGTATGTTTCCAAGCCTGCGCCCCAGATTCACTATCCATTTTGGGAAACACTTCAACCTGAAACCATTCTCTATGCTGAAGTGGTGACAGTTCTTTCATCACCTTTCATTGTGTTCTTCGTCATTCGGCGAGTGAAACGACGCAGAAAGAGCCTGCTAAATAGCTAGATTTAGGGGCTTAGAGGCGATTTAGCATTGGACTGGCTTGCCGGACGTGACACAATCTCAAAAGTTGCCCCATCAGGTACCCGCTAGGTTCATGTCGTTGCCGGTCAAAGTCCCGATTTTGATGTATCACAAGATTGAAAGGGTCAATCGTCGATCCCTTGTGCCGGGACATTACGTGAGCCCATCCCTTTTTAAAAAGCAGATGGCGGTCTTGGCCGCGCTTGGGTACACACCAGTCGCTCTTTCCAGCCTATATCGAGAGGAAGTGAAGCTGCCTCGCAAACCGATCGTCATCACGTTTGATGACGGTTATGTTAATTACCTAACCAACGCCCTCCCCATCCTGCAGAGCCAGAAATTTGTCGCCACCGTCTTCTTGGTGGCAAATCTATTGGATGGGACCAACGTCTGGGATGTTAAGTTGGGCGACGTTGAAGAGAGGTTGATGAGCGTGGATCAAATTTTGGAATGTCATCGCTTGGGGACCGAATTTGGGTCTCACACCTTGGATCACGCGGATTTGGATGCTGTCTCAAAAGACGAAGCTCGGCGACAGATTGTGGAATCCAAATCGAAATTGGAATCTGACTTGGGAATCCCAATTGAAACTTTCTGCTACCCGTACGGTCGGAAAAACCGAGACGTGATGCAGATGGTCCAGGACGCGGGATATCGATTGGCTTGTTCGACGGAGAAAGGAATCAACACCGAAAGTACGGATCGGTTCGCCCTTCGAAGAATCAACGTTCGTCGAGATACCTCTGTGCCAGTCTTTGTTATGAAATTATTGCGGGGCCAACGGCATGAGCGCTGATCGTCCGCTGCGTATTCTACAGGTCTGTAGCGCCAGTGAGGCAATCTATGGGGCGGTACAGAGCCTTATGACGCTCGCCCGGGCCCAGCGCGCGGCAGGGCATCATGTTGAGTTCGTGACGTTTAAAGGAAAGGTCTTCGGAAGCCAGGTGAGGGACGAAGGGTTTGTGACTCACGAAGTCCAACATCGCACAAAGATCGATCCGCTTGCGATCCTTCATATGCGGCGACTCATCAAGCAAGGGAGATTTGATGTTGTTCACACACATCTTTCGACTTCAAGTGTCAATGGTTGTTTGGCAGCGCGTGCGGCAAAAGTGCCCTCAGTTGCTACCGTTCATGGCATGAGCGGGAGAATGAGTTTTGCGGCTGCTACTCAAATGATCGCCGTATCGGAAGAAATCAAGAGGCATTTGGTTAAGCAAGGAGCCAAGGCCGATCAGGTCTCGGTCGTATATAACGGATTTGATTTTCCCAACGCATCAGGCCGGCCCAGCATCGCCCGTCCTGAGTTTCCCGTGGTGGGAACAGTTTCACGAGTGACGCCTCTCAAAGGGATTGAAGATGCACTCCGGGCCGTAAAGTTACTCTCTCAAGAGTTTCCATCAGTTAGCTATCTCGTTGTTGGTGATGGAAAGGGCTTAGAAGCATGCCAAATACTTGCTACGGAATTGGGGATTGCAGACCGGGTTCAGTTTGTCGGTTACCGAAAGGACATTGAGACGTATCTTTCCCAGATGGATTTGTTCCTCTTTCCTTCACTGAAAGAGGGAATGGGATTAGCCCTGGTAGAAGCCATGGCCATGGGTCTGGCTACGGTCGCAACAAATGTGGGAGGAATTCCCGAGGTCATCAAACCTGAGTGCGGCATTTTGGTTCCACCGCAGTCGCCAGAGGAATTGGCTGAAAGTGCAGGAGTCTTGCTACGGGATCATGAGCGACGAGCCAAAATGGAATCTGCGGCAATCGAACGTGCCGGGACAGTATTTAGTGTCGATTCGATGCTAAGGGAGACCCTAAAGGTTTACCGCGGTCTCCTGACTAGGTAGACCGCGGTAAAGGGCTTATTGATTTCCGGCGTTGAGCCGTTTCTCTAATTCTTCTAGCTGCTTTTCTGCTTCACTGGTTGTAGCTCCACCAGTGGCGGGGACACCAGGTGCTCCGGGAGCGCCCGATCCGGCCGAGACGCTGACGGTTTGGGTAGTGTCCACCGATGAAGCCGGAGCTGCTCTCAACCCAAGTCGCTCTTCAAGCTTGTCCAATTCGCTTTCCGCTTCCAAATCGCGAGCCTTGTCTTCCATCGTCATGATCTTGCCTTGAAGAGACTGGCCAAACATTTCTTGTCGAGCGGCGGCTTCGCTTTGAGCGTTTCGAATCTTCTCCTGAGCGGCGCCGAATCCTTCAAATTGGTTTTCAAAGGTCAGGCCGTCGAGGGCTTTGGTGATCGAATTCTGAATCTGAGCCTGCTGCCACTGGGCCTTGAGCGCAAGTGCTTCTCCAAGCTTCTTACGAACCTCTTCTTCCTGTCGCTTGATCGCGACTTTAACTTGCTCAACGGTCTGAGCAGCGGCATCGTATGACTGCTGGAGAGTCGTGACCGAAGCGTCGTTGTTCATCTTCTCGCGCATGAACTGGGTAGCCAAGTCCCGATCACCCTGCTTGAGGGCCATGGTGGCTCGTGCTTCGAGTTCCGCAGACTTCTTTTTAGCATCGTCCAGCATGCTCTGAAGCCGATTCTTTTGGGTGATAGCCTGGACCGCTTTCTCCCGATTGGCGATGAGGGCACCCTGCATGTCTCGGCGGGCTTGGTCCAGCATCATGTCTGGGCTCTCGAGTTGGTCCATTCCTCGGTTAAAAAGTGCTTTGATCCAGTTGAAAAAGCGATTCATCGTATGTTCCGACAATCCTACGTTCAGGTTGACGCAATTATACACGCGGCTTGAATTAACGGGTTGCAGTTCAGGCGTGCATCGTGGGCAAATGACCTAGGACCATTTGCTTGAAGTAGGTTCTAATTGGTTTTTATTATAGGAGTAGTGTGGAGAACTTCTCCGGATCATTTTAGGAATTGTTGAAACGATGCGGTGACAGCCAAGCGGCATAGGTATAATCTGTCGAGTTTGGCCGAGACCTCTCAGCCATAGCACCCACTGTTTTCGGAGGAACGTTTAGTAGCATGCCAGGTACCGGCAAAGTCATTCAAGTTATGGGCCCAGTCGTAGACTGTCGCTTTTCAACCGATTCTCTTCCTGAGATCTATAACGCAGTCATCATCTCAGACGAAGCCCATGGTGTGCATCTGACGTGTGAAGTCGCCCAACACCTTGGCGATGACATCGTTCGAACGATCGCTCTTGCTTCTACCGACGGTCTCGTGCGCGGTATGTCAGTTATCGATACTGGCGGCCCAATCACGGTTCCTGTTGGTGAAGTCACGCTTGGTCGCGTCTTTAACGTTCTCGGTGAGCCCATCGACAACGAAGGCCCTGCCAACGCAGAAGTTCGACTTCCGATTCACCGCCAGCCTCCTCAGTTTGATGAACAGTCAACCAAGGTTGAGCTGCTTCAGACAGGTCTGAAAGTTATCGATTTGATGATCCCATTTAACAAGGGTGGAAAGATCGGTCTCTTCGGTGGTGCAGGTCTGGGTAAGACCGTTTTGATTCAGGAGCTCATCCGAAACATTGCGGTTGAAGCTTCTGGTGTATCCATGTTTGCTGGTGTTGGAGAGCGGACCCGTGAAGGGAACGACCTCTGGCGCGAAATGAAGGAAACAGAGTTCAAGGACGCCAATGGCAACATGATGCGCGTTATTGACAAGACGGCCATGGTGTTCGGTCAGATGAACGAGCCGCCTGGAGCTCGTCTTCGAGTTGCCTTGACCGCTCTTACGATGGCTGAGTACTTCCGAGACGTGGTCGGAACGGACGTTCTTATCTTTATTGATAACATTTTCCGATTCGTTCAAGCAGGTTCCGAGGTTTCCGCGCTTCTGGGACGAATGCCCAGCGCTGTTGGTTACCAGCCTACGCTGGCAACTGAAATGGGTGGTCTGCAAGAGCGAATCACTTCAACTAAGAAGGGTTCGGTTACTTCGGTTCAGGCGGTCTACGTTCCGGCTGACGACCCCTCTGACCCTGCTCCTGCTACTACGTTTGCTCACCTTGACGCTTACGTTTATCTGGATCGAGGTATCGCTTCGAAGGGTCTATATCCAGCGGTTGACCCGCTTGCTTCGACCTCGAAGAATCTTGACCCCCGTGTGGTCGGTCAGGCTCACTACGATACGGCACGACGCGTTCAGCAGACGCTTCAGCGATATAAGGAACTTCAGGATATCATCGCGATTCTGGGTATCGACGAACTTTCGGACGACGACAAGACGCTTGTTGCTCGTGCTCGTAAGATTGAGCGATTCCTGTCGCAGCCAAACTTTGTTGCAGAGCAGTTCACCGGCAACCCCGGTCGATATGTCCCAGTTGAAGAGACAGTTGCTGCATTCCAAGAGTTGGTCGATGGAAATCTGGACGACATTCCTGAACAGGCATTCCTTTATTGTGGTGGTCTAGATGACGTTCGCGAGAAGGCAAAGAAGCTTCAGGCTGTAGGCGCTTAAGAATATGGCAAACCAGATTTTTCTTTCGGTTGTGGCACCCGACAAAGCGGTTGTCGAGGAGAGCGTCGTTTCGATCGTTGCTCCGGGCTCCGAGGGTTATCTGGGTGTTATGGCTGGGCACGTACCGGTTATCGCCTCTCTGAAACCTGGTCTCTTAGAGTTCACCGACGCAAGTTCGAATCGACATTACGTTTATGTCGGTGGTGGATTTGCTGAGATTCAGGGTGACAAGGTTACGATCTTGGCTGATGAAGCGGAACGAGCTCCGGAAATTGATTTGGCGAAGGCTGAGGCTTTATTGGACGAGGCTCGCAAAGCTCTTAGAGGCGAAGCAAGCACGGTCAATGAAGCAGATGCCGTTCAGGAAGTTGAGAGAGCCGTGCATCGAATTCGTGCAGCACGAGCGGCACGATAACCTAACTCCCATCTTCGAGCCCTGCCGATCAAAAGATCGGTGGGGCTTTTTTGTTTTGCCCCCTTCAGTCAAACTTTTAACTGCCGACGATCCCGCGATTTCAAAGGTAGGATAATCCATGGCCGGCCAACGAGAGATTATCCAAGAAGTATTGCCCCAGGCGATTGCAATCCGACACGACCTGCATGCTCATCCTGAACTGGGATATAAGGAAGTTCGAACTTCTCAAATTGTACAAAAGCGATTGGCTGATTTGGGCGTTTCCTTCGAGCGTGGGTTGGCTGGTGGGACAGGCGTTCTCGGTTGGCTGCCTGCGACGATTGATCCAAACAATGCCAAAACGGTTGCCCTTCGCGCGGATATGGATGCTTTGCCTATTGTCGAGAACACGGGGGTGGATTATTGCTCGGTTAACCCTGGTGTGATGCATGCGTGTGGGCATGATGGCCATACCACGATTTTGTTGACATCGGCCGAAGTCCTTAGTCGCCAATCGGAGAGGCCAAATAATGTGCTCTTTGTCTTTCAACCTGCTGAGGAAGGAGGAGCTGGAGGAGATCGTCTCTGCAAAGAGGGCGCTCTAAAGGGAACGATTATTGGTAAGCCTGTCGATAAGATCTTTGGGCTTCACGGGTTTCCAGGAGCAGAAGTTGGGCATGTCACGGTGCGCAACGGGCCGATGTTGGCCGCAGCCACTGAGATGGAGATCAGAATTCAAGGGAAAGGGAGTCACGCAGCCTATCCGCATTTTGGGATTGACCCGATCGTTGTCGCTGCCCACATTGTTACTGCCCTGCAAACGATTCCATCTCGGACCGTCAACCCTCTGGACTCTATAGTGATCACGATAGGAAAAATTCTGGCTGGTGTTGCACATAACGTTATTCCCGACACCGCCTTTCTGCACGGCACTCTCCGAACCTTAAAGACCGAAGTTGACGATTTGGCAAAGCGTCGGATTCAGGAGGTAGTCACAGGAATTGCTTCTGCGATGGGTGCTACTGCAACGGTAGAGTTTGTCGGAGCATATCCAGTGACGTTCAATGATCCAGGGGCTACGGATGAATTCAGAAGCGTTGCGCAGCGGGTTTTGGGAAGTAGTTTCTTACATGAAGAGCCTCATCCATCCATGGGTGGCGAGGATTTCAGCTTTTATGGAAAGGAAGTTCCGGCATCGTTCTTTTTCCTGGGGCTAAGACCAAGAGGTCAGGCATCTTATGCCAACCTCCATGCACCCGATTTCAATTTTAACGATGATGCGATTCCAACCGGTGTTTTGCTGATGACCGAGCTTGCTCTGGCGAAATAACCAAAGATCCCATCAAATCAAGAAAAAACGCGGAGACGCTGAAAGGAGAGCAAAGCACGTCTCCGCGAAGAGAGCGTCAGGGCCAAATTCTTCGTTAAGATTTGAAAAAAATTCAAACTGTGAGAACTTTAGCTGCTTGACTTCGGTTGCAGTATAGACGGATCAAGCGATTGATCCGCGATGATCTTCATTGCTTATGTTGCCGCAAATTACGTGTCGATACTTATCGTGCACTTGTTCACTCATGGCCAGACAAACTGAAAGGTTCGCAATTTGTGCCTCAATTAGCATCGAAGTCAGCCGAACTTCGGGTTATGCTCCCCTGTGGGTGTATACTCCCAATCCAACCTACTTAGGGAGGTGCGCAGCCCTTGGCCGCCGCCATTGAAACCAAACAGCTAACCAAAAGCTATAAATCAAAACAGGCAGGGACGATCAACGTCGTCGACCATCTCGATCTTCATGTTGAAGAGGGCGAGATTTTCGGCTTTCTTGGTCCGAACGGTGCCGGTAAAACTACAACGATCAAGATGCTCCTCGGCATCATTTATCCGACCTCTGGCGAAGGATACGTCCTTGGCAAAGAGATCGGTGATATGGATGTCCACCGCCTCATCAGCTATGTTCCCGAACGACCTTACTATTACGAACACATGACGGGTCTGGAACTTCTCAAGTTCTATGGATCGCTGTTCGGAATTACCGATAAGGAGAAGTTCATCAAGCTCTTGGAGAAGGTCAATCTTCACCGAGACATGACAAAGACGATCTCGCAATATTCGAAGGGTATGCAACAGCGCGTTGGGCTTGCTCAAAGCTTGTTGAACGACCCCAAGCTATTGTTCTTGGACGAGCCTACGGGTGGTTTGGACCCTATCGCCCATCGCGAGATTCGAGACCTTATTCTCAGCTTTAGAGATGAAGGGCGCACTGTCTTTATTTCCAGTCACGAGCTCAGCGAAGTCGAATTAATCTGCGATCGCGTCGCCATTATCAACAGGGGCGTTATTGCACGACAAGGAAAGCTCAGTGAACTGCTTAAGGGTGGTCGAATAGAGATCACGGCTGAAGGCGTTGCTGAAGGCCTTCTGAAGGATATGAAAATCACCGATGCCAATCTTCGTGTGGTTGGAAATGGATTCCTTCTTGATATGCCTGAAGAGAACGACCCGAACAGCGTTATCGACGCCATCCGAGGCCAAAATGGTCGCGTGATCAGCATCGTGCCGCGACGAAAGCGACTGGAAGACCTCTTTGTCGAAACAGTTTCTAATAAAGGAGCAAATTCGTGAGGCCGATTCTAGCTATTGCATCCACCACCGTCGGTGAGGCGATCCGCAGAAAGGTTCTGTTGATCATTCTCCTTATTGGCGTTCTTTTTATCGTCGTCGCTCCCGGTCTGGGAATTTTGTCTGCTCGATCTGAAACTACGGTTCTCAAGAGCTTTATGCTCGGCGTTATCCAAGGTGTCAGTGCGATCATCGCCGTTATCTTGACGGTTTACATGATTCCGAACGAGATTGAGCGCAGAACGATTTACACGATCCTTTCAAAGCCAGTTCAACGCTGGCATTTCTTGGTTGGTAAATATTTCGGCGCTGTGGCTTCTTTGTTCCTCATGATGGTCCTTATGTCGGCCGTTATGGGTCTGATGTTCTTCCTGCAGCAGCAGAGTAAGAACCCAGGCGAAGTTGCCGAGCTGATGAAAGGTCCGATGATGTACTTCGTGCAGATGAGCTTGCTCGCTGCAGTTGCGATCTGCTTCTCAACCTTCGTTGCCCCACTTGTAAACTTCTTCTTAACCGTTGGCGTCTTCTTGGTTGGTGTTTTCTTCAATCCTCTGTTCCAGAGCTTGCAGGACAACCAGAACACTGCTCCGATGGTCAAGGGTATTGCCCGACTGGTCAACACCGTTCTTCCGAACTTTGCCAACTATAACGTTCAGAACCCTCTGATCAACCCAACGTCGGCAATTCAGAATGAAGGTCGTTACTACTTGGGAATTACGGTTTACGGTGTGGTTTACATCGGCATCCTGCTGATCATCGGAATCTTGATCTTTGATCGACGAGAGGTCTAACAGAAGATGAAGAGAAGAACCAGCCCCCTATTGCTTGGAGTTTTGGCCTTCGCATTTTTGTGCCAAGGCCTCCTTCAACGACTGGTGATTTTCGATACCTGGTCAAAGGACTATAACCCTGGTAAGGGCAAGATGTTTACTGGAGCAATGTCTCCAGATCAGATGCTTGCGGTTCTTGGTGGTTTCCGTGAAATTACTGCTGGAATCCTTTGGGTAAAGGCAGATACGTTTTTCGATCAAGGCAACTACGACGCGATTCTTCCTTTGATTCGTCTCGTAACTCTCCTTGACCCGAATGAGATCGATGTCTACGCAACCGGAATGTGGCACATTGGCTACAACTTCACGGATGAAGAACAACGATCTGATCGACGGTACATTCCATCTGCGCTGGCACTTGGAAAGGAAGGCACTCGCCAGAATCCTGACACCTACGAGCTTTTCTTCGAAGAAGGATGGCTTTGGTATCACAAGATCGACGACGATTATGACAACGCGGTGAAGTGGTTCAAAGAAGCACAGACCAAGAAGGACATGATGACTGCTCGAAAGAACCTGCTCGGTATGGCATATCAGCGTACCGGTCAGATCGGAAACAGCATCGACACCTATTACAATCTGTACGACGAAGCCGTGAAGCGCTATCAAACCGAGAACGCTTTTGGTAACCACCAAAATCGAGACACTCTGGAAAGCAACTTGGATAACATGCTGGTCCGAAAGGTACAGCGTGGAGTTCAGGCCGAGCTTGAAAAGAGGCCTCTCACCGGATACGACGCAGATCCTCCTTTCGATGTTGGCTTTAGTGTCAAGGCGACTGTTGTTGAACCCAACATCATTCGTTTCGAAGGAACCTGGAATGTTCTTCCGGTAGGTACGCGAATTCGAGTTGTGTTGCGCGATGCGGATTATCCTCACGCGAAGGCAGCTGGAATGGAGTGGGATTACTCGAGCGATGTTAATCTCGATCCTCCCCGGGACAGGACCTTCATGCAGGAGCAGCTGTTCGTCAAGAACCGCCGTTTCAACAAGAAGGTAGACATGAGTAAGGACCCGACCATGTATCCGTTCACTTCGGACAAGTACGTGCTCGAGTTCTACTACAACCCGCGTAGCGCTCCACCTCACATTCAAGACAAGTTCAGTTGGAGTGGAGAAGGACTTACGGATAAGAACTACTTGAGAACAGACGTTCGTCCAAACCAGCGCGTCGTTTTCTGCTCAATTCCGATTACTCGCGATATGGTCAAGCGTCGCGGCGAATGGGTCGACAAGGTTCCGGTTGTAAAAACCCAGAACTATCTTGAATCGGCTCCAGATGCTGGACGCGGTGATGATGATGCAGTCCTCAAGATTCCATCACTTCGCGGGAGCTCCGGCAAGTAAACTAACAACATGCTCCAGTCGCCCCCGGCGGTCTGCTAAACTCAGTGGACCGCCGGGAACTGCGCGGCAGCAGGTCGGTGAACCCCGTCAGGACCGGAAGGTAGCAGCGGTAAGTCGATTCTCTGTGCGACGCACCATTCCCGGCGACTTGGAGCATTTACCTTTTTAAGCAATCGGATTTTGGCGTGGCGTATTTATCCCTCTACCGCAAATATCGCAGTCAGACTTTTGCTGACTTGATTGGCCAAGATCACGTCGTCCGCACCCTTCAAAATGCAATTGCATCGGGTCGAGTTTCTCACAGTTACCTTTTCACTGGACCACGTGGGACAGGAAAGACATCTACTGCCCGCCTTTTGGCTAAAGCACTTTGTTGTGAGAATGGGCCAAGTGCCGAACCGGACGATACCTGTGAAATCTGTCATT
>Ga0164297_10002123_pt1 | contig 19991 bp, 12 predicted proteins | sample GEODES058metaG_FD_113539 | JGI IMG/M metagenome (GOLD analysis project Ga0164297, IMG submission 113539) | Dystrophic lake water microbial communities from Trout Bog Lake, Wisconsin, USA - GEODES058 metaG | ecosystem: Environmental > Aquatic > Freshwater > Lake | place: USA: Trout Bog Lake... | reverse complement strand
CAGAAATTCATGGACAGCATCATTCAAAAGTATTTAGACGCAGACACGATAAAATCAATAACTCATACTACAACTTATGGAACAGCTATTAATAAGACTTTTATTAAGTAAATTGGTATAACTCTTTAGGATGACCGTTTTATGTTCTCCTTGACTAAATAACTTGTTAGGATAGGTGTTTTATATCCAGCCTGACTAAATAACTCGTTAGGATGTCAAGTTTATATCCAGCCCGACTGTATAAAATTTCTTGTGCTTGTGACTTATGCCTAAATGCCTTATGCCTAGTGCCTAATGCCTTACAACTCTCAAAAGGAAATTTGGAATGATATGATTGTACGTCCATACTATTTTGTCGGGGTCTTGCAGGTGTTCTACCATACTTGTCAGCTGGTCAAGTTCTTCAAAGCTGTTCGTGGATGTTAGCGAAGCGCATCCCGAACTTCCAATAAAAAGGATTTCCAATCCCATTAAAATTATTCAACCCATTTTCCAACCGCCACTCGCTCAAATATAGTTTAAGAAAAAAAAATCTTGCAAACTGATTTTCAACTCTCCCATTTTCTATTTCAAAGGTGATGTATTATTAGTTACAAAATAGTTACCGGCAAAATAAATTGGTTGAAAAGCTCAAAAACTTACAGTTCATCAACTTACAACTCCTACCCTCCTACTTATTACCTATTACTTACAACTTAAACTAAAGACTGTCAACAAAAAAAATGCGTCGATTGCAATCCCAAACGTGTCAATCGCAATCCCAACTATTTCTAATTGGCTACTCCCTTTTTTTAGAAGTACGTTTATGTACAAAAAAGTAAACGCAATACAATAAATACCAACTAAAAAAGATCAACTATAACAATCCGTAAATCAAAATGTAGATGGAAAGTTCTAGAAGCAGCCAAGTACTTTCTTGCAAACGTCCCCTAAAAGAAAAAAGCACCTACGAATATATTCGTAAGTGCTTCATTATCTTGTGACCGCGTTAGGATTCAAACCTAAAACCTTCTGATCCGTAGTCAGATGCTCTATTCAGTTGAGCTACGCAGCCATTCCTTTTAGGGCTACAAATATAGTAGCTTATTGCGAAATAGCAAGCATTGCCCGAAAACTTATACGCTAAAATGAATTGTATTAGTATTGAAGTAACTTGTCTAGGCGTTTGATTACCTTATCTACATTTGGCAACATTGCTGCTTCCAAAGCCATATTGATAGGTATTGCAGGTAAGTTAAGCGCACCAATTACTTCCACTTTCGCATCCAAGAAGTGATAACAACTATTGGATATACGTAGTGACAATGACTCTGCAAATGAATTGTTTTGTTGCTCTTCGCTTAGTACTATCACTTTTCCATGACGGGTAACTGCTTCAAAAACCAACTCCTCATCCAATGGGAACAATGTCCTCAAATCTATTACTTCTACCCTACCAGGATATTTCTTGGCAGCAGCCTTTGCCCAATAAACCCCCATGCCATAAGTGATGATACAAACACTTTCTCCTTTCTTTACGGCTGCAGCATCAGCTGGCAAAATGATGTTGGCCTTACCCAATGGGAATATATAATCCTTTGATGGCTCTACTGTTCTTGCATCTTCTGTACCAGGAACTTTGCTCCAATAAATACCCTTGTGTTCCAACATCACCACAGGATTTGGGTCATAGAAAGCAGCTTTCATCAAACCTTTCATATCCGCTGCATTGGAAGGATAAGCTACTTTGATACCTTTTATGGAAAGCAACGTGCTTTCCACACTACCACTATGATATGGCCCACCACCACCATAAGCACCAACCGGAACACGCAACACAACACCCACAGGAAACTTACCATTGGTAAGGTAATTAGATTTGGAAACCTCACTTACCAACTGATTGAAACCTGGATAAATATAATCACCAAACTGAACTTCTACGATTGGTTTCACACCCATTGCAGACATACCAACGGTACTACCCACAATGTATGCTTCCTGAATTGCTGTATTGAAAACACGCCTGTCACCAAACCTTTCGGCTAAAGTTGCAGTCTCTCTAAACACACCACCAAGCCTTCTCCCCACATCCTGACCATACAAAACAGCTTCTTCGTTATCCTCCATTATTTCTTCAATGGCATGCAATGCAGCATCAACCATCAAGATTTTTTCTGCACCCTTAGGACTCCTTTCACCTTTCTCTTCTTTGATTGGCGTTGGTGCAAAAACATTATCGCTAACAGTTGCTGCATCTGGTTCGGCAGCAGCAACTGCATTTTCAAAAGATTCTGTTACAATGCGTTGCGCTTGCGCTTCAACTTCATTTATTTCGTGGTCATTGAAACCTGCACTGCTTAACAATACACGCATCTTGGGCAATGGATCATATAAACCGTGCCTCAACAAATCTTCCCTGTCCCTATAAAATTCCTTGCGGATACTATTTGAATGATGTCCCAACAAAGGCACACGAGCATGAACCAATACTGGTTTGCGCTCTACCCTTGCATAAGATATTGCTTGCTGCATGGTTTCGAAGCTGCGCATAAAGTCACTTCCATCGCATTGCAACCTATGCAAACCCTTGAAACCTGCTGCATATTCATAAGCAGTTGACGTTCTTGTTTCTTCAGATGTAGCACTTGTACCCCATTGATTGTCCTGAACCAAATAAACGATTGGCAGTTCTTTCAACACAGCAAATTGCAACGCCTCGCTAACTTCACCCTCAGTAACGCTACCATCACCCATTGAGCAAAGAACAATTGGAGTTTCTCCTTCTGCGCCTTTTTTCAATAAATGCGAATGTGTTTTCTCCAAAAATTGTAAGCCATGTGCCAAACCTGTTGTAGGAATAGCCTGCATACCAGTGGCACTACTTTGATGGATGATTGAAGGGCGGATGCCATCTTTATTGCTTGGATGGCTATAATATGAACGACCACCGGAAAAAGGATCATCCCTTTTTGCCAATAGTTGCAGCATTAATTCATAAATGGAAAATCCAACAGACAACAACATACTGTCATCACGATAATAGGGGCTAACCCAATCGCAAGGCAATAATTGTAAACCAGTGGCTATTTGTATGGCTTCGTGGCCTCTTGAGGTAGAATGCTCGTATTTGCAGGTCTGCCTATTTGAGTCAAAAGTATCACCCATGGCCTTTGCGGTAACCATTAGCCTGTAGGCTTGCAGTAAAGTTTCGCGATTTAGCATGATGTGGTACGTTTTATTTTCAAAATGTGGGTACTTATTATTATTTACTTTATTTCCAATCCAAAAAATTTGTTTTCATTTATGAAGCCTTCCAACATATCCCCTGGCAAACATTCCCCAACTCCTGCTGGGGTTCCCGTGTAAACTAAATCACCAATATTCAAGGAGAAATAGTTGGATATGTGAGATACTATCTCATTAAACGAAAAAATCATATCTTTAGTATTTCCAGTCTGAACTATTTTTCCATTTTGCTTCAATGAGAATACTATCGGCTCCTTTAAATTGTCATTATTAAAGTCTATCCAAGTGTTTGAAAGCAGTGCAGAGTTGTCCCATGCCTTAGCTTTTTCCCAAGGCAACCCTTTCTTTTTTAGTTCACTTTGAATGTCACGTGCAGTAAAATCAATGCCTAAGGAGTAGGCATTGTAAAATTTGGAAGCAGCCCAATCTTGTATGTTCTTGCCATTTTTGCAAATACGCAATACAACTTCTACTTCGTAATGTAATTCATTTGAAAACTGAGGATAATAAAACGGGGTGTTGCCTATAAGCAAGGCACTCTTTGGTTTCATGAAAATGACCGGTTCTTCGGGAACAGCATTGCCCAACTCCTTTGCGTGATCAATATAATTCCGCCCGACACAGAAAATTTTCATAACAGTACGATTAAAATAGCAATTATATAACCGCATTCCCTTGTGTTTTGCACCTAGGGTCTAATGCTCGTTGGCTACATATATCATATTCCAATACGTATAACTGAAAACTTGTATGATTTATTGTGTAAAGGCTAAAGTATTTGCAAAATTCATGGCTTTTTCTATGCCAATTGTGGCAAATTGCTCGATAATCTCCGTCGATTTGTCGATTTTCTTGATAACGATAGGACGTTCTTCAGGAAACCATTTTCCCAAAACAAACTCTACTTGCATTCCTTTTGGAAAGTTATTGCCAATGCCAAAGCGTAGTTTAGGATACTTATCTGTGCCGAGCGTAAGCTGAATATCACGCAATCCATTGTGCCCGGCATCACTGCCACTGGCCCGCAAACGGATTTTACTGAGGGGCAATGCAAGGTCGTCAACGATGGTGAGGGTATTTTCTAGTTCTATTTTTTCTTTGTCCATCCAATATTTAAAGGCTTTGCCGCTAAGGTTCATATAAGTAGTTGGTTTTATGCAGATAAAAGCCCTCCCCTTCCACTTTACTTCGGATATGTATGCAAGCCTGTCCAGTTTATATTGTCCATTATTCTTTATCACAAAAGCGTCCAACACATCAAACCCAATGTTGTGGCGGGTATGGTTGTACTCGTTGCCCACATTGCCCAATCCTACGATTAAAAACTTGCTCATGGGGGCAAATGTAAATATCCAAGAGGGTAAATTCACTTCTTTCACTCACTAAATAAGTTTATTCAGTCACTAAATAAGTTTATTCAGCCACTAAATAAGTTTATTCAGTCACTAAATAAGTTTATTCAGCCACTAAATAAGTTTATTCAGCCACTAAATAAGTTTATTCAGCCACTAAATAAGTTTATTCAGTCACTAAATAAGTTTGTTCAGCCACTAAATAAGTTTATTTAGCCACTAAATAAGTTTGTTCAGTCACCAAAAAAGTTTGTTTTATGACTGAAGAAGTAAAGAACTTGAAGCAACAGTTCCATAAACGACTATCAGTATTATTTATGGTAAGAATTAATCCCGAAGTGATATAATAAGAATAAAAACTGAGCTTGAAAGGAGGAAATACTCAATAATGATTTCTAATTTTAACGTTCGTTATACCGATTTTCGAAAGATGATTATCGGTTACATTCTTTAAAAACATATTTTCGCACCTATATGATAGCATTTGTAAGAGGCAATTTTGTAGATAAATCACCCGCCAGAGTAATTGTGGACGTGAATGGGGTGGGCTACGATTTGCAGATTAGCCTGAATACCTACAGTGCCATTGCCAACAAGGACAGTGGGCAGTTGTACACTTACCTGCACCTATTTGAAAACGGACAAACGATGTATGGCTTTGCCGAAGTGGCGGAAAAAGAAATGTTTTTGCAACTGATAAGCGTGTCGGGCGTGGGTGCAGCAACGGCAAGGATGATGTTGTCTGGCATGAAGCCGGAAGAAATTTCGAGGGCAATCATTCAGGGCAACACCAAAGTGCTGGAAAGCATTAAAGGAATTGGGAAGAAAAGTGCCGAAAGACTGATTGTGGAACTGAAAGACAAGTTCGGCAAACAGGCAATGGAAAATCCATTAGGGGGCTTGCAAGTACAATCTGTTGACAATGATGCCATCACCGCATTGGTGGCTTTGGGCATTGGAAGACCAGTGGCTGAATTGGCAATTAAGAAAGTAATTCAAACAAACCCTAATATTGCACTCGAAGATATTATTAAACAAGCACTAAAAAGCCTCTAATTATAGCAATATTTCTACTTAACTAAGGTTTCCCAATTGAATTGGTCTAAAAGATTCTCGTTTTTTACAATACCGTTTTTGCTTCTCTTTTTGGGGGGTATTGGCACTGCCTTTGCCCAAATCAAAGACACTGCTGCCTTCAAAAAAAAGGATACCACCCTTGCCAATAAGCTAGATACAATCACCCTTAACTACAATGATAGCCTTCCTTATCCACTTCAAGACCGTCGTGGAGATTGGATTACTTGGAAAAACACTAACCCTTTTGACCTTTCAGATACTTCGACAATTGACCAAAAGATTGTTTACGACCCAGCTAGTAATGAATATTTTATCTACGAGCGAGTGGGCAACAACATCTATCGTGAGCCTACTTACCTTACTTTTAAGGAGTTTTACGACCTACAAAATCATAATGACGAGGTTCAATACTTTAAGGATAGGGCAGACATAATGATGGATCTGAATAGAAAACTAAGCAGACCCAAGCATAATGTTTATAATAGTTTGTTCGATAGGATTTTTGGTGCCGGGGATAGCCTTCCAGGTGCAAAAAAAGCGGAAGACAATGCAATTGGTAAGCTCAAGAACTTAGGAAATAAAGATAGTTTGGCAAGCAATGTTACCAAGAAGCTTCAGCAAGCCCTCAAGGTGGACATCCAGCCACAAGGTTCTGTGGATATTATGATGGGCTACCAAGGTCAGAAAACATTGAACCCAACGCTACCTGAATCTGCAAGAAAGAGTGGTGGGTTTGATTTTAATATGAACACCAATTTCAACGTAAATGCAAATATTGGGAACAAACTAAAGCTTCCACTGAGCTATAATACGTTGGCAAACTTTGATTATTTGAATCAATTGAAACTGGATTACAAAGGAAAGGATGATGAAATAATCAAGAGTATTAATGCAGGAAATATGTCGTGGCAATCGAGGGGAACGTTGATGCCAAGTTATCAAAACTTGTTTGGATTGAAAACCCAATTGCAATTTGGGAAATTGTTTATCACCGCCGCAATAGCAGAACAAAGGAGCCAAACCCAAACCCAAGCTTTAAAGGGGGGCGCAACTACTTCAACTTTCAATATTAAATTAGATGATTATGACGAAAACCGCAACTTCTTATTGGCACAATACTTTAAAGACAACTGGAACAATGCTTATGCAACACTACCCGTTGTGGGATCGCAAGCGCAAATCCAACGGATAGAAGTTTGGATTACAAATCATACAGGAGCAACGTTGACAGGAAGGTTTGTTGCAGGATTGATGGACTTAGGTGAACCTAACCCTTACAACCCCAACAATACAGGAGGTACGCAAGGCACTTACCCAGACAATGGAGCCAATGGATTGTATTCTAAGGTAGTGTCAGGTGGTTTGCAGTCTGCATTTCGTGCACCATCTACTGTAAATACACAATTGGAAGGTATCAATTTGAAGCCTGTAACCGATTATGAAATTTCTTATGCCCGTCAACTTTCAAGTAATGAATTTTATTTAAATCCTCAAACTGGATTCATTTCTTTGAATGCGCAGCTACAACCAAGCGATGTTTTGGCAGTGGCCTATCAATACACTGCAAATGGAAGGGTGTATCAAGTGGGTGAATTTGCAGAAGACATCGGTTTGGATACTGCAACTCATACAGGTCAGGCTGATAGTGCAACAACTGGTGGCGTGCAGCAGGTATTGTTCTTGAAATTGTTGAAAGCAACTGCTGCGAGGCCTGCATTACCTATCTGGAACCTGATGATGAAGAACGTTTACTCGTTAGGCGTGACAGGTCTTACCCAAAAAGATTTTAAATTAAATATATTTTATAATGACCCAAGCGGCGGGCAAAAGATATACTTGCCAGAATCCGACAAAGCCGTTAGTGGGCAGCCGATATTGAAAGTGCTAGGCTTGGATAGGTTAAATAGTCGTGGCGATCCACAACCAGATGGTGTGTTCGATTATTTGGAAGGGTTTACAGTTTTATCACAACAAGGGAAAATCATCTTCCCTGTCTTGCAGCCGTTTGGTAGGGATTTGCAAACATTGGCTTACAACGGATTACCTGACCTGCAAAAGAAATATATTTATTATCCTTTGTACGATTCTGTTAAGGCTATTGCGTTGACAAATACTAATTTGGATCACTTTATAGCACAAGGAACTGCAACTGCTACTGGTGGTAGTGAAATATATTTGGGTGCATTCAATATACCACAAGGCTCTGTAAAAGTTAATGCTGGTGGACAGCAATTGGTGGAAGGAACAGATTTTATAGTTGACTATAACCTTGGAAGTGTTAAGATTTTAAATCAATCCATACTAAACTCTGGCGTGCCGGTTAATGTATCTTATGAAAATAATGCCAATATAGGCGTTCAACAAAAGGGCTTCTTTGGATTAAAGGCAGAATACTTTTTCAATAAAAAGTTATCTATTGGTGCTTCAATTGCAAAATTGAAAGAACGTCCGTACTATACAAAAGTCGATTACGGACAAGACCCAATTAATAACACCATGTACGCTGCTGACGTAAATTACAAATCAGAAGCTCCTGCTATAACGAGGCTTTTGGGCAAATTGCCAAACTACTCTCCTAAAGCAAAAAGTTTCATTACTGCAACTGCTGAAGCAGCATACTTAAAACCTGGACATCCTTCACAAATAGGCAATGGTAGTAGTGGGTTAGTGTATATTGATGACTTTGAGGGTTCAACTAGCAATTTGGATTTACGATTCCCATTGACTGCGTGGGCACTTGCATCTACACCACAAAGATTCCCAGAATATGCTTTGAATGATAGTATTAAGTATGGATTCCAAAGGGCTAAAATAGCTTGGTACAATATTGAACCCAACTTGCAAGACCCAAATAGTCCAACAAATCCTATCAAAAATTATCCAAATGCTTTGAATGCCTTGAGCGACCCAAGGACTAGGATGGTTTATACTAGCGAATTGTTTCCTCAAGAAACAACAAATATTACCAACACACAAACAACCACATTTGACATAGCCTACTATCCTCAAGAGTTAGGTCCCTATAACTATGTAACTGACAAAACACAGATTGACCCTAATGGGCATTTTATTAATCCATCTGCCAAATGGGGTGGGTTGATGCGTGCGTTGGATCAAACAGATTTCATTACCAACAATTTTCAATATATCGAATTCTGGGTACAGGATCCTTTCATTAATAACAAAAATGTTAGTGATACTGGTGGTAGTTTGTTCATCAACTTAGGGGATGTAAGTGAAGATATATTGAAAGATGGCAAACGTTTGTATGAAAACGGATTGAGTACGCCGAATTTACCAGCACCTATTGATAGCTCAACTTGGGGAAATTCTCCTTTGAATCCAATTCAAATAACACAAGCATTTAGCAATAACCCTGCAGATAGGGCATATCAGGATGTTGGCTTTGATGGACTTGGCGATTCAGCAGAAAGAGTTAAGAGGCAATTCGATTATCTGCCACAGGCGCAAGCATATTTTAATTCTGCATTTTACAAAACAGTTTTAAATGACCCTTCACATGATGACTATGTCTGGTACAGGGATAGTTCTTATGACAATCAACAAACAAGTATTTTAGGAAGGTATAAAAATTATAATAACCCAGAAGGGAACTCCCCAGTTGTATCTGGCAGTTCCACTTTTGCACCTGCAACAACCTTATACCCTGACGATGAGGACATCAATCATGATAATGTCCTTAACCAAACGGAACAATATTTTGAGTATCAAATACCAATATCTAGAAATACTTTGGGTTCAAACAATCCTTATGTCGCGCAAGTAGAAACAGTCAATACAAAATATGCCAATGGACAACCTGCATCAGAAAAATGGTATTTGTTCCGTGTGCCAATTCAAAATTATACTACTAATGTGGGGCAGATACCAGATTTCCAATCCATTCGTTTTATGAGGATGTATATGACAGGTTTTGCAGATACTACTGTACTGCGCTTTGCTACACTGAACCTTGTCCGTAATTCCTGGAGGGCATATAACTACGACCTTGATACAAATGGTTTTGCCAGACCTCTTGATAGTATACCAGGAAGCAATACCACAACTTTCAACACAATTGCCGTAAACCTTCAAGAAAATAGTGCCCGCAAACCTGTAAACTACGTTATTCCACCGGGCATAGAAAGGGTACAACAATTAAGCAACAACGGTATAAACATTTTGCAGAATGAGCAATCAATGAGCTTGCAGATTTATAACCTAAGACCAGGAGATGCAAGGGCAAATATTAAAACGACGAACTTGGATTTGAGATCCTATGGCAAAGTATCCATGTTTGCCCACGCAGAAAGTATAGTAGGGGCAGCACCCATACAAGACTCGGCACTTAACTTAGTATTTAGAATTGGACAAGACTTTACCAATAACTTCTATGAAATCAAAGTACCATTGCATGTAACTCCTGCAGGAACATACACATCAGCCAATAGTAATTTGGTATGGCCTTCTGCAAATAATCTCGATTTTAATATACAAGATTTAATAAACTTTAAATTATTAAGGGATAAAACGCCTGGGGCATTGGTAAATAAAATATTTAGGCAGACTATAAAAGGGGATCCAAAGAAATACAGTATTTTAGGAAATCCAAACTTTGCTCAAGTGCAAGGGGTGATGATAGGCGTTGAGAATGCTTCAGGTAGTCCAGTGAGTGCAGAAGTATGGGTAGATGAACTAAGACTATCAGACATCAATGAAAAACCTGCCTATGCAGCCGTAGGTAAAGTGGATGTTCAATTGGCAGACTTGGGCAAATTATCTGTTTCGGCAGCACACTTCTCACAAGGGTGGGGAACGCTGGAACAACATATTAATGAACGTTCAAAGGATAATCTAACACAATTAAATGCAGCCATCACAATAGAGGCGGCAAAACTATTGCCTAAACAATTAAAGGTTTCCATCCCCGTTTATGCTAGTATCAACAAGAATATTATCACCCCGCAATATGACCCTTACGACCAGGACGTAACTTATAAATACAAATTAAGTCAAGCTACATCTAAAGCACAAAGGGATTCCATTAAAAAAGCTTCCTTAGATCAGACAACCATTACCACCCTCAATTTCACCAATATGCGCTTTTTGCCAAGTGGCAAACCACATTTGTGGAGCATCAGCAATTTCGATGCAAGCATTTCTTATACCCATACTTCAGAGACAAGTCCTACTATACTATTTAATGACGTATCGAAGTACAAAGTGAATGTTGGTTATGCCTTTAATAATCCAACAAAATATAAAGAGCCTTTTAAGAAGCTAATAAAGAATAGTAGTCCTTGGCTTAATTTCATTAAAGATTTCAATTTTAATTTGAAACCTTCTCTCATTGGCGTAAGGGCAGATATAAACAGACAATTTGGACAGTTTACACCACGCATCGTAAATACGAATGAGATAGGGTCGCAAGTAGAAAGGGTGGATACTAGCTACGATAAATATTTTACTTTTGATAGGATTTACAACCTGCGATGGGACTTGACCAGAAGCATTAGTCTTGACTTTAGTGCTACAAACAACGCTTACGTAGATGAACCAGATGGCGCATTGAACAGCAAGGCAAAGAAGGACAGCATGTGGAATAATTTCCTAAAGGGCGGTAGGAATACGAGGTATTCGCAAAAAACAACAGCTAGTTACACACTTCCTCTCAGCAAATTCCCCGCATTGGATTGGCTTACGGCACGCTATTCTTATGGTACTTCTTACGATTGGATAGCAGGAAGTTTGTTGGCCATTACAGTTGGAAATAACTTAGGAAACACTATCGAGAATAGCCAAAGCAATACAATTTCTGGTGAAATAGATTTGACTAAATTCTACAACAAAAATAGATGGCTGAAAGCAGTGAATGCTTTATCGGCAAGTAAAAGTCCGACAACTCCTCTGCGAAATAATAGAAACAAAACTCCAGGATTGTCTAATAACCCAAATTCTTTAGGGTTTCAAGTTAAAACAAGGGAAGAAGTAATTACTGATAAAGATGGCTACTTGCTTACAGGCTCCAAAAAAAGAGAGGCGTTAAGTAAATGGCGAAAACAGAAGCGTGATTCTAGAGTGGCAGAACGCTTAAAAAGCGATAATTTACCATTGCAACTAACGGAATTTGAGAGGGTTACAGGTAGATTCTTAACAATGGTAAAGAGGGTATCTGTCAATTATTCTGAAAACTACACTAGTCGTATCCCAGGGTATTTAGACAATACCAGCTTTTTGGGACAAGACTGGAAAACAATGGAACCGGGATTGGATTATGTGTTTGGAAAACAACCAAGTTCGGACTGGCTAGATAGAAAAGCTGCCACGGGATTGTTTAGTGTTGATCCTAATTTCAACAGTCTGTTCCGACAAAACTTCGCACAAAAGCTTAGTATTACTGCTCAATTGGAACCCATAAAGGATCTTAAAATTGATTTGAATCTTGATAAAACATTCAGTAAAGAATATACTGAATTATATAAAGACACTTTGAATCCAGGAGGAAATAGTCCCCAACATTTGAACCCTTATGCAGATGGGGGCTTCAACATCTCGTATGTGTCGGCATATACACTTTTCAGGAAGACGAATCCAAATGTTGTGTCTCAAACATTCTCACACTTTGAAAACTCACGTCTTATTGTTGCCAATAGGGTGGCGCAAAGCAATCCTTATTGGGTTAATAGCGGCGGCATCCCTTCTACTACCCATTTTCCTGATGGCTATGGTAGGTATTCACAAGACGTATTGATTCCTGCATTTGTTGCAGCTTATACAGGTAGGGATCCCAAGACTATTCCGTTGATAAATGAAAATTATAAATCAATCAAAACAAACCCATTTGCTGGCTTGTTGCCTATGCCAAACTGGAGGATGACTTACAATGGATTATCCAAAATTTATCCATTCTCTGAGTATTTCAGCTCCATTACGTTTACGCATGGCTACACTGGAAACTTAAGTATGAACAGCTTTACAAGTGCCCTGAATTTTCAGGATACAGGTCGTAGGAGTGCACCGAGTTTTTATGATACGGTTAGCCACAACTATGTGCCGTTCTATATATTCCCAAATGTTACAATGGCAGAAAACTTTGGACCATTGATTGGCTTTGACGCAACAACAAAATCGCAGATTAATGTAAAGTTTGAATACAAAAAGAGCAGGACACTCAGCTTGAGCCTTATAGATTATCAATTGAGTGAAACCAATAGTTCGGAATTTGTGATTGGTGCAGGTTATAAGATTAAAGGATTGAAGTTGCCATTTGAAATTCCGGGAATGAGTGGCAAAAAGAAACTGCAAAACGACTTGACTTTCAGGTTTGATTACTCTTTAAGGAACGACCAGACTTCGAATAGCCAATTGGACCAATCAAATACTTATGGCACAGGCGGGCAAAAGGTAATTACCATTCAACCATCGATTGATTATGTGATGAATAAACGCATAGATGCCAAACTCTTCTTCGATCAGCGAAGTGTTACACCATTTATATCCACTTCTGCGCCTACAATTACTACTAGGTTTGGGTTGCAGCTGAAGGTTGGTTTGGGGCCATAGAACCTGAATTATTGGCTTTATAAACCTTATAAAGGTGCATCAGAAAACTTATTTGCTTCATCTTTTTGAAAAAGATGCCATCCGAAAGAGTATTTACTTCATCTTTTTGAAAAAGATGTCATCCGAAAGGGTATTTGCTTCATCTTTTTGAAAAAGATGCCATCCGAAAGGGTATTTGCTTCATCTTTTTGAAAAAGATGCCATCCGAAAGAGTATTTACTTCATCTTTTTGAAAAAGATGCCATCCGAAAGAGTATTTACTTCATCTTTTTGAAAAAGATGTCATCCGAAAGAGTATTTGCTTCATCTTTTTGAAAAAGATGCCATCCGAAAGAGTATTTACTTCTCCTTTTTGAAAAAGATGCCATCCGAAAGAGTATTTACTTCTCCTTTTTGAAAAAGATGCAATCCGGAAGAGTATTTTAACCATCCTAGATATAAACCACTAGTAAAGTATTTATTTGATGACAGTTTCTATAAGAAACACAAGCCAAATATTTATTTGATGACAGTATTTATACTAAACACGAGTAAAAATATTTATTTGATGACATCCTAGATTGCAATTTCTTAAAATACATAATTTGGTTTTAGGTATCGAAAAGATAAAATGAGAAAGGCCGTCCCTTGCAAGACCGCCTTTGTTAATATTGTTTACTATTATTATTGAATGATTAATCCAAATTTGGCTGAGGTGTATAACGCAAATAAGGCTTCACCACTTTTACTCCTTTGGGGAATTTTACAATTGCATCTTCTGTTTTAATGGCAGGCACCACAATCACATCTTCGCCAGCCTCCCAGTTTGCAGGAGTTGCTACACTATAGTTGGCAGTCAATTGAAGGCTATCCACCACACGCAATATTTCATTGAAATTTCTACCCGTTGAAGCAGGATAAGTGATAAATAATTTTACTTTCTTATCAGGACCGATGATAAATAAAGAACGCACAGTAAAAGTTTCGGAGGCATTTGGATGAATCATATCATACAAATTAGCCACAGTCCTATCCTCATCAGCGATGATTGGGAATCCCACAGTCACGTTTTGTGTTTCGTTGATGTCATTAATCCAGCCAGTATGTCTTTCAATACTGTCAACACTTAATGCCAACACTTTTACATTGCGCTTAGCAAACTCTTCTTGCAAAAAAGCAGTTTTACCCAATTCCGTTGTACAAACAGGTGTGTAATCAGCAGGATGGGAAAATAAAATTCCCCAACTTGACCCCAGATACTCGTGAAAATCAATATCCCCAATAGATGTTTTTGCTTGAAAATTTGGTGCTATATCACCGAGACGTAAACTCATAATTTTATATTTTAGAGTACAAATATAAATATCCTACCAAATCAATAGGTTTTGCGACGTTAAATTTTCTTAAATAGAAAACCTACAAATCCGACAGCTTAAATATTTCTTTTACCCTTATGCCCTTTTCAGTTTCTTGCAAGGTGCAGCATTCATTTACAGCGTCGTGTTGAAGAAAGAGGATATAGTTGTTATCAACGGCTTCCTTAAAAAAGCTTTTCTTTTCATCCAAAGTAACCAAAGGGAACATATCGTAACTCATCACATAAGGCAAAGGGATATGCCCAACTGTGGCAAGCAAATCGGCCATAAAAACAATAGTCCTGTCTTTATATTGAATTTGAGGCAGCATCATTGCCTTTGTATGTCCATTTGCAAAGCGAAAAGAAATACTTTTTGTGATTGATGAAGGAACAGAAGCCAACAGGTTATTGGCAATTTCGGCATTGTCAATGTCAACATATTTCAACTGCCCACTTGCTTCAATAGGCAATATATTATCCTTTAGAAAAGAGGCTTTCTCCCTTGCATTTGGATTGATAGCCCACTCCCAATGTTGCTTATTGCTCCAAAAAGTTGCATTAGAGAAAGCAGAAACCAATTCTCCATCCTTCCTAACAATCGCCCCACCACAATGATCAAAGTGAAGATGGGTAAGAACCACATCGGTAATATCTTCTTTTGCAAAACCCAATATTGCAAGGTTTCCAACCAGCGAATCATCTTCATCTGGAATTAAATAGTGTGAGAAGAACTTAGCATCCTGCTTATCACCCATCCCAGTATCTATCAAAATAAGTTTGCCTTCATCCTCAATCAGCAAAGAACGCATCGCCAATTTGCAGAGATTGTTTTCATCGGCAGGATTGGTTTTGCTCCATATACTTTTAGGAACAACACCAAACATTGCACCGCCATCCAACTTAAAATACCCTGCATTTACCGTATATAATTTCATAGCATTACTTTTTTTCTCCTTTTAAACTGAATAATTATCACATTAGTTTGCTAAAATACTGTTGAATTTTGTAAAGGAGCCACTATATCCTTTTTTTGCCTGTACATTTAGCCCCTAACACAAATAATAGTACATGAAAAAAAACTTTACACTTATCTCAAATATTGTTTTAGCAGTAGCAGTAGCCATACTTTTCTATTGGCATTTTTCAACTTGTAAGCAATGTTCGGCACCAACTGCCAACAAGTCTGCAACTAAACAAGGTAGCAATTTTAAAATTGCCTACTTCGACTTGGATTCCTTGCAAAACAATTTCAATTACTACAAAGAAGTTGCGAAGGAGTTAGGTAATTCTGAACAACAAAAAAGAAATGAGCTTTCAGCAAAGAAAGATGCTTATGCTGCCAAAATAAAAGAATATCAATCGAAAGGACAGAGCATGTCTCAATCAGAAATGGCAGCAGCACAACAAGATATTGCACAACGTGAAAAGGAATATTCTCAAGACGAGCAAGTGAAATCACAGGAAATGCAAGAAGAAAGTTTCAAAAAGCTTCAAGATGTGAAAAAGAAGATTGAAGATTACTTGAAAGAATACAATAAAGACAACACTTATTCTTATATCATCTCAAGTTCAACCGACTTGGTATACTACAAAGATTCTGCTTATAACATCACCAATGATTTAATAAAAGGGCTAAATGAACTCTATAAAAGTAAAAAATAAGAATCATCACAAATAATTTTATTATCTTTAAATCCCATCCCACAAAAAAGGATGGGATTTTTAATACACGCTTATGAGTAATACTAACTTCAAACCCACCTTAAACCTTGCCGATGCCACAATGATTGTCGCAGGTAGTATGATTGGCTCGGGTATTTTTATAGTGAGTGCCGATATTGTCCGTAATGTAGGTAGTGCCGGGTGGTTGATTGCTGTATGGGTCATAACAGGTTTTATGACATTGACCGCAGCACTTAGCTATGGCGAATTGAGTGCAATGTTCCCAAAGGCAGGTGGACAATATGTTTATTTAAAGGAAAGTTACAACCCTCTAGTAGGCTTTTTATATGGCTGGAGTTTCTTTTCTGTTATTCAAACGGGTACTATTGCCGCAGTGGGGGTTGCTTTCTCCAAGTTTGCGGCGTACCTAATCCATGTGTTAAGTGAAGACAATAAACTGATTAAAATAGCAACTGGTGTCAATGGATGTGGTTCGCCAACCTACTTTTCCATCAGTGCGGCACAAGTTGTATCGATTGTTCTGATAACATTGCTCACGTTCACCAATACCAAAGGTGTAAAGGGTGGCAAATGGATACAAAACATTTTTACGAGTACAAAACTCATCTCTCTATTTGGATTGATAATAGCTGGGTTCATTGTTTTTAAACCTGAAATATGGCAACACAACTGGGCAAATACTTGGGTGGCTACAAAAGCAACTTTGATAGATAATTGCAATTCCTCACTTGGATTCAATATCACACCAATTGCTGGATCTGCTTTGTTAGGTGGAATAGCAGCGGCAATGGTTGGTTCTATTTTTAGTAGCGATGCTTGGAACAATGTGACCTTCATTGCTGGTGAAATAAAGAATCCACAACGGAATATTGGGCTGAGTTTATTCTTGGGAACTTTAATCGTAACAATCATTTATGTATCCGTTAACCTTGTTTATATATCTGTTTTGCCGCTTGATGTATTGGCACATGTAGAAAAGGATAGGGTTGCTGTAGCTGCGGCAAGGGTCATTTTTGGAAATGCGGGTACAGTAATTATTGCTTTGCTGATTATGGTTTCTACTTTTGGTTGCAACAATGGATTGATATTGGCTGGTGCAAGGGTTTATCATACAATGGCAAACGATGGATTGTTTTTTAAGAAAGCCGGCACATTGAATAAGAACTCAGTTCCTCAATGGGCTTTATGGGCGCAATGTATTGTAGCAGGATTGCTTTGTTTGAGTGGGAAATATGGGGACTTGCTTGATATGATTTCGTTTGTGGTGGTTATTTTTTATGTGCTAACTATTGCAGGAATCTTTATCTTAAGAAAGAAACGCCCCGATGCTGAACGTCCTTACAAAGCATTTGGCTACCCAGTTTTACCTGCACTGTATATCCTGATGGGCATTAGTTTTTGTGGTTTACTGATAAAATATAAATTAGAGTTTACTTGGCGGGGTCTAATTATCACCCTCATCGGTATCCCATTGTATTATATTGCGGTCGCAAATAACAAAGAGAAAGCGTAGGAAATGGATTTCAATCAACTGTTTAGTGACTTTAGCAACATCAAAATAGCGGTGATAGGCGATGTGATGCTAGATACTTATCTGTTCGGAAAAGTAGAACGTATCTCCCCCGAAGCCCCCGTTCCCGTGGTCGCAGTGCAACGAAAAGAGCAGCGTATTGGTGGTGCTGGCAATGTGGCTTTGAACACCGTTGCCCTTGGCGCAACTACTTTTATTATCTCGGTTATAGGCAATGATAGTGACGGCAAACAACTTGCTTCCCTTTATAGCGGTCAAAATATCAACACCGATTATCTCATCATCTCTGACAATAGGATTACCACCAACAAAACCCGCATTTTGGGTAGCAACCAACAGATGATGCGTTTGGATAGTGAGATTACAAAAGATATTTCTCCTGAAGAAGAAGATTTATTGTTGCAACAACTCCAACACTGCATTGATACTAACAAACCCGATGTAATCATTTTTGAGGATTACAACAAAGGCGTTTTAACCGAGCGTATCATTAAAGAGGCGATTGCTTTATGTAAACAAAACAACATTGTCACTACCGTTGATCCCAAACATAAAAACTTCTTTGCCTTTAAGGGTGTAGATATCTTCAAACCAAATTTAAAGGAGGTTAAAGAAGGTCTCCATCTTTCTCTTGATGCGATAAATCTTGCTACTTTAAATAATGTCCATGCACAATTAAAGGACCAGATTCAACACAATATTTCCCTGATTACTTTATCCGAGAAAGGGGTTTTCTATCAGGCTGACAACGAGAGTTCCATTATTCCTACCCACATCCGCTCCATAGCAGATGTTAGTGGTGCCGGCGATACGGTTATTGCGGTGGCTTCTCTGGTTTATGCTTCCACAAAGAATATTCACCTTGCCGCCGATATGGCAAACATCGCTGGCGGCTTGGTTTGCGAAGAAGTAGGCACTGCCGCTATCAACAAAGAAAAACTATTGAAAGAGTGTGAGTTGTTGCTTAACTAAGTCTTCAAAAACTTACAACTTAATACTTACCACCTACAACTCCTTCCCCTAATCAAAACTCTGGTTTGCACTTGCCGCCAATTTCTGCAAACGCTCAAACTGAGCAGGGTCCACATCATTATAAAAGTAATAAACAGGGTCTACAGGTACGCCGTTTCTATGCACTTCATAGTGGCAGTGCGGTCCTGTGCTTTTGCCCGTACTTCCCACATATCCTATCACATCGCCACGTTTTACATGTTGCCCACTCTTTGCTTTCACCCTCACCATGTGCCCATAAAGCGTCTCATAACCATAGCCATGATTGATGATAACGTGGTTGCCAAAACCGCTATTGTCAAACCCAGCCATCTTGACCGTCCCGTCGGCAGTAGCATAAATAGGCGTTCCTTGAGGTGACGTAAAATCCAACCCTGCGTGAAACTTTCTCACCTTATACACAGGGTCAATCCGATAGCCAAACCCACTCCCAATCCTACTCAAATCCTTGTTGCTCACGGGTTGTATTGCAGGTATCGCCAGCAAAAGTTTCTCTTTGTTCTTCACCATCCCCGCAATTTCATTGTAACTTTTATCCATAAAAGCGGTGCGAAGAGATAGGTTATTGAGTTGGTCTTTTAGCCCAGAAACCAATTGATTTTCGCTCAAACCCTGCACCAGCGTTACTTCCTTGCTCTTTTCCATCGTCTTTACACGCACACTATCGGGTATTGGCGTCGATTCGAAAATGGCACGGTAAACAGTGTTGTCCCTATTTTCCAACTCATCCATTTGTTGCTTCAACTGCACAACCCTATTCTGCAAAACAGCGTAATCGTCCTTCAATGCAGCATTTTGTTCCTGCAATATTTTCTCATTTGCCGAAGGAAAATAACGATAAATAATGTTCACACAAATAAAAGCTGTCACCAACGATGCCGCTACAAACCCAAATATCTGAAGCATCCGCACCCTAAAAGGCGTTTCAATCTTCTCGAACCGCAGTGTGTTTGTGTTGTAGAAATATTTTATTTTCTTCATTTTCCTGTTTTATAAAAAGAATTCCTCACCTAAAAAGATACAATCGACCCTGTTTTGTACAATTTTACCCATTTTGTAGTATGTCTTACAGTCATCCGTGGGTGTCTTACAACGAGTAAGACATGTCTTACAAACTTCCGTGGGTGTCTTGTAGCCGATAAGACATGTCTTCAAACCATCCGTAGGTGTCTTGCAGCCTGTAAGACATGTCTTCAAATCGTCCGTGGGT
>Ga0164297_10002121_pt1 | contig 19998 bp, 23 predicted proteins | sample GEODES058metaG_FD_113539 | JGI IMG/M metagenome (GOLD analysis project Ga0164297, IMG submission 113539) | Dystrophic lake water microbial communities from Trout Bog Lake, Wisconsin, USA - GEODES058 metaG | ecosystem: Environmental > Aquatic > Freshwater > Lake | place: USA: Trout Bog Lake... | reverse complement strand
GAGAATCCGGCCAAACAAAGCCATGAAGATGGGTGACACAAAGGTCACGACCATGGTCTCGACAATCGGCAAGGTCGCAAGTGCGTAGAAAAACAAAAAACTCGTCAGCGAGAAAAAGACAGCCCGCACAGAATGCGCACGGATCATCGCTGCATTGGGCAGAGGAGGACGAATGATAATGGCAACAAGGCTCGACCAAAACACACCGGAGACATAGCGAATGGCAACGACATCAATTGTCGGGTGGCGCGTGCCGAGTTCCTTCGCGATGCCATCAAGCGATGTGAGCAAGAGGACGCCAAGGCAGGCCATTAAAATCGGTCCGGCGGAGGTGTCATGTTTGAGCGCCTTTGTCATAGGCCGCCCAATTCTGACATCCTTAGAGTGGCGAGGCGCAATTCATAACCAAATTCAAACGTGTTGCTCGCATCATGCAGCGCGCGGATGCCGGCCAAGCGAATAAATCCTGCCTTTTCATAAAAGCGATGGGCTTCAACAAATCGCGTATCGGTCCAGAGGCGCACGGAGGTTGCGCCTTTGTCTCGCGCATAATCGAGCGCGGTTTTCAGCATTGCTTGTGATACGCCTTTGCCGCGCCATTCATGCGCGAGATAGACTTTGAACAATTCGTAGATCTGCGGAACGAAGGTCGGCACGATGGCGACCGATCCGGCAAGCGGAAAATCCGATTGCGGGCGCGGATCATCAATCACCCATAAATGTCCGCGCTTCGTGGCACCATAAAAATGCGCGGGCGCTTCAAGCTCCGGAAACTCCTCGGGCACAAAGGGACAGCCTTCGTAATCCGCAAAGACACGGGCGATCAAACGCGCCATGCCGGGCCCGTCATCATTGCGAGCGGGCCTGAGGCTAAGAGGCGAGGGCAATGTCATGTAGGATCACAAGGGCTTTATCGGATTGGCCGCCCTTGTTGCACGGAACTGTTAAGAACGGAAGACGGCCGGGCCGTTAGGCCCAGTCATCACCGCCTGAATCGCCACCGCCGAAATCCGATCCGCCAAAGTCAGAGTTATCTGCAAACGTCGCATCGTCCGAAGCGGGCGACGCGTCAGCTTGAGACCAAGAAGGGGCGCTGGGCGCGGCTTGGCTCTGCTGATCATAGACATTGACGGTTTCGTAAACGGTTTCATTCACGACGGGCTGGCCCCCAAAGCCCGCATTGCCAAAGCCGCCGCCGCCAAAGGCCGAGCCATAGCCCATTCCGCCTCTGAACAAAGACGAGACACCTTCAAACAACAATGCGCCGCCCGCGACGCCTGCTGCTGTGGAAAGCGCACTTGATAAAAAGCTGCCGCCTGCGGGAGCGGGGTAACCCGGCGCTGGCGCATAACCGGGGGCTGGTGCATAGGCTGGCCCAGGCGCTGGACGGGCCTGTCCCCAAGGGTTCGGCGCGGCTTGAGGCTGCGGGGCTGGGCCAGTGGCTGGAACGCCGCTTGCGGTTTTGGCACCGCCAAAGAGCGACGCGCCGACGCCGCCCAGAAAACTTGTGTCTTGCGATTTCTGCTGCTCGGCGGCGGCGAGCTTGGTTTCAAGCTCATGCAATTTGGCATCCGCCATTTTGAGGGTCTGTTCCTGCACAATAACGGCTTGCGCGAGAATATAGGGCGCATAGGGCTGCTCGTGCAGCGCGGTGGCGATAAAGGCCTCCGCTTCAGCGTCTCGTGGTGCAGCAGACGCGGTCCGGATACGCTCGAAAAGGGCGCTCAAAAGCTGTTTTTCGTCGGCATTCATGGCAGCAACCTCCAATGGCATACAAGAATATAGGATATAGAATGGTGCAGGACCATGGCCGTTTGGTGACAAAATTGCGAGGTTCACCAACAAGTGTCTGACGGGAGGGCACGGCGTGAATAGGCGGCCGTCGCGCCTTGTTGCCTTGGTTCAACTAGGGTAGAGGCTTGTCGGGAGAGGGCAAAGACCAAAAAGGGGCTTAGGCGATGGGTGATTTCTCAGCGGTGCACGGCATTATTGTGCTCATCATTCTCTTGCCGCCTTTGATCGGCATTTTTGGCGTCGGGTTACAGCGCAAAGTTTTGATAAAGCATCGTGAATCCGGCTTGATGAAATATGGCTATTTCGGCTGGAGCTGGACTTATTATTTGTTTGGCTGGTTTGTGCCAATTTTCCGTGGCGAAATTGGCATTGGCCTCTTGCATCTCATCATATCGCTGTTCACCTTCGGCCTGTTTCAGGTGATCATGTCTTTCCTCTACAACAAACAATATATGACACGTCAATTGTTGAATGGATGGGAGCTCGCCGATAGCGAGATCGTCAATCAACAGGCGCGGATCAATTTAAGCATCACAACAGTGTGATCGGTGCGAACGCGCAAGATTTTATTTTTGCGCTTTGAAAGGCTCCATGCCTTGCCTTGCAAGGCCATCGACCTCTTCATTTTCGAGATGTCCGGCATGGCCTTTCACCCAATGAAACGTCACATCATGATTTTGCACCGCTTCATCGAGCCGTTGCCATAAATCAATATTTTTGACGGGCTTTTTATCGGCTGTTTTCCAGCCATTGCGTTTCCAGCCCGTCATCCATTGCGTGATGCCCTGCTTGACATATTGGCTATCGGTGAAGAGATCGACAGCACAGGCGCGCGTGAGGCTTTCAAGCCCCATGATCGCTGCGGTCAATTCCATGCGATTGTTGGTCGTCTCAGCTTCGCCACCTTGCAACGTTTTACGCGCGTCACCATAGATCAAAAGCACGCCCCATCCGCCGGGTCCGGGATTGCCGGAGCAGGCGCCATCTGTGAACAAAGTGACACGTTTTTGCGAGGCGGATTCAGTCATGCCTGATAGCCATAGTCCTCGGCGCGTCGGCACGATTCAAAGAAGCGCAATTTCTTATAATATTCGAGCGGGTCTTTGGGCTTGACAAGCGCGCCGGGCGGCACATTCAGCCAATCGACAAGGCGAGTGAGCATAAAGCGCAAAGAGGCTCCACGACACAGCACAGGCAGCGCTTCCACTTCACGGGCTTCAAGCTCACGCACCGAACGATATCCTGCAATCATCGCCTGGCCCTTGGTGATGTTGAAGGAACCATCATGCTCAAAGCACCATGCATTGAGGCAGATTGCGAGATCATAGGCGAGAAAGTCCGTGCAAGCGAAATAGAAATCAATCACGCCCGACAGATGATCTTTCAGAAAGAACACATTGTCAGTGAACAAATCCGCATGAATGACGCCCTTTGGTAAATCCTGTGGCCATTCCGATTCAAGCGCTGAAAGTGCTGCTTCGGTTGCGGCGCGCAACCCCGGTGTCACGGTATCCGCGCGATCTTTTGCAGCCTCATAAAGCGGTCGCCATCCTGCAACTGACAAAGCGTTGACGCGGCGGCCGTTATAATCTTGTCCTGCCAAATGAAGTTTTGCGAGCGCTTGGCCGACTTCTCGACAATGGTGGACGGTCGGGCGGCCAACCCCCACACCATCAAGAAAGGTAACGATCGCCGCAGGGCGGCCTTGCAATTCACCAAGCGCTTCGCCTGATTTATTTCTCACCGGTTGCGGGCACGTGATGCCGCGCGTTGAGAGGTGATCCATCAAACCAATGAAAAATGGAAGGTCTTCTTTCGTTACGCGTTTTTCATACAGAGTCAGAATGAAATATCCTGTCTCTGTGTGCAGAAGAAAATTCGAATTCTCGACACCTTCGGCAATGCCTTTGAGCGCGAGCACGCCGCCAATATCATAATTTGCGATGAAGCGTTGCAAGGCATCATCAGGAACATCGGTATAAACAGCCAAGTGCTACTCCGCAGCAGACCCGCGCAATTCGCGCGGCAGAGGGAAAAAGACGCTTTCATCAGCCGTCGTCACAGTTTCAACTGTCACGTCATAACGCTCTGAGAACGCATCGATGATTTCTTCAACCAGAATATCGGGCGCGGATGCGCCGGCGGTGATCGCTACGGTTCTCGCATGCGAAAACTGGGCCCAATCAATTTCGGAGGCGCGTTGCAAGAGAAGCGCCACCTGCACACCCTCGCGTTCCCCAACTTCACGCAAGCGTTGGGAATTGGATGAATTGGGGGCGCCAACAACGATCAAAGCATCCGCACGTGCCGCAATTTTTTTCACGGCCTCTTGCCGATTTGTTGTGGCGTAGCAAATGTCTTCTTTATGCGGACCAACAATCTCGGGGTAGCGCTGTTTCAGTGCTTCAACGATGTCACGCGTATCATCGACTGAGAGTGTGGTCTGCGTGACGAACGCCAAAGCCTGCTCTTCAAAATTCGGCAGACGCGCCACATCATCAAGCGTCTCGACAAGAATGATCGCGCCCTCTGGCAATTGCCCCATCGTGCCAACAACTTCCGGATGTCCGTGGTGACCAACAAGCAGAATCGTGCGGCCGCGTTTGAAATGAATTTCTGCCTCGCGATGCACTTTCGTAACCAGCGGACAGGTTGCGTCAATCGCGAAAAAATGACGCTGCTTGGCTGCTTCCGGAACTGATTTCGGCACGCCATGGGCGGAAAAAATCACTGGGGCTTGGGTATCCGGAATATCATCAAGCTCTTCGACAAAAATAGCGCCTTTGCGCTTGAGGTCATCGACCACAAAGCGGTTATGGACGATCTCATGCCGCACATAGACAGGCGCGCCATAGGTCTTAAGAGCCGTCTCTACGACGTCGATCGCGCGCACCACGCCCGCGCAGAAGCCGCGCGGCGCACAAAGCAAAATCGTCAGAGGTGGTTTGGGCGTCATGCGCGGGTCGGTTCCCTTGGATTTGTTTCTATATAAGAGACTTGTCTGTTGAGGTTAGACTTACCCGTTGAGGTTAGACTTGCCTGTTTGTGTCTTCGGCGCGAGAAGAGGTCAAGCGACGCGTGCGCCAACAGCGTGGGAAAAGCCGATTATGCCCGTTTCAGCCGTCATTTTCGACATGGATGATGTCCTCTGCGCCTATGACACGACCCGGCGCATTGCTTTTTTGGCTGACTATTCTGGCCGCACGCCATCCGAAATCGAGGCTGCGCTATGGGATCCCAGCTTTTTGGACCGAGCCGATGCCGGTCTTTTGTCGGCTGAGGCCTATCTCGAGGAGTTTGGCCGTCGGCTCGGTCGCCCCATCCCACAGGCCATTTGGGTCGCTGCTCGCCGCGCGGCCATGACGCCTTGGCCCGACATGCTGGCTTTGGCGCAAGCGATTGCGACAAGGCTCCCGATTGCGCTTTTGACCAACAATGATCGTTTGGTTGGGGAGACACTCGACCTGCTGTTCCCCGAATTACGGCCGATTTTTGGGCCCCATTGTTATGTGTCGGGAGGTCTTGGCCTCGCTAAACCAGATCCGGAAGTCTATCGCACCGTCTGTGGCCTCCTCGGAATTGTCCCCGAGCAGGCGTTTTTCACGGATGACCGGGCGGAGAATATCGAAGGCGCGCGTGACGCTGGGCTGATGGCGCATGTCTTTTCAAGCCGCGACGGGCTTGTGACGGCGCTTGCGGATGCGGGATTGATCCTGTGAGGAGCCTCGTTTTTCCTCGCCAAATATCCGCGCGGCGCTACAGTGTCGCGCCATGAGTCGCGGGGATGTGAATATGAATGATACGGCACGGCCTACCGGTCAGGAGCAGCAAGGTGCACCGTCAGCCGAAGCCGGAAAATTCACAACCGGGTCGATCATGCGGCATGTGATGATCATGTCGGCGACGGGCGGTGTTGGCTTGGTTGCCATTTTCGCTGTCGATCTGTTGTCGCTGCTTTATGTCTCCTGGCTCGGCAATGTGAATTTCACCGCAGGCGTCGGCTATGCTACAGCCGTGATGTTTTTCTCGACCTCTATCAATGTCGGATTGATGATAGGGCTTATTGCGCTGGTATCGCGCGCTTTGGGTGCGCGGGAGCGTGAAAGGGCACGCCGTTTGGCTGGAACGACGTCTGCAGTCGCGGCGCTTGTTTCGCTCGCCTTCATGATTGTGATCATGCTGACTTTAACGCCCTTGCTCACTTTGCTCGGTGCCAGCGGCGAAGCGTTGCGCGTGGCGCGTGATTTTCTTTTGATCGTCATGCCTTCGAATATTTTGTTGGGCTTTGGCATGGCGCTTTCGGGCGTGTTGCGCGCCGTGGGCGATGCGCGGCGATCCATGTTTGTGACCCTGTCAGGAGGCATTGCAACGGCCATCTTGGATCCCATTTTTATTTTTGCGCTGGGGTTGGGAACCAATGGTGCCGCTATTGTCACGATTTTTTCGCGGCTGATTTTTTGCCTCGTTGGACTGCACGGCGCGGTGAGAATTCACAATCTTATCCGCCGTCCGCGCATGCTAGAAATTGTTGAAGATGCGGGGCTCATGGTCGGCATCGCATTGCCTGCTGTTTTAACCAATATTGCGGGTCCTGTGTCGGGAGCCTTTATGACGGCTGTTCTCGCTCCCTTTGGTGATGAAGCGGTGGCGGCAAATGCGATTGTCACGCGGCTTGTGCCCGTTGCCTTCGGTTTTGTGTTCGCCTTATCAGGCGCAATTGGGCCGATCATCGGACAAAATCTGGGCGCACGAATGATTGAGCGCGTGAGACGGACTTTGATTGACGGCTTGTTTCTTTCAACCCTGTCCGTGCTCATTGCTTGGGTGATCTTGGCTCTTGCGCGGGGTGGGATTTCAACAGTGTTTCACGCAAGCCATGAGACGGCGGATCTCGTTTCGTTTTTCTGTCTCATCATTGCTGGTAGCTGGATTTTCCACGGCGCTTTGTTTGTCGCCAATGCGTCTTTCAACAATCTTGGTGCTCCGGTGCTCGCGACTGCGTTTAATTGGGGCAAGGCGACGCTCGGCACAGTGCCTTTCGCGCTGCTTGGCGTGCAATGGGGTGGCGTCAAAGGCGCGCTCATCGGGCAAGGCGTCGGGGCCGTTTTGTTCGGACTGTTCGGGGTCTATGCCGCATTTCGTGTCGTTGCTAAGATTGAACGGCGCTGGGGTCAGGCGTGAGTCGCCGTAAAACCGGCCAAGGGAGATTTGACAAGCGTGATCACTTATCAGGAATGGTTGAAAATCGTTGAGGGAAGCGCGGCAATGCGCGATGTCGCGCGGCGTTTTGGTTTGGATGACATGGCCTTGCATGGAACTGTTCAAACGCTGATGCCCGCGGCTTTGTTCAAGTCGTTCGGATCTGGGATGACGGGCTCCTCATTTCCAACCGATGCGTTTAAGGATTTTCTCCAAGGGGATGACGTCAAATCCACGCTTGCCAAGCAGGTGGAGCAAATCTCCGGCGTGAAGGCGACGATGATTGACGAGGTGATGCCCGCTCTGGCCGAGGCGATGGCGGATGCCATGACGCGCGTGACGGGCTCGGAACCGTCGGCAGAAGGAACTGACGCCCATGATCTCGGCGTGGCGATTGGGGGCATGATGGCCGCGATGATGGGATTAACGCCCGACGAGCCAAAAGATGCTGATCCTGCCCAACAAGGCATTGACCTTATGCAGACTTGGTTTGAGGCGGGACGCGACGCGCAAACTGATTATCTCAATGCGATGAAGGCCGCTTTCGGCCCTAAGGATTGATCGCTTAATGCGCCGCCAAATCGGAGAGTTGGGTTTGCGTTTTTTGATTGTTTGTTAGGCGATGGGTCATGGCGATCAGCGAAGTCATCATGATCATCAACAGGACCAGCGACAAGGCGGCATGGCGAAGGGCCGAAAAAAGCGTTGAGCGATCATGCTGCATGGGTCAGATCCCCAGAAGTTCTCAATCTATAATCAATTGGGCCTCATTCTTGATTCGATCAGTTAACCTAACGTCACCTTGATGGTTAAATTTGTGCGATCCACGCCGAAGTCGCGATTTATGGTAAACAGAAAAATGAGCACTTAATCGAAAACACAGTCCGAAAAAGCGGGCGTAATGCTACGCTTCCACGGGCCGTGATAGTGCTCAAGCAGCAGATCTGACTGTGTTTTTCCGGTCTCAAGAATACGCTCAAGAGGTGCCAAAAACTCAGTTTCATCCTGCCCTTGCGCGGACAGTCGTTTTCTACGCTCAAGGCCAAACCGCGCAATTTTCAAGATTTCCTTGCCAATCTCGCGCAAAGAATGGCGCTTGAAATTGGTTTTTAAGCCAAGACTTGGAACATCCCGGCGCAAGATCAAGCGCTCCCGCTCATCAAGATTTTTTGCGACATCCCACGCGGCGTCGAGGGCCGTGTCGTCGTAAAGAAGCCCCACCCAGAATGCGGGTAGCGCATTGAGCATGGGCTCAGGGCCAGCATCGGCACCGCGCATTTCGAGATAGCGTTTCAGCCGCACCTCAGGAAAGATTGTCGAGAGGTGATTCACCCAATCCGAGAGATAGGGCTTTTCACCCGGCAAGGCTGGATGTTTGCCATCCATAAAATCACGGAAACTTGTTCCTGCGACATCAAGATAGGTCTCACCGCGCTTGATGAAATACATGGGCACATCGATCGCCCAATCCACATAGCGCTCAAAGCCCATGCCCTGCTCGAAGGCAAAGGGCATCATGCCTGTTCTCGCCGGATCGGTATCAAGCCAAATGCGCGAACGAAAGGATTGGAACCCGTTTGGCGTCCCTTCGGTGAAGGGCGAATTCGCAAACAGCGCAGTGGCCAAGGGTTGCAGCGCCAGCGAGACGCGCAATTTTTTGACCATATCCGCTTCGGAGGCGAAATCGAGATTCACCTGAACTGTCGCGGTGCGATACATCATATCAAGCCCAAGCGCGCCAACTTTGGGCATATAGCGCGTCATGATCGCGTAGCGGCCCTTCGGCATCACAGGTGTTTCTTCGCGCGTCCAAAGCGGACTCATGCCGAGCGTTAAAAAGCGAATATTGAGTTCGTTGCCCGCCGCATGTGTGTGATCCAAATGGGCGCGAAGTTCAGCGGCCGTTTCATGCAAAGTTTCAACCGGCGCACCTGACAATTCGAATTGCCCACCGGGTTCAAGCGAAATGGCACCGCCGCCCTTCTCGTCGAAAAGGCCTATGATCTTGTCGCGGTCAAAAATAGGCACCCAGCCCGAACGATCTTGGATGACCTTCAGAAGGGCTTCAATGCCTTGAGTGCCCTCATAGGGAATGGGAGATGTCGTTCTAGCCCGGAATGGGATTTTCTCATGTTCCGTGCCCAGCCGAAAGCTGTCGCGGGGTTTTGATCCTTCCTCAAGATAATGTATCAGATCGTCCCGCCGCTCGATCGGGGTTGTATCGGATGTGTCGCGCGCCATGGTGGTTCGACCTTTTCTCGTCATCCGGGGACCGGGAAGGCGCTCCTTAGTCGCCCTTGCGGGCATACGCAATCATTTCCTCCGCCAATCCCCTAAAGTTGCTTGCGCCAGTGCAAGAGCAGCGACGCCAGCCGTATCGGCGCGAAGAATCCGCGGTCCGAGTGACAAGCGAATGACATTTGGGATTTGAAGGAGGTGCTGGCGTTCTTGATCCGAAAAGCCTCCTTCGGGTCCGATGATGACGCCAAGGGGGGCGGCTTTTTGGGCTTGCAAGATTGCCAAAGGATCGCCCGGCTCGGCGTCCTCATCACAAAATAGAAGGAGGTGACTTGGGTCCCAATCGCGCAGCAAGGATGAGAGCGGGATTTCCTCGCAGACTTCGGGCACCGAAAGAATGCCGCATTGCTCAGCCGCCTCGATGGCGTTGGCGCGCATCCGCTCGAGATTGAGACGGCTGACTTGCGTAAACTGTGTGATCACGGGACGCAGGCGCGTTGCCCCCATTTCGACCGCTTTCTGGACCATATAATCGAGCCGAGCTGCTTTGAGCGGGGCGAAAATATAATCGACGGAACGGGTCTCTGGTTGCGGGCGGGTTTGCTCTAAAAGCTTCAAACTGGCGCTTTTCCGGCCCTGTTGCGACAATTCTCCGAGCCATTCGCCATCGCGGCCGTTGAAAACCTTGAGTCTTGCACCATCACTCAGCCTTAAGACGGTCAAAAGATAGTGCACTGCCTCGCGCGGCAGCTCGATGATGGCATCAAGCGCCATTGGCGCATCGACAAAGAGCCGTTTGGAGGTAAAATCATGCTTCATAACGCGTGCGATCCTCGTCGAAAGGCGGGTGGTTTGAGTCCAAAAGCGCGGCTAAGCGTCTATCATGCGTTGATCCGGAATGTGCAATCCTGTTATGAAGCTCCCATGATTGAATCAGATCGTTACGTACGGGTTTTGAGCAGATATAGGGGTCTCCTGGTGGGGGCGGCCTCCCTGTTTTGGCTTGCTTCGGGCGACATGCCGGCTCGGGCAGCCGGTGATCCCTGTCCAGCGTTGGGGCAGTTTTTCATGGAGCGTGAGAAACTGATCGCTCAGATCAATGAGTTTCATAAGAAAAAGCCAACCGCTGAGCTGGCGTGCCAAACTTTCACGTCTTTGTCGAAATCCACATCCACGACCATCGCAGCCGTCGAGCGGGATGGTGCTTGGTGCCACGTGCCAGACACCGCCGCGCCGAATTTGAAAACGCAATTGTCGCAGATCGAAAAGGCCAAGGCGGAGGCTTGTAAAGCCGCGGCAGACCAAGAAAAAGCGCAAAAAGACGGCAAGAACCAGCAATTTTTGGGCGGAAACAGCGACGATGTCCTCGGCGGCCCGGCAAAATTACCGCAAGGCGCGCTCTGATCCATGATCGCACCATCAGATCGCCCTGTTGCAGACGCCGAGCGGGGCAATTGGGTCGATATTTGGGCTCCGCTGGCCATCCGACCTTATTTAAGATTGGCCCGTATTGATCGGCCCATCGGCTGGTGGTTGCTTGTTCTGCCTTGCTGGTTGTCCACTGCGCTTGCGGCGGATGCCATGGGACAACCTTATCCTGATCCTGTCTTGCTGCTGCTGTTCTGGATCGGTGCGGTCGCCATGCGCGGGGCGGGTTCAACCTATAATGATATTGTGGACCGCGATATTGACCGTCGTGTCGAGCGGACGCGGCAGAGGCCTGTGGCAAGTGGGGCCGTCAGCGCGACGGCGGCTTCTGCGTTTTGTGCCGTTCAATGCCTGATTGGACTCGCGGTTTTGGTGAATTTTCCTGTTTTTGCGATTTTCTTGGCTTTTTTGTCGCTGATTCCGGTTGCGATTTATCCCTTTATGAAGCGCGTCACGTCCTGGCCGCAGGCGGTTTTGGGGCTCGCTTTCTCATGGGGTGCTCTGATGGGATGGGCTGTCGTAACAAACGGGCTCGGTGCACCCGCTTTCTGGCTCTATGCGGCGGCGATTGTGTGGACGATGGGCTATGACACGATTTATGCCGTCCAAGATATCGAAGATGATATTCTTGTCGGTGTTGGCTCGACAGCGCGCTTTTTTGGTCAAAAGACCCAGTTGGCTGTGTTTATTCTTTATAGTGGCGCGGTGTTTTTCATATTTTTAGCATTTTTGTCTGCCAATGTTGGAGCGTTGGCTTATGTTGCTCTCTTGGTTTTTGCAGTTTTTCTTGGCCGCCAAGCCGCGCAAATTAATCTGACCGATGGGGCAAAAGCCTTGAGATTGTTTCAATCGAACAAATGGGCCGGGCTGGTGCTTTTTGCAGGACTTGTGCTCGACACCGTGGCGAGGCATTGAAAGGCAATGCGTGATCATCGCGCATAGCAAGAAGATTTGGCATAATAGACCAATCACCAACGTATGATTGAATTATAGGATTGACTGATGACGACTGCTGACAACTCCGGCAAAAAGCCACAATTGCCTCACCTTGTGTTTGGTGGTGAACTTGTTGATCTTGATCGGACCGAGTTCACGGATCTCAGCAAACTCGACATCGTGGGCATTTTCCCTGATTATGCGAGCGCGCAGGCGGCGTGGAAAGCAAAGGCTCAGGCAACGGTTGATCATGCCCAGACGCGTTATTTTATCGTGCATCTCCACCGATTGCTCGATCCCAGCGTGCCCGCCTAATATGTGCGGCAAGCCAGTATTGGCTGATGTGAATGATTAAGAGCCTTTCTCGTTTTCCCCGTGTTAGCGCGCTGATTGCCTGGCTTCTTGCAGCCTATTTGAAATTTGTGCAGCGAACGACGCGGTTTATGATTGGCCCAAGGGATGTTGCTGATCGCGTGACGCCTACGGTGCCTTTTATTGCTGCGATTTGGCACGGACAAAATTTCATGTTGCCGTTGACGATGTGGGACGGCGCACCGGTCTCGGTTTTGATTACGCGTCATGGCGATGGGGATATTGTTGCGCGTGCCTGTGAGATGATGGGGATGCGGTCCATTCGCGCATCAGGTGGGGGCAAAAGAAAAATCGAAGCGCAAGGAGGTGCATCGGGTTTGCGCGCGATGTTGTCGGCGCTTGACGATGGGCAGATCGTTGTATTGACACCGGACGCGCCCAAAATTCCACGCGTGGCCGGGCCAGGTATTCTTGTGCTGGCGCGATTGTCTGGACGGCCGATTGTGCCTTTTGTTGTTGCAACGACGCATCGCATTGATTTGAACAATTGGGATCGAACGAGCCTGTGTCTTCCGTTTGGGCGCGGCGTCATTCTGAGTGGGGATCCCATTTACGTGTCGCGTGATGCTGATGAGGCGACAGTTGAAGCGGCGAGACGCGCGCTTGAAGATAGTCTCAATGATATTCATGCCCGCGCTTATGCGATGCTTGGCACGCATGATCCGGGCGCCGTTTTAATTCCGGCGCGCTCATGACCCGGGCACCTTTCGGCTTCCGCTTTTATCGTTTTCTGACCAATCTCGTGCACCCTGTGCTGCCTTTGGTTTTGATCCATCGCGCGGGTCAACTCAAAGAAGACCGGACGCGCTTGGGTGAACGCCGAGGTGAGCCAACGCGCAGCCGTCCAGCGGGTCCTTTGATCTGGGTTCATGGCGCAAGTGTTGGTGAAACTCTGTCGCTTTTGCCTTTGATTGAAGAATTGACTCACCGCGATATTCCGGTGCTTGCCACCTCAGGGACAGTGACGTCTTCACAAGTGCTTGCAAGACGGTTGCCCGACGGTGCGACCCATCAATTTATGCCGATGGACAGCGTGCCTTATGTGCGCCGATTTCTTGACCATTGGCGACCTGATCTTGCGATTTTTGTTGAGTCGGAAATTTGGCCCAATATGCTCAATGAAGCGCGGCGGCGCTCTATTCCGATGGTGCTTGCGAATGCGCGCCTGTCTGACCGAAGTTTTTCGCGGTGGAAACATGTTCCTGATTTGGCACGGTTTTTATATTCGCGCTTTGATTTGTGTCTCGCTCAAACGCAACAGGATGCAGAGCGGCTTGTGCGTGTTGGCGCGCAACGGGTGGCCGTTGTCGGCAATTTGAAATTTGATGCGCTGCCGCCACCTGCTGCACCTTTGGTGGTGTCAGGATTGCAAGCCATGATCGGCGCGCGCCCTGTCTGGCTTGCTGCTTCGACCCATGCGGGCGAAGAAGCGATTATCGTGAATGTGCATCGCGTTTTGCAAACGCAATTTCCTGATCTTTTGACGATCATTGCACCACGTCATCCCGAGCGCGGTCGTGATGTTGCAGCAATTGTTGCGCGTGCGGGATTGAATGCCTCGCAACGCTCTGCAGGTCTGTTGCCAGACAGTGCAACGGATATTTATGTCGCGGATACGATCGGTGAATTGGGTCTGCTCTACCGTGTTGCACCGATTGTGTTTGTCGGTGGATCACTTGTTCCCCATGGCGGACAAAATCCGATTGAGCCTGCGAAACTTGGCTCCGCGATTGTGCATGGCCCCTATGTGCATAATTTTGAGGAAGTCTATGATGCGCTCGATCAGGCACTTGGATCGGGACCTGTTTCTGATGGTGATGCGCTGGCCGCTTCCATTGGCGCATTGTTGGCTGATCCTGCGTTGATCCGTGATCAATCACGACGCGCGCTTGATGCGGTTCAATCTGTTGGTGGCGCCTTGCGAAGGACCATGGCAGAAATTTCACCCTATCTTCTCGCAATGCATCTTGGCCATTAACTGATCTCAAGAGGACCATCGAACTGATGCAGGCGCCATCCTTCTGGTGGAAAGACAAAGGCACTCTCGCACTGTGCCTCACACCTTTCGCGGCGCTTTATGGCGCGTTGGCTGGTATGCGCATGCGGCAGACAGGCTTTCGCGCATCAGTGCCAGTGATTTGTATTGGCAATTGCGTGGTTGGCGGCGCAGGCAAAACGCCGACCGCTTTGTTTGTTGCAACAGTATTGGTTGAGCAAGGCTATCACCCTGTTTTTCTTACGCGAGGCTATGGCGGCAGTCTTGCGGGGCCTGTGCGCGTTGATCTGACGGAGCATGGTCCTCATCAAGTTGGCGATGAGGCTTTGCTTCTCGCTGTACAGCATCCAACCATTGTGTCGCGAGATCGCGTCGAAGGCGCGCGTTTGGCATCTTCTGTTGGCGATGTGATCATCATGGATGACGGATTACAAAATCCAACACTTGCGAAAGATTATACGATCACTGTTGTTGATGGCGAGCGCGGTCTCGGCAATGGTTTTTGTCTTCCAGCCGGGCCTTTGCGTGCGCCTTTGCAGGATCAGTGGCCAGTGATTGATTCATGTCTCGTGATTGGTGACGACACAGAAAAATCGCGCGCGTTGTCTGCGCGATTTCCAGTACCGACTGCGTTCGCATCCTTTCAACCCGACCCAGCAACTGTGGCTATGTTGCAAGGCCAGCCTTGTATGGCTTTTGCGGGTATCGGGAACCCGGATAAATTTTTTAGAACTTTGCGTGTGTCAGGCATTGATGTTCAACGTACACGCTCCTTTGCGGATCATTATGTCTATCAGCGCGATGACATCTTGGCGCTGTGCGATGAAGCAAAGCGGCACGGGTTACAATTGGTGACGACGGAAAAAGACTATGTGAAAATTGCCGCGCTGCCGGGCATTGATCTTGATCTAATCACAAACTTCCCGGTCACATTGGCGCTGCTTGATGAGCGCGCTTTGATCGATCAAATTGTCGATGCGATCAGGACGCGCGCGGCGTGACGCCCATCGCCTGCAACACGGCTTCACGCGTTGCATAGGCTTCTTGTTTGGCAACGCTCCAATAGCGTAAATCTTCAAGCGGAATCGGCACGCCGGTGACGGCGCAACGGACAAATTGTCCGGGACGGATGATGTGGAATTCCCCGTCGCCATATTCGATGATGGCCTCAGCGGGGGAGGCGGGCATTTTGTCGATCCTGTTCATGCGATCTTGCTAGCATCAAATCCGCGTGATTGACAAATGTTACACGCAACGCCGCGCTCAATCGGCATGGGCTGCGACATTGGTATCGGCAAAAACCAAAGTCAGCGCGTCTTGGGATTTGATCGTCTCGCCTGCGCGGATTGGTGACCCCGCTTCATCCAGCACGAGCGCATAGCCGCGGTTGAGCACAGCCTGATAGCTCACGCTCTCCAAAAGCTGCGAAAGTGTTTGAAGTCTGGCGCGGCGGCGATCGAAGAGAACTCTCATGGCGCGATCAGCCCGGGTTTTCAGATCTTGCAGGCTTTGAGCCCGGCGGGCGATACGCTCCGTTGCCGAACGCAAATTTGCCGCTTGGGCCGCCTTGAGCCGCTCGCTGAGCCCATTGATCCGACCTCTCAGCGTGGCCATTCGCACCTGTGGCGAGAGCCGCAACAGGCGACGCGATGTCTCGACCAAGCGATTGCGATGGCGCGCTGCATTGCGCTCAAGCCCACGCCCCAGCCGCTCGGTGGCAAGATCGAGCCTTTGTCGAGGGATTGCCACAAGCATATCGCTGGCCGGCAAAGCTCGTACGAGTGCGTTCAAATCACGGCGATGGCGTTCGCTCTGGCGTCGTATCGCGAGATGCAGACGGCGGCCGAGATCAGCGGTTGCAGATAGCAGGTCTGCGCGCACTGGAACCGCCATTTCTGCAGCTCCCGTTGGCGTCGGCGCGCGGCGGTCCGCGGCATAGTCGATGAGCGTCCAATCCGTTTCGTGGCCCACTGCGGCGATGAGCGGAATGAGACTCTCAGCGGCTGCACGCACGACGATTTCTTCATTGAAGCTCCACAAATCTTCCAGCGAGCCTCCGCCGCGCGCGACAATGAGAAGATCAGGCCGAGGGATAGGCCCAGCTTCTGGCAATGCATTAAAGCCCCGAATCGCCGCGGCAATTTCGTCCGCCGAGGTTTCACCCTGCACCCGCACCGGCCAGACGAGGACATGGCGTGGAAACCGATCTTCCAGACGGTGAAGAATATCGCGGATGACGGCGCCTGTCGGCGAGGTCACGACGCCGATGATGTGAGGAAGGAAAGGAAGAAGCTGTTTCCGCCCTTCTGAAAACAGGCCTTCGGCGGCGAGCCTTTGGCGGCGCTCTTCCAGCTGCGCGAGCAACGCGCCAACGCCCGCAGGTTCGAGCGCCTCGATGACGATCTGATAGCTCGATTTCAACGGATAGGACGTGATTTTACCGGTTGCGACCACTTCCATGCCCTCTTCGGGCTTGATCCGCATGCGTCCAAAGACGCCTTTCCAAATCACCGCGTCGATTTTGGCGGTGGCATCCTTGATCGAAAAATAAACATGGCCGGAGGAATGGGGTCCGCGATAGCCGGAGACTTCACCCTTGATGCGGACATGACCAAACTCGCCCTCGATCATGCGCTTTAACGCGCCCGAGAGTTCGGACACGGACCATTCTGGGGAGTTGGAGGTTTGGCTGTCAGTCATCTTTGCTTTCTAACGCGGGATTCGCCGGAAAGGGAGAGGGAACGACCACTTCGACTTGACCCCTTCGCGATTCTCGCCACAAGCCTAGCGTGACAGCGCGAAGGCGAGAAAGGCGTGGCACAATGCGGGTTCTTTTGATTGGCTCCGGAGGCCGTGAGCATGCTTTGGCGTGGAAACTGGCGCAAAGTCCGCTTCTGACGACGCTGTTTATTGCGCCCGGCAATCCGGGAACTGCGCAGTGTGGCACCAATGTGATGATGGATATCACGCGCCATGCCGATGTCATCGCATTTTGCAAAAATCAAAAGATTGATCTCGTTGTGATCGGTCCTGAGGCTCCGCTCGTTGCGGGGCTTGTGGATGATTGCGAGGCCGCTGGTATTCGCGCTTTTGGTCCATCGAAAGCAGCAGCGCAGCTTGAAGGCTCGAAGGCTTTTACGAAGGAGCTGTGTGTCGAAGCCAAGATCCCAACAGCGGCTTTCGCGCGCTTTACCGAGGCTGAGGCGGCAAAGGCCTATATCCGCGCTGAAGGTGCTCCGATTGTTGTGAAAGCCGATGGGCTTGCGGCGGGCAAAGGCGTGGTGGTTGCTTCGACGATCGAAGAGGCGTTCGATGCAGTCGATGACAATCTCGGGCGCGGAGTGGTTGGCGCTGAAATCGTTGTCGAAGAATGCCTCGTCGGCGAAGAAGCCTCCTTCTTCGCGCTTGTGGATGGCGCTGAGGCGGTTGCTCTTGCGTCCGCTCAAGATCACAAACGCGTTGGCGATGGTGATACGGGACCGAACACTGGCGGCATGGGGGCCTATTCACCTGCGCCGATCATCACAGAGGCCATGACCGCGCGTGTGATGCAAGAGATTATTCGTCCGACTGTTGCTGCGATGAAAGCGCGTGGAACACCATTTCGCGGCGTGTTGTTTGCAGGCTTGATGATCACCGAGGGCGGCCCGAAGCTCATCGAATATAATACGCGCTTTGGTGATCCTGAATGCGAAGTCTTGATGCCACGTTTGAAAAGCGATCTTCTGGCAGCGCTGATTGCAACGATGGAAGGTCGCTTAAAGCATGAGGATTTGGTGTGGTCTGATGCAAAGGCATTGACGGTTGTGATGGCCGCGAAAGGCTACCCCGCAAAGCCCGAGACGGGCACTGAAATCCGGTTAGGTGCGACAGCCTCTGATCATTCTGATGTCATGATTTTCCATGCTGGAACGAAGATCGATTCAGATGGGCGTCTTCTTGCGAATGGTGGGCGTGTTTTGGCCGTCACAGGATTGGGCGCGACGCTTCAAGACGCAAAAGACCGCGCCTATGGCGCGGTCCATGCCATCGATTGGCCGGGTGGATTTTACCGGTCCGATATTGGTTGGCGCGCGCTTTAGATTTGCGAGAGAAGAGCGGTGGCGCCGGAGATTTCAGCTTTGCCGGGTGAATCTTCAATATTGAGAATTTTCACAACACCATCCTCGACAAGCATCGAATAGCGCAAAGAGCGTATGCCGAGGCCGCCGGCTGTTGCATCGAGCACGAGATCAATGGCTTTTGTGAATTCGGCGCTGCCATCAGCAAGGAACGCAATTTTATCCAGCGCATCATTGGCTTTCGCCCACGCCTTCATGACATGCACATCATTGACCGAAATAACGGCGATCTCATCAATGCCCTTCGCCATAAAGGCCTCGCGGTTGTTGAGATAGCCAGGCAGGTGATTGGCTTGGCATGTTGGGGTGAAGGCCCCTGGAACGCCAAACAGGACCACGCGCCGCCCTTTGAACAATTCGTCGCTCGTCCGAGCGCTCGGGCCGTCTTCAGTCGGGATGCGGAATGTGGTGTCAGGCAATTTTTGACCAACGGAGATGGGCATAGGGGATCCTTGGGTTGAGATACAACAGTCGAGCAATGGAAATACGGCTCAGAGAGATTAGCGGATCGCCCCAGCACCGTCGAGGGTCACGGCGGTTTCACTGGCACCATCAGGGCCAGCCAACGTCACAATGAGAGGAAGCTGAGACAGTGTTGCTCCGCTCGGCTTAGCGACGAGACTGACCTGCCATTCGGTCGGTGAGAGCGCTTTCGCGTCCCCAAAGGCGTAATCATTCGGACCTTCGATCAAAAGCTGTGTGGCAGGTGCGTTTGTTGTGACGATGAGATCGTCGGGATGCGCGGGATCGGGCACAATGGTGACGATTCCGGGCTTTATGCCATCATGGAGCTCCACTTTGCGTGGAACGTGATTCAAAAATTCCATGATTTTGAGGCGCTCACGAGTATCGGTCGCTGAGGGTGAAAGATCAGCGATCACTTTTCCTTGCATCGGCACACAGAGCGTACCGCACACGGCATAATCAAGCGTGAGCGCAAGATGGACGGGTTTTGCCGGATCTTTGGGCGTGACTGCGAGCGGAAAGACAATGTTATCCTCATATCCAAAAATCATTCCGGCTGGATCGGGGATCAGCGCGGGAAGCGGCCAAAGCACTTCGACGTGATCGAGATTGTCCGAACCATCCCACTGAAAGACCGGCGGAAGCCCAGCGTCGCCCGGTGTGCGCCAATAGGTTTTGGCATGCGGTTCCATAACAATCTCAACGCCCGCCAGTCGCGCCGCGCCGAAGCTGCCGCCATCGATCAGGTGAAGCTCGCTCCGAGGCAGTCCCGGAGAGGCTGCCTTCGCAGGGACGAGTGCGAGAGCACTCATGAAAAAGACAAAAAAGCCGCGCATTAGTCATTTATAAGGCATAGTCCGCTTCGCAGCCAGACAAACTCACACGGATCTTGAATCATACCGATGAAGGATTATTCTAGGTGTCATGGAGCCGCTCACCGTGTCAGAACCCAAATCCGAATTCTCACTGAACGGCCAATTGTTCGTGGCCATGCCGGGTATGCCCGACCCGCGATTTGAGCGCACGGTTGTCTATTTATGCGCACATTCCAGCGATGGAGCGATGGGCTTGGTGATTAACCGCCCGGCAGACGAAATTGCGTTCATTGATTTGTTGCGGCAATTGGACATTGTGCGAGAAAAGGGACCTGCACCTTTGCCTAAAAAGGCGTGCGAAGTGCATGTGCTGAGAGGCGGGCCGGTTGAAACAAGCCGCGGCTTTGTGTTGCACAGTGCCTTTCCTGATCAGGATTTTGGATCCGTTCACGTTGACAGCGGTGTAGGGCTGTCTGCCAATGTCGATATTCTGCGCGCCATCGCCAAAGGCGAGGGGCCTGACCATGCTCTTTTTGCCTTAGGCTATGCGGGATGGGGCGCTGGTCAGTTAGAGGCTGAGATCCAAGACAATGGGTGGATCCTGTGTCCAGCAACGTCCGACCTGCTTTTCGAT